>CEAC01032055.1_pt1 | contig 63889 bp, 50 predicted proteins | sample 557411 | NCBI WGS metagenome assembly CEAC01 (sample SAMEA3182094, study PRJEB8094) | gut metagenome | biome: human; feature: gut; material: Stool; isolation source: human stools | place: Canada | collected 2012-02-21
CCCCGACGACAAGCACGCGACAGGCATGCCGTCGGTGCAGAATCTCAGCTTCCGTGATGCGCTCTCGAAACTCGAAAAAGCGGGTTACGACGTCACTTTCCGCGGCACCGGACGTGTTACTTCTCAACAATTGATCGACAAAAAGAAAGTTTTACTAACTTTGTCCAATTCTTAGAGAGTGTCTCTTAAATTGATCGACGAAACAAGATAACCGTATATATGCAACATAATCTTCAACATCTGATAAGCGCGATAAATCCGGTCAGGACAATCGGCCCTACCGACCGCATGATTACATCGCTGACCGACGACTCGCGCAAAGTGACCGACGGCGCCATGTTTGTGGCCGTGCGCGGCGTGACTGTCGACGGCCACAGTTTCATACCCTCACTTGCCGATAAGCATCCCGCCGCCATAGTTGTCGAGACGATGCCCGACACACTTTTCAACGGCGTGACCTACATACAGGTCGACAACAGCGCCATCGCGCTCGGCGTCCTCGCCTCGCAATGGTACGGCAACCCCTCGCGCCGGCTCAAGCTCGTAGGCGTCACCGGTACAAACGGAAAGACCACAACGGCCACGCTCATCTATGAGATGGCTCGTCTGGGCGGTCACAAGGCCGGGCTTCTGTCGACCGTATGCAACTACATCGACAACCGCGCGGTCGCCGCAAAGCAAACCACTCCCGACCCCCTCACCATCAACATGCTCCTGCACGAAATGGTAGAGGAAGGATGCGAATACGCGGCGATGGAGGTGAGCTCGCATGCCGCCGACCAGCACCGCATCGCAGGTCTGACATTCGCCGGAGGTGTGTTCACCAACCTCACACGCGACCACCTCGACTACCACAAGACTTTCGACGCGTACCTCGCAGCCAAGAAATCATTCTTCGACATGCTGCCGGCCGAAGCGTTCGCCCTCACCAATATCGACGACAAAGTGGGCGAAGTGATGCTTCAGAACACACGCGCGAAAAAGCTGTCATACTCACTCAGGGCCATGGCCGATTTCCGCGGACGCATCATCGAGAGCCATCTCGACGGCACACTCATGAGCTTCAACGGCAACGAAGTGCATGTGCTTTTCACCGGACGCTTCAACGCCTACAACCTTACGGCCGTCTACGGCGCCTCGGTCATGCTGGGCTGGGACAAGGATGATGTGCTGCGCCGCATGAGCATGCTCGTGCCGGTGGCAGGCCGTTTCCAGACCATACATTCACCCGCCGGCGTCACCGCCATTGTCGACTACGCCCACACCCCCGACGCCGTCGTCAATGTGCTTGAGGCCATACGCGAGGTAATAGGCACTTCGGGCAACATCATCACCGTAGTCGGAGCCGGCGGCAACCGCGACAAGGGCAAACGTCCCATCATGGCCCGCGAAGCCGCGCTCCGGAGCGACCGCCTCATTCTCACATCCGACAACCCCCGCTTCGAAGAGCCCGACGACATCCTCGCCGACATGCGCGCCGGTGTCGCCGACCCCGAGCTTTCCGCACGCACGCTTGTCAACGCCGACCGCCGCGAGGCCATACGAATGGCAGCCGCGCTTGCCCGCAAGGGCGATGTCATACTCATCGCCGGCAAGGGCCACGAGGACTATCAGGAAATCAAGGGCGTGAAGCATCATTTCGACGACCGTGAGGTAGTGAAAGAGATTTTCGGACTCGACTGACAGGACCCGCACAGATGACAATCAGCCGAAATATTTAACATATTGTAAAAGGAGACAAGAGAGCCAATCTATTTATGCTATACTTTATTTTTGAGAAACTTCAGGATGCCAACGTGCCCGGCGCACGACTGATGGACTACATAACATTCCGCTCGGTGATAGCGATGGTGCTGTCACTGTTCATCGCCACGGTGATAGGCCGTAAAATCATCAACCGCCTGCAGCTGATGCAGGTGGGCGAGATTGTGCGCAACCTCGGGCTCGAGGGACAGATGAAAAAGACCGGCACACCCACGATGGGCGGCATCATAATCATCATAGCCATTCTCATACCCTGTCTGCTTGTGGGCAACCTGTCGAACATCTACATGCTGCTGCTCATCGGGGCCACCCTCTGGCTCGGAGCCATCGGTTTCCTCGACGACTTCATGAAAATCAAGAAGCACAACAAGGACGGGCTCAAAGGCAAATTCAAGATAGTCGGCCAGGTGGGACTCGGTCTCAGCGTCGGCCTGACAATGTATCTCAGCCCCGACATCGTGATACGCGAGAACCACGAGGTGCGCAGCGTCGATTCCGCGCACATCGTGGACATCACCTATGAAGGCAACGACATCAAGTCCACCCAGACCACAATACCGTTTGTCAAGGAGCACAACTTCGAGTACAGCGACCTTACGCAATGGCTCGGCAAGCATGCCGAGACCGGAGGATGGATATTGTTTATCCTCGTCACCATATTCATAATCACGGCCACTTCCAACGGTGCCAACCTCATGGACGGGCTCGACGGACTGACTACGGGGTGCTCGGCAATCATAGGCGTGGCACTCGCGGCCATGGCCTATCTCGGAGGCAGTGTGATTTACTCCTCCTACCTCAACATCATGTACATACCCGGCTCGGAGGAGATGGTGGTGTACATGTCGGCGTTCATCGGGGCGCTTATAGGCTTCCTGTGGTACAATGCCTTCCCGGCGCAGGTGTTCATGGGTGACACGGGCAGCCTGACGCTCGGCGGCATCATAGCCGTGTTCGCTATCCTCATACACAAGGAGTTCCTGCTCCCGCTGCTCTGCCTGCTCTTCTACATCGAGGACCTTTCGGTGATAGTGCAGGTGCTCACATGCAAAATCACACGCCGCTGCACGGGTCGCACACGCCGCATGTTCAAGATGACACCGCTCCACCACCACTATCAGAAACCTGGCGACGGAAGCATCGATGCCATCATACAGCGCCCGCACGCCGCAGTGCCTGAATCAAAAATCGTAGTGCGCTTCTGGATTATATGCATCATACTGGCGGCGCTGACATTCGTTTCGCTCAAACTGCGTTGACATCTATGTCATGTAGGGCTGCACCCCGGTGCAGCCGCCATACCGCACCGCGCGGCACATTTTACAGATAAGAAACAGTCATAACACAATAATATATGAGATTAGTAATACTTGGAGGAGGAGAAAGCGGCGTCGGAGCCGCCATCCTCGGCAAAAAACTCGGCATGGACGTTTTTCTGAGCGACTCGGGAGAAATAGCTCCCCGCTACGTGGAAATGCTCAGGGAGAACGGCATACCGTTCGAGAGCGGCGCACACACCGAACCGCTCATCATCAATGCCGACGAAGTAGTCAAAAGCCCCGGCATACCGCCCACGGCTCCCATTGTCAAGAAGATTGTATCCAAAAACATTCCCGTAATCTCGGAAATCGAGTTCGCCGGACGCTATACCGACGCCAAGATGGTGTGTATCACCGGTTCCAACGGCAAGACCACCACTACCCTGCTCACCTACCACATACTCAAGAACGCCGGCATCAACGTGGGTCTGGCGGGCAATGTGGGACAGAGCCTCGCGCTCCAGGTAGCCAACGACAAGCATGACGTCTATGTAATCGAGCTTAGCTCGTTCCAGCTCGAGAACATGTACCGCTTCCATGCCAACATAGCCGTGATAATGAACATCACGCCCGACCACCTCGACCGCTATGACTATAAGTTCCAGAACTACGTCGACGCCAAGTTCCGCATTCTGCAGAACCTTACCGGCGACGACGCATTCATATTCTGGGAGGATGACCCCGTCATCAAGGCCCAGCTCGAGCATGTCGCCACCGAGGCGCGCATATTCCCATTCTCCGAGCATCAGGAGGAAGGGAGCGCATCGTACATCGACGCCGACGACCGCCTCATTCTCGACACGCCCGACGAAAAGGTATCTATGCCCCGCGCTGACCTCGCCCTCAACGGTCTGCACAACCTATTCAACTCGATGGCCGCCGGCCTCTCCGCCTGCCTCCTCGATATAAAGAAGGACGACATACGCCGCTCGCTGAGCGACTTCGAAGGAGTGGAGCACCGCCTGGAATATGTCGACACCGTTGACGGCGTGCGCTATATCAACGACTCCAAGGCCACCAACGTAAATTCATGCTGGTACGCGCTCGAAAGCATGGGAAAGAATACTGTGCTTATACTCGGCGGCAAGGACAAAGGCAATGATTACAGCGAGATAGCCGACCTCGTCGATGAAAAGGTCAAGGCCATCGTGGCTATGGGCAAGGACAACGCCAAGATTGTCGACTTCTTCGGCAAGCGCGGTGTCAAGGTCATCGACACACACTCAATCGACGACGCGGTAGCCGCATGCCGTGACATAGCCGTCGACGGCGACACAGTGCTGCTGTCGCCCTGCTGCGCGAGCTTCGACCTCTTCAAGAGCTACGAGGACCGCGGCCGTCAGTTCAAGGAACGGGTAAAAGCTCTAAATAAAAAATAATAAGAGAAATAATAATAAATTGTAGGGACGCGATTCATCGCGTCCGCGCCATACGATGGTAATTGACAACCGTTGATGCGGACGCGATGAATCGCGTCCCTACAAATTGATACCTTTATGTATGTCAGAACTTGATGAAATGCTTCGCGCCGCCGGTGCCCCCGCTACCGAACCGGCGCCGGCCGGCGCAACAGTGACCGCCGACACCGGCAATAAGCCTGCCACCGCTTCGGCCGACACTGCCGCCGCGCCGCGCCCGCGCCCCGACAAATATCTCATCGCCTTTTATGTGGCGCTGTGCCTTATCTCGGTTGTCGAACTTTACAGCGCGTCGTCGCGTGAGGTCAGCTCGGGCAATATATTCGGCCCGCTGCTGCGCCACCTGATGATGCTGGTATTAGGCATCGTGATATGCATAGGCGTGTCGCGCGTAAAGCTGAAATATTTCGTCATACTTACACCGTGGTTCGTGGGTATCAGTATATTGCTGATGATCTACGTGCTACTCAACGGACAGGTCATCAACGGAGCCTCACGAAGCATGTCGCTGCTCGGCATACAGCTGCAGCCGTCGGAGATGCTGAAGATGTCGGCCGTGCTTGTCATAGCCTATATCATGTCGCGCAACCAGGAGCCGCACGGCGTGACGACCAAAGGGGTGATATGGTGCTGCGTATTCGTGTGCATATTCTCGTTGCTGCTGTTCTCGCAAGGACTGACCAACACGCTGCTTCTGATGGGCATAAGCCTTTCGATGATGCTTATAGGCGGCATACAGTGGAAGAAATTCGGGCTGGTACTGCTGTTCTACGGACTTGCCGGCGGTGCGGCGCTTTATCATAAGATGAATGCCGAAGCGCAGGATGTGGCGTCAATCACCGAAACGGGTGTCGATTCGAGTGGGAAGAAGGCCACTCTCGAGCGCGGCGGCATCTGGAAGAACCGTATCAGCCGCTGGAATGACTCCATACCCCTTTACAAACAGGAAATAACGGCATATAACCGTCAGGAGATGTACGCCTACATGGCGCAGGCCAACGGCGGCGTCACCGGTGTATTGCCCGGCAATTCGCGCGAGACGGCGCGCTTGCCGCTCGCTTTTTCCGATTACATCTATTCGATTGTGGTCGAGGACCTCGGGCTGGTGGGCGGACTGTTCCTGCTCCTCGTCTACCTGTCGCTGTTGGGACGGGCCGGCGTCATAGCGAGCCGGTGCGACAGGGCGTTCCCGTCGATGCTCGTCATGGGCATGGCGGTGATGATAGTGTTCCAGGCGCTATTCCACATGGCAATCAACACGGGAGTGTTCCCGGTATCGGGTCAGCCTCTCCCCATGATTTCGAAGGGTGGCACGTCGATGCTTATCACGTCGCTCGCATTCGGCATCATGATAAGCATAAGCCGGTATGCATCGACCGCCGGACGCAAGAAGGCAGCCAGAACCGACACCGACCTTCCGGCCGAACTTGATGCCGTCAACCCGATGCAATTGAAAAAATAAAATATAGCAGACACACTGCAAAACAAGATATAATTATGAGTGTAAAGAAGGTAATAATAAGCGGCGGCGGCACGGGAGGCCACATCTTCCCTGCCCTGTCCATAGCCAACGCGTTGCGCCGGCGCGACCCCGATATAAAAATACTCTTTGTGGGAGCCAAAGGGCGCATGGAGATGGAGCGCGTACCCGCCGCGGGCTACGATATAGAAGGCCTGGAGGTGATGGGCTTCGACCGCAAACGCCTGTGGCGCAACTTCAAGGTGCTGTGGAAGCTCATGAAAAGCCGCCGCAAGGCTAAAAAAATCATACGCGATTTCGGTGCCGACATCGTGGTGGGTGTAGGCGGATACGCCTCGGGTCCCACGCTGATGATGGCGCAGAAACTGAATATACCCACCCTCATCCAGGAGCAGAATTCCTACGCAGGTGTCACCAACAAGCATCTCGGCAAGAAAGCGGGATGCATCTGCGTGGCCTACGACAATATGGAGCGCTTCTTCCCCGCCGACCGTATCGTCATGACGGGCAATCCGGTGCGCGAGGCCATCACGGCATGCACTGTCGACAAGGCCGAGGCAAAACGACAGCTCGGTTTTGACCCCGAAAAGCCGCTTGTGGCGGTTGTGGGAGGTTCGCTCGGCGCACGTACCGTCAACGAGGCGGTGAAAGCCTCGATGGACCGCATCACGGCTGCCGGGGCACAGATATTGTGGCAGACAGGCAAATACTACGCCGACTCGTGCATTCCCGCCGCCGAAGGCAAAGAGGGGGTGCAGGCGATGGCGTTCGTCAGCCGCATGGACCTTGTGTACCGCGCCGCTGACCTCATCGTGTCGCGTGCGGGAGCCAGCACCATATCCGAGCTTCAGATTGTTGGTACTCCCGCGGTGCTCATACCGTCGCCCAACGTGGCCGAGGACCATCAGCGCAAGAACGCTCAGGCACTCGCCGACCGCGACGCGGCGGTGATGATACTCGACGCCGACGCTACGGCATCGCTTGCCGACACCGTCACATCACTGCTCGCCGACAGGGAGCGGCTGGCATCACTCGGCAAAAACGTGAAAGCGATGGCGCAGGAGCACTCCGACGAACGCATCGTCGACCATATCTACGCCCTCTGCAACAAGGGATAATCCCTTTCGGGGCTAATCAGTAATGTAGGGACGCACGGTCTGTGCGTCCGATAATCAGCCAAATATCCTGTGGACGCACAGATCGTGCGTCCCTACTGATTTAAAGCCGCCATACGCGGTAACCATATTTTTAACAACACGAATCTACAATGGACAATATATATTTCATAGGCGCCGGAGGCATAGGCATGGCCGCTCTCGAACGCTATTTCAAATCGCAGGGCGACAATGTGGCCGGATATGACCGCACGCCAACCGAACTGACCGACAGCCTCATGGCCGAAGGTATCGACATAACATTCGACGAAAGCGCCGATGCCGTTCCCGCGCTCTACCGCGACCCTGCCAATACGCTGGTGGTGTACACTCCGGCCGTTCCCGACACGATGCCGCAGCTGCGATGGTTCCGCGACAAAGGATTCAAAGTGGTGAAGAGAGCCGTTGTGCTCGGCGAGGTCACACGCCGCAGCAAGGGGATATGCTTCGCAGGCACCCACGGCAAGACCACCACATCGTCAATGGCCGCCCATATACTGCACACCTCCAAGGCCGGCTGCAACGCCTTCCTCGGCGGCGTGCTCCGCAACTACAACAGCAATTTCCTGCTCGACGCCTCGTCGCCCTACTCGGTCATCGAGGCCGACGAATACGACCGTTCGTTCCATCATCTGTCACCCTACATCGCTGTCATCACCGCCACCGACCCCGACCATCTCGACATCTACGGCACGGAGGAGGCCTACCTCGAAAGCTTCACCCGCTTCACGCAACTAATTCACCCCGACGGCAAGCTGATAGTGCATACCGGGCTTAAATTCCGTCCCGACGCACCGGCAGGCGTGACGACATACACCTACTCGCGCGACGAGGGCGACTTCCACGCCGCCAACATACGCCGCGGCAACGGCACCATCGTCTACGACCTCATCGTGCCGCGTGACATACTTCCCGAAGGGAAAGTGGCCGACATCGAACTCGGCGTTCCGGTGGAAATCAACATTGAGAATTCCATCGCAGCCGCGGCAGCCACACTGCTCACCGGCGACGTCACTCCCGATGACCTGCGCACGGCCATAGCATCGTTCATGGGTCCGAAACGACGGTTTGAATTCCATCTCAGGGAGAAAGGGGAGCATGGACGCGTCATAATCGACGACTACGCGCACCATCCCGACGAACTCAGGGCATCAATATCGTCGGTCAAGGCGCTCTATCCCGACCGCAGGCTGACCGTGGCGTTCCAGCCTCATCTCTACACGCGCACCCGTGATTTTGCCCCCCAGTTCGCCGAGGCGCTGTCGCTTGCCGACGAGGTAGTGCTGCTCGACATCTACCCCGCACGCGAGGAACCGATACCCGGCGTGACGTCAAAAATCATTTTTGACAAAATTTCTTGCAAAGAAAAGCATTTGATTAGCAAACAGCTATTGACAAAGACAATAAAAAATATTAATTTTGACATCTTATTGACAGTAGGGGCAGGCGACATCAACACCTTTATCCCCGAAATAATCGAGTCAATAAAATAAGCAATTATCTATCAGTAAATTATGCTCACGAAGCGCGGTATAACACTCTGTCTGCTGTCACTGATGCTCACACTGTATCTGGTGATAGCCCTCGCCACGTCGCAGGGGATGGCGGCCGAAGCGCCCTGCAACGGCGTCAGAATCAGTGTGTCGCAAAACGCCATGTCGCCGTTCGTGACACCCGACGACATCGACCATGAGCTCGGCGGCATTGTGGCGTCGGCCGACTCCACTGCGGCCGCTTCCTACAATCTCCGGGAGATGGAACGCCGTCTGGGCGCGCTCAGCATCATAGAAAACGTGAACTGCCGCCGCCTCGCCAACGACATGATAGCCATCGACGTGGTGCCGATGGTGCCGGTGGCGCGCGTGTTCGACAACCGCGGCTCATACTACATCAACCGTGCCGGAAAGCACCTGCAGGCATCGGCACGCTACCAGATTGACGTGCCCGTCATCATCACCGACAACGACTCCCTCGCCAACGCCGAGGAAATAATCCCGCTTCTCGACCGTATCGCCGAGAACAAAATGTGGTCACAACTCGTTTCTGCATTGAAAGTCGACCGCAGCGGAGACATCTTCATCGTGCCGGCTGTCAGCGGCCATATCGTCAACATTGGCGACGGCAGCAACATCGACGACAAGATGACCCGTCTTTTCGCATTCTACAATCAGGTGCTCGATGTCAAGGGATGGAACTATTACGACACAATATCGGTGAAGTTCGCCAATCAGGTGATCGGAAAGATAGTGCCGGGCAGACTTCGCAAAAACGTAACCGACGATGACGACCTCAGTTTTGAGGATGAAGATATCGACATCGAAATCATCAACCAGCGCGACAGCGTAAATGTCGCCGATATAAAGCCGAAAATCATTTAACACCAATTCAAGCCTATTTATGGACGACAAGTATATCGTAGCCATCGAAATCGGAAGCTCCAAGATACGCGGGGCGCTTGCTTCAATCGACCCGACAGGAGCACTCAACATCTTAGCCGTGCAGGACGAGCACGTCAGCGACAGTGTGCGCTACGGGCACGTCAAGAACGTGGAGGATGTAAGCACCAAAGTCGACAGCATCTGCCGCAAGCTGGAGAACGCCCGCGCTATCCAGCCACGCAAGATTGCGGGAGTCTACATAGGCCTGAGCGGATGCACCATCGGCGCATCGCTCGCCACGGAGACTTCACGCTTCGAGGTCGACACGGAGATTGACTCATCGTCCGTAGAACGGCTCAAAGGGCTCATCACCACCGTAGGCCACGGCGACAAGGAGATATATGAACTGCTCCCCTACGAATTCCTCGTCGACAACGAGTCTACGCTCAACCCCGTGGGACGCATCGGACGCTCCATCAAAGGCACATTCAGCCTCATCGAGGGCGTACCGGCCATAAAGAACAATCTCAACCGCGTGTTCGAGCGTCTCAGCCTCCAGGTCAACGGTTACATAGTCAGCGCCCTTGCGCAGGCCAACATGGTGCTCACCCCCGACGAGAAGCAGTTAGGCTGCATGTTGGTGGATTTCGGCTGCGAGACAACGACCATAATCATCTACAAGAAGGGCGTACTCCGCTACATGGCGACGCTCCCGATGGGCTCGCGCAACATCACCCGCGACCTCGTGTCGCTCAATCACCTCGAGCAGCACGCCGAAAGCATCAAGCGCTCCATCGGCATCGTCCCCGCAGGCGACGGAACACGCCATGCCGGACAGCACTCCATCGAGCAGCCCGAACTCAACAGCTACATATCGGCCCGCGCCGGCGAAATCGTAGCCAACGTGATAGCCAACATCGAATATGCCGGCCTGACACCGGCCGACCTCTCCTCAGGCATTGTCACCGTGGGCGGTGGCGCGCGTCTCAAAGGCCTCGGCGACATGATAGCATCGCAAAGCAACATGAAGGTGCGCACCGGCAACACTCCGCGCAACATACGCATATCCGACACCTCCATATCGGCCGACGACATCACCGACGTCGTGGCGCTGCTGATTGCCGCCGCCGAGCGCAATCCCATGGACTGCCTGTCGCCGGTAGTCAGACCTGATGAACAGGCATATCCGGGTAAATCATCCCCACAACACACAGGAGGCTATGCACCAGACGACTATGACGACGGCGATATTACTGTGGGCAAAGAAGACGATGAAGGCCTTGATCCAGATGACTTTATCGACCCGCCAAAAGGGTGGCTAAAAGGCAACGGCAAATCAAAAACACCGCACAAAAATACGCAGAGGGATAACGAAAGCCATCCCAATCCGATAATAACGCGTATTAAAGAGAAATTCACCAAGTTATTCAGCGACGACGAGTCCGACCGCTATGTCGACGAAGATGAAGAATAACCCCGCGAATCAGCCGTTGCGCGTCCCCAATCATTTTATTCAGCACCAGTAAAATAAGTCAATCATGACAATCGAAGATATATCACAATCATCAGAATTCATTCCGCAGGCCACCAAGAGCAGCATCATAAAGGTAATCGGCGTGGGCGGCGGCGGCAACAACGCCGTGCAGCACATGTACAACCAGAATATCGAGAACGTATCGTTCTGGGTATGCAACACCGACGAGCAGGCGCTCAAAAACTCTTCCGTGCCCAACAAACTGCTGATTGGCGAGACAGGACTCGGCGCCGGCAACGTACCTTCGGTAGCACGCCAGGCCGCTCTCGACAGCGAGGAGAATATCGCCGACCTGTTCACCGACAACACCAAGATGGTGTTCATCACCGCCGGCATGGGCGGAGGCACCGGCACCGGCGCAGCACCCGTGGTGGCACGCATAGCCCGCGAACACGGCATGCTCACCATAGGCATCGTCACCATTCCGTTCCTCTTCGAGGGTCAGAAAAAGATACTCAAGGCGCTTGAAGGCGCCGAGGAAATGAGCAAATATGTCGACGCGCTCCTTGTCATCAACAACGAGCGGCTCACCGAGATATACCCCGAACTCAACTTCATCAACGCGTTCGGCAAAGCCGACGACACACTGACCATCGCAGCCCGCGGCATCTCGGAGATGATAACCAACTCCAACACCGTCATCAACATCGACTTCAACGACGTCGACACCACGTTGCGCAACGGCGGCGCCGCCGTCATATCCATAGGCTACGGCGAAGGGGAGCACCGCGTCACCAAGGCCATCAACGACGCCCTCAACTCGCCGCTGCTCAAGGACCGCGACATCTTCGGTTCGCAGCGTCTGCTGTTCAACATCTACTTCAACCCCGAGGGCGACCAGGAATTCCTCATGAAGGAAGCGAGCGAGATTTCGGAATTCGTATCCGACATCAACCCCAACGTCGACATCATCTGGGGTCTGGCTAAGGACAGCTCGCTCGGCAACAAGGTCAAAATCACCATCCTTGCCGCCGGATTCGCCACGCAGAAGGAGAAAGCCGAAAAACCCGTCGCCGAAAAGGTGAAAAAGGCCGCCGACATCGAGAAAAACGAGCCTGTAATACTCCGCGAACCCATCGACAAGCCCGCCGACCCGACCGAGCGCCTCGCGGCCCTCTACGGCAAGGACAAGACCGAGACAATAGTGCGTTCGCCTGAGGCACAGAAATACATAATCCTCACCCCCGACCAGCTCAACGACGACTCGATAATAGAGAAATTCGAAAATCTGCCGACATCGTCGCGCGACCGCCGCGTAGTGGAGGAAATCAAAAAATCCCACAAAAAAACCGCCACCCCCGGCGACCCCGAATCCCTCACCGACGCCGACAGCACCCCCACCCCCACCGACATCCCCACAGGCAGCACCCGCATAGTCTTCTGACCGACCCCATAGCGCGGTAACGCACGAGCCGTCCACCCGCCAACCATCTGATCTTTTCAATTGATAAACTATTGATACCCAACTCATACCCAGGGACGTACCGACCGTGCGTCCCTACTTTTTGCCCCACTAATCTCCATTTACACTATAGCATACCGGGAAATTGGATACAATTTTCAAAATTTTCTCGTATATGTCTTAAATTTTAGGACAAAAATCAGTATATTTGTCCCAAAACAAAGGACACATGGATAAAATGTATATCAAATCTCAGATAGCGATGCGTCAGGCCGAGTTCCCGACAGACCTGCTGCCACGAGAAAAACCGCTGCCTGTAGGCGAAGGAAAAATTGTCATCATACCCGGTGTACGCAGATGCGGCAAGTCGTCACGCATGGAAATCGTAATAAACGATCTTTTACGCGAAGGAGTGGCGCGCGAGCGTTTCCTGTGGGTAAGTTTTGACGATGAACGTCTTGTACAGATGACCTCGGACGAACTCAATATGATAATCGAGGCATACATGGAAATGTATCCCGAAATTAAAATGAGCGACGTGTATATATTCTTCGACGAAATACAGCTGATCGACGGGTGGGAATACTTCGTAATGCGATTATACAAACACTATACTAAAAATATATACATTAGCGGCAGCAACGCGTCAATGCTCAGCACAGAGCTCAAAACTGCACTTCGAGGCTGGCCTGAGGAGGAAGAGACATTCCCGTTGTCGTTTCGCGAGTATTGCAGATTCAAAAACATTGACACGGACAATCTCCTTGAACATAATCTTGCAAAGATCAGAAATGCTTTCCTCGATTACAACGACGAAGGCGGATTTCCCGAAGTTGTACTTACGGAAAATCCTATCAGGAAAGCAAAGACCCTACAATCATACTTCGACACAATGCTACTGAAAGATTTGGCCGAACATTATGAAATATCCAATATAGAAGTTTTAAGGTATTTCCTTAAAAGAATAATGTCTAATCTGACCAAACCGACATCAATCCGCGGAATACATGGCGACATAAAGTCGCGCGGGCTGAAGATATCAAAAGATACCCTTTATGACTGGGCCGATTATGCCTGCAATATATTCCTGTTTATCAGAATACCGAATTACAGCCGTTCGCTACAGAAGACCGAGAATTCATTACCAAAATACTACTGTATTGACAACGGAATGCGTGACGCTGTACTTCTGCCGCAGAGCAATGACAATGGTAAAAAATTAGAAAATACGGTTTTGCTGCAACTTTACCGCATGTTGTCGCCAATGGATAAGATTTTCTATTTTTCGGGAAACGGAGAATGTGATTTTGTAGTACAGCGCGGTATTGAAATCAGTCAGTTAATACAGGTGAGCTGGAACATTGATGACGAAGAAACGCGCATACGTGAAATCAACGGTCTCATAGAAGCATCCGACGCAACCGGCTGCAACAACCTGTATATCATCACTGCCGATACATATATGGAATTATCTACCCCCGACGGACACAATATTCATGTCGTCCCCGCATGGCGCTGGCTTTTGAATCTATAATATCCGTCCAAGGCCATTGGACGATTTGTAATCACAAGAGATTCCGTTGATAGGCCATAGTTGTCCCCAAATTTAGGACACCACAACGATTTATGTCCTAAATTTTAGGACAACTATTCTTATTTACGATACAATCATAGATTTCCTATCATCTTCCGGAGAATGAGGGGGGATTCGGGGCCCATGTTGAAGATTAGGTCGAGGATGCTCAGGTGGGGGAGGAAGCCGAATTTGTCGTGGCGCACCTGATAGTATTCTATGGGGAAGATGGGGAGGTCGGATTGGGTTATTGCGGGGAGCGCGGCGGATGTGGGACAGACGGGGGATTGAGAGGCGTAGGTGATGTCGTTGTCGAGACCGAGGATTGCGCGGACGGCGGTGTCGGCTTCGTGGCATAGGGTAGCCACGTCGGGATAGATGTCGGGGGTGGAGGATGAGAAGAACGGGCGCAGACGGTCGATATAGAATTCAAAGAATGGTGTGCGACCGTAGGCCGAGGCGAGGGTTTCGGATACGACATGCCACCACTGTCCGTGACGCGACACGGCGATGTCGCTCCAGCGCAACGGTCCGACGACGTTGTCGGGACGGCTTACGGGCACTGTCAGCGATTTGAGGCCGTGGGTGTCGACGATGTCCATGCGGTGGGTGCCTTTCTGCCGTTTGTCGTAGCGGGCCGTGTCGTCGACCGTCACAATGGCGCAGGCGCCCATCGCCGCATAGTAGTCAACCGTGCCGAAATAGCGCAACGGCAATGTCAACCGGGCTTCAATATGTCCGAACCGCCTCATTTATCGGGATTTGCATCGCGGAATATTCTGTTCCAGCGTATTTTGCCGTCGAAAATCGATTTGTCTTTGTCAAACGAGATTATGACGCCGACGGGAGTGCCCACGATATGGTCCTCGGGCACGAATCCCCAGTAGCGGGAGTCGAGCGAGTTGTCGCGGTTGTCGCCCATCATGAAGTAGTAGTCCATTGCAAACGTGTAGGTATCGGCCTGTTTGCCGTCGATATACACTTTGCCGTCTTTCCACTCGGCGGTAGGATTGTCCTCATACACGCGTATGGCGCGCTCGTAGAGAAGCCAGTTATCGTGGTCGAGCTTGACGGTCATACCCTTTTTAGGGATAAGTATGCCGTTCTCGCCGCCGAAATCGGAGCGCGTCCAGCCTTCACGTGCCGAAAGCTCGAAGGGGAAGATGCGCAGGGGGTCGTTGTCGGCCGTTTCGCGTTCGACCTGAACGACATGGGGATTGGACTGCACCTGTGCGAGCATACTGTAGGTAAGCGGCAGACGGTAGACGGGCGCATATCCGTCGGGGACAGCAAGCGATATACGGTCGTCCTTGGCAATCTCCAACTCCTCGAAGAAGCTCTCGGACAGGCTCATTCCGTCGGTGATTACATAATACGCGAACTGTGCGTCACGGGGCATAGCCTGCTTTTTGCCGTTGATATATACCTCGCCGTCGACTATCTTCAGGCGCTCGCCGGGGAGGCCGACGGCACGCTTGACATAGTTCTCGCGGCGGTCGACCGGACGGGCTATCTTCTTGCCGAACACGGTCTCGTTGTTGTTGACGGCGTCGTAACCGTTCATGGCCACGAGCTGGTAATAGTCGGGATTGGGCACCTTTGACATGACAGTGTCGCCGGCGGGGAAGTTGAACACCACGATGTCGCCGCTCTCTACATTGCGTAGCCCTTTGAGACGATGGTATTTGACATGGGGCCACTCAAGATAGCTGTTGCAGTTGAGTATGGGGAGAGTGTTGTGTACGAGCGGGAAGTGTATCGGCGTCATCGGCACGCGGGGGCCGTAGGTCAGCTTGTTGACGAAAAGATAGTCGCCCGTGAGGAGCGTCTTTTCGAGCGATGACGAAGGTATCGTATAGTTCTGTCCGATAAAGTTGAACACGAAATATACTAAAATCAGTGCATAGACAAGCGCGTCGACCCATGCCATGACGGTCCTGACCGTCTTGTTCTTGCTCCGTTTCCACCATGTGAAGGGGATATATCCGGTGATATATATGTCGAAAAGGAGGAAAAGCACTAAGAAGAGCCACCATGTCTGCATCCACACGGTAAACGCAATCCACAGGGCGGCGACGATACCGAAGCGCACCCAGCGCGTTGTCTTTATGCCCGACGTGCGTGCCCGCAGGCTCGGCCCTATTTTGGCCGTGAACTCCTTCATCTTGGCGGCAAACCCTTTGGAAGATGCCGGGACGGTATTGTTTGTATTGTTTTTTTCCATTGCAGAATAATCTTATTTGAGAAGGTCGCCCATGAGCTGGTCCATGGTGAGAATGCCGTGGCGCCCCTTGGTGTACTCGGCGGCGATTACGGCGCCCAGCGCGAAACCCTCGCGCGAATTGGCTTCATGGCTGATGGTGATGGTGTCGACCGGCGATTTCCAGTTTATGATATGGGTTCCGGGCACTTCACCCTCGCGGCGATGGTCGATGACAAGCGTATCGTCACCTGCCGGTTCCTCGGCCCAGCGGTCGATGCGGGCAGTCTCGTCGATTATTCCCTCGGCGAGAGTCTTGGCTGTGCCGCTCGGGTGGTCGAGTTTGTGGATATGATGGATTTCGAGCATCGAAGGCTGATACTGGGTGAAATGGTTCATGATGCGGGCGAGATAACGGTTGACCGCGAAGAATATGTTCACACCCACGCTGAAATTGGAGGTCCAGAAGAATGTGGCGTCATATTTCTCAATCATCGGGCGCAGGTCGTCGACCGAACCCCATGCCGTAGTTCCCGACACCACCGGGATGCCGCGCTCGAAAGCACGCTCATAGTTGGCGACAGCTGTACCCGGCACGGTAAACTCAATCGCCACATCGGCCGAAAGAAATCCCTCCGAGTCAAAATCATCCTGATTGTCGACATCTATTATCGCTACTATCTCATGCCCCCTCCGGCGAGCTATATTCTCAATCATCCGGCCCATCTTTCCATGGCCGATAAGCGCTATTTTCATATTAAATCCTGTTTTTAACACGCAAATTTAATCATTTACCTCCAATTGCCAAATAAGCGAGTTCATTTATTAAGGTGATTTAGAATTTATTTTCATTGCGGTTTCAATCTCAGATTATATAAATTTAAATAACATGTCAAGTCTTTGCCATATCGGAAATAATAAGTAACTTTGTTGGCATTATGACAGATTGATATGGAAAATGACAAAACTACATATTGGATTGAAATGTCAGAATATGATTTGGAAACCGCCCAAGCCATGTTGGACACTCACAGGTACCTGTATGTGGGATTTATGTGTCATCAGTCCATTGAAAAAGTATTGAAGGCGTATTGGAGCAGTGTCATGGAAGAACCGCCATTAAAAATACATACCCTTTCAAAACTTGCTTCAAAGACAGGCATTGACAATGAAATGAGTGAGAATCAGCTTGATTTCATCGACACATTAGAACCTCTGAACATAGAAGCCCGTTATCCGTCATATAAGGAAAGGCTATTAAGGAAAGGCTATTGAAAAGTCTTACTCCCGACCATTGTATGGAACTGATTAACTCAACTAAGGAATTGCACTCATGGATAAAGAGCAAGCTCTTAAAATAGCAAAAAAATACAAAGAGATAGTGGCTGAAAAGCTACCGTTAAAAGCTGTGTATCTTTATGGCTCATATTCAAAAGGCAATTATACCGAAGGCAGTGACATAGACATAGCGGTCGTAGTGGATAAGCTGAACGACAACTTCTTTGAAGATACACCTCTTTTGTGGAAACTACGCAGGAAAATAAGCCTGATGATAGAACCTGTACTTCTTACGGAAGATGAATCCAATCCTCTCTATTACGACATAATCCGAACAGGTACGTTAGTATGATAGCCCCAAAGTATAAAATCGCGACTTTTAAGGCTCACAGCATCTGATACTGACTGTATCTTTGATTTTTAACAATAGTTTAACCAACAGCAATTTATTTTGGACGTAGACCCTTTACCTGCTACCCAAACCTTATGTAGCATTTTAGCGGATATATCCGGATTCGGAGCGGCGCAGATAGTGGCGCTCGCATTCGGTATACTCTGCCTGTTTGTATCCGGCTTCGTGTCGGGCAGTGAAATAGCATTTTTCTCGCTCGATGCCGACGACGAGTGTCTTGACGACAGCCGCACCGGCGACCGCATACGCGATGTCATCGAGCAACCCGAACGCCTGCTCGCTACAATCCTCATAGCCAACAACCTTGTAAATGTCACCATAGTCGTGCTCTGCAACTTCGCCCTCGGCCCTGTGTTCTCGGGCATGTCGGCCGTGCTGAGTTTCGTGCTTCAGACTGTAATCCTCACATTCCTCATACTCCTTTTCGGCGAGATTTTCCCGAAACTGCTCGCCAAGCAGAACCCGCTCGCGTGGGCCACGAAAGCAATCGGAGGTGTGACATTCCTGATGAAACTGTTCCATTCCCTCTCGTCGATACTCGTAAAGAGCTCGGGCATCGTCAACCGTGTGGTGACGAAAAAGCATGACAACATCTCGACCGACGAACTTGAAAAGGCGCTCGAAATCACCGACATGAAAAGCGGTGCCGACCGCGACATGCTCAAGGAGATACTCCGTTTCGGCGACACTACCGCCTCCGAGGTAATGACACCGCGCGTCGACATCACCGACATCGACATCACCTGGGACTTCGACAAAGTGATGGACGTGGTGCTTCAGTCGGGCTACGCGCGCCTGCCGGTCTATGAGGACACGCAGGACAACATACGAGGCGTGCTCTACGCCCGCGACCTCCTCCCCTACATAGGCAAGGAAGATAAGGAATTCCAGTGGCAGAAACTCATACGCAAACCGTATTTCGTGCCCGAATCGCGCTCAATCGACGACCTCCTCGAGGACTTCCGCAAGATGAAGATACACCTTGCCATCGTTATCGACGAATTCGGCGGCACCCAGGGCATCGTCACCCTCGAAGATGTGCTCGAAGAGATTGTAGGCGACATCAACGATGAATACGACGAGGAGGAGAAGACCTACAAGCGTCTGCCCGACGACACCTATATATTCGAGGGGCGCACGCTGCTCAACGACTTCTTCCGTGTCACCGGCCTCGACGAGGAGGAATACGCCGACGTCACCGAAGACTGCGAGACGCTCGCGGGAATGCTGCTAGCCATCAAGGGCGATTTCCCGAAGGAGAAAGAGCCGCTCGTCTACGGGCGCTGCCGCTTCCTCATACTCGACATCGAGCACCACCGAATCACCAACGTGCGCGTCAAGGTGATGAACGAGGTGCAGACCACATGACCCCACTCACGGGCTATCACACGACAATAACCCAAAATTACGAATATATCTGATGCCGCTCATAATCCGCCTGATATTGCTGACACTCATAGCGGGAGCCGCTGCCGGCTGCTCGGGCAACCACGAACCGGGAAAGGACACCGGCAACGTCACACCCGTGCCGCGCCGCCAAGCCTATCCGCGTATCGAAATTCCCGACTCCGCGTATACTGACATCAATGCCGGGACAACCACCATGCACATAGCCGTCAACGAAGCGGCCATCGTGACGCTGCGCACATCCGACGACGGCAATTCACAGTTTGTCGACGCCGCATATCCCAAATTCAACTCCACGATATTCTTCACCGTGACACCCGTCGACAGGACAACCGTGGCCGACGTAATCGCCAACCGCATGGAGCGCGTGCGGCTCAACCTCGGCGCCTCCGACGCCGAGCTGCTTGAATTTGACTCGCCCGGCGGATTTGAGAACAAACTGTTCGTGAGCCGTGGCGACATCTCGACTCCCGTACAGTTCGTGGCCACCGACGGCAACGCTTTTGTAGTCAGCGGCGCGGCATTTGTCAGGGACGCTTCACCGGCCACCGCCGACTCCATAGCCCCGATAGTGAACATGCTGCGGCGCGACATCCTCCACGCCCTTAAAACCATGCACCGATGAGCCTGCACGAATATCATATCGACGGCATAGTCATTATTACGGGAAACTACGATGACATACGCATCGCCGGCTTTTCCGATGCCCAGAACGCCGACGTGGAGCAGTGCCGCAACGAAAAGCAGCGGCGCGAGCGAGCACTCATCTATACCCTGCTAAACCATGCGGGGCGCAATCACAAGAGTTTTTCCCATATAACCGGCGCCTCCCTCGGGCACCACGAATCCGGCGCGCCGTTCCTGAAAGTGGAAGGCAATCAGGCTCCCGTCACAGGCATATCCCTGTCGCACTGCCGCAGCGGGGCATGCATAGCATTGGGAGCCATCACGCAGCCGTTCGGCATCGACATCGAGGACGTTTCCGACAAACTCGCCCGCGTCGCGCCGAAATTTATCAACGCACGCGAGGCAACATTTATCGGGCATGACATGTTGTTAAGTGCGTGGACCGTCAAGGAAGCCGTCTACAAGGCCGCCGGCACACCCGGACTCTCACTGCGCGACGGCATAGACATCCTGTCAGTCACGGCGGCAACATCCGAATCGCTCTCTGGCCACGATTTTCCGCTGGAGGCGACGGCAGCAGCCGCAGGCGCCACGTTCCGCTGCCATATCCGCCCGGAAGACAACCGCTGCATCACCGTCGTGCACCTGATATGAAAGCGGCATTACCGAGCTAACGGGCCAAAAAATACGTTCATTTTACTAAATTTACCTAAAAAGTAGATATTTGTCACAATTTTATTTAAATTAACGACATTTATAAAGAAAAAATATTGTATTTTTGCAAAATATCTTATAATACAAATTATAATCTGACTGTATGCGCAATTTCTCACTATCGCTTCTGCTGGTAATGTTTGCAGCACTGTTCATGACATCGTGCGACGATGACGACGACTACTGGTACTCTCCCCTTGAAGGAAGCTGGACCATCGTCGACCCTCCGGGCGTGGACTATAACGAGTACACCTTTTATAGCGATGGCACAGGAGTATATTACATAGAGGACTACGCCGGCAACTCGACGTATTACTTCACATGGGAGACATTCAACAACAATCTCTACGTATACTTCAATATGGGCGAGACATGGCGCTTCACGTGGCTGATACGCGACGGCTATCTGTACCTCTACTCCCCGGGGTCAGGCGTGCCGCTGGTCTATGCGCCGTTCTGACACCGCCTCCAGCCGCGTAGCGGACATCAACAAGTTATCAAACAAAAGAGGCCGTCACGGCAACCATGCCGCGGGCCGGAAATAAATAATTTTAAGTAACTGTTCAAAATTATTTTAATATTATGGCGAGAGGATTTTTCAGGCGATTTCCAGTGAGGAAGAAGGAGTGTAGCGAGCTACATGACTGATGACGAGATGGAAAGCGACGAAAAAGACTCCGGCAGAATATTAAAATAATGAGAACGGTTAATATAAAATAATTTTAAACAGTTACTTAAGGTAGAAAGATTATGTCAAACAATTTGAAAGAAGCCGCATTGGACTATCACCGCTATCCGCGCCCCGGAAAGACGGAGGTAGTCCCCACCAAACCCTACTCCTCGCAGAACGACCTCGCACTGGCCTATTCGCCCGGCGTGGCATTCCCCTGCCTGGAGATTGAGCAACACCCGCAGGACGCCTACGAATACACCAACAAGGGCAATCTCGTGGCCGTGATTTCCAACGGTACCGCAGTGCTCGGCTTAGGCGATATAGGCGCTCTCGCCGGCAAACCGGTGATGGAGGGCAAAGGCTTGCTGTTCAAGATATTTGCCGGTATCGACTGCTTCGATATCGAAGTCAACGAGAAAGATCCCGAAAAATTCATCCAGGTGGTGAAAGCGATAGCGCCGACATTCGGCGGCATCAACCTCGAGGACATCAAGGCTCCCGAGTGCTTCGAAATCGAGCGCCGTCTGAAGGAGGAATGCAACATACCCGTGATGCACGACGACCAGCACGGCACCGCCATAATCTCGGCCGCCGGCCTCCTCAACGCTCTCGAACTCCAGAATAAGAAAATCGGCGAAATACGCCTCGTGGTCAACGGTGCCGGCGCGGCTGCCGTAAGCTGCACCCGCCTCTATGTGGCCCTCGGCGTCAATCCCGCCAATATCGTAATGTGCGACTCAAAAGGCGTAATCAACCGCAAGCGCCCCAATCTGTCGCCGCAGAAAGCCGAATTTGCCACCGACCGCGACATCGAGACATTGGCCGAAGCTATGGTGGGCGCCGACGTATTCCTCGGCCTGTCGGTTAAGGATGTCGTGACCACCGAAATGGTTCAGTCAATGGCCGAGCGTCCCATCGTGTTCGCCCTCGCCAACCCCGACCCCGAAATCTCCTACGACAAGGCAATAGCATCGCGTCCCGACCTGATTTTCGCAACCGGACGTTCCGACTATCCCAACCAGATAAACAACGTGCTCGGCTTCCCCTACATATTCCGCGGCGCCCTCGATTCGGGAGCGACACAGATCAACGAGGAGATGAAACTGGCAGCCGTGCGCGCCATCGCCGAACTCGCCAAGCAGCCCGTACCGTCGGTAGTCAACGCCGCCTACGGCATGACCAACCTCAAGTTCGGCCGCGATTATATCCTCCCCAAGCCGCTTGACCCGCGTCTGCTCACCACCGTGGCACCTGCCGTGGCACGCGGCGCGATGGAATCGGGCGTGGCACGCCGTCCCATCACCAACTGGGAGGAATACGACGTCAAGCTCCGCTCGCTCATGGGTGTCGACAACCAGCTGTCGCGCCGTTTCACCGACGCGGCCAAAGCCAACCCCAAACGCGTCATATTCTCCGAAGGCAATACCGACTCGATGCTCCGCGCCGCCTCTACGGCAATGCGCATCGGCATCTGTACGCCGATACTCCTGGGCAACGAAGAGATGATTGAAAAACGCGCCAAACGTCTCGGCATAAGCCTCGAAGGCATCGAGATAGTCAACCCGCGCCACGACCGCGAGGCCGACCGACGCCACGAGTTCGCTCTCAAACTCGCGCAGAAGCGCCAGCGTCAGGGCGTCACCTACCCCGAAGCGCTCGAAAACATGTTCGACCGCAACTACTTCGGCATGATGATGGTAGAGGAGCGTCTGGCCGACGCAATCATCTGCGGCACATACTCGTCCAATCCTCTCCCCGGCGAAATCGCCAAGGAGGTAATCGGCATTCGTCCGTGCTACAAGCACTTCGCTTCGCTCCATATCGTCGACACGCAGAAAGGCATACTCTTCATCGCCGACACCGCCATCAACCAGGCCACCGACGAGGATACGCTGTTCGACATCGCCCGTCTGGCACGCAACTCGGTGGAATTCTTCTCCCACGACCCGAATATCGCCATGATTTCGTTCAGCAACTTCGGTTCAAGCTCGATGCCCGAGTCAGTGAAGGTGCACAACGTCGTAGACCGCATGCAGGCCATGTACCCCGAGCTTCCCATCGACGGCGAGATGACCCTCAACTACGCCCTCAACCAGGAACTCCGCGACGCAACCTTCCCCTTCACCCGCCTCAAAGGCAAAAAGGTCAATACCCTCGTGTTCCCCAACCTTTCAGCCGCCTCGACAGCCTACCGCATGCTCCTCGAGATGGGCGTAGGCGAAGCCATAGGCCCGATCCAGATGGGATTGAACAAGCCCGTTCACTTCATCAACGTCGACACCCCCGTACGCGACATCGTCAACCTCGTGGCAATGGCCGTACTCGACGCCGCCGTGCAACAGAAACTTGAAGCAGCAACCTGCGTCAAAGTCGACAAGTAATCCGGCACCCTCCGGGGAAAGATTAAAATAAGAGGGTTTTCACCCCGATTTTATCAGACCGCGGTTAAAAACCGCGGCTACTACGATGCTGATTATCAGCATGCATTTGCGTAGTAGCCGCGGTTTTTAACCGCGGAATGTTTAGTTTTGCAATATCTTCTTATTACCGGCATGGACTAAATACCTATCCTCATGGAAAAAGTATTAGTGCATTCTACCTGACTATTCGGTATCTTTTGAGGATTCTTTATCTATGAGTCGTTTCTGTTTGCTCTCCAATCTCTTGATACTTTCTGTAGTTGGCAAATCCTCTGGCATGGTTCCTCCCAGTTCCCTGATAGTCTCTCTGACCTTCTGCCCTACTTCAAAGTGTGTTCGATTGGCAGCGATTTTCCCTTGTATTTTATCACGCCTCAATTTATCCTCAGTCTGCGTAGCTCGGAAAAGGTTCGCCGCAAGTTCCGTGCTTCCCATGTGATCAAGTATACGCTGATTCTCCTTAAGGCCTTTTCGTTTATGTATATCATCTTGATCAAGTCCTCCATAAAGCCCCTTATAGCCGGCATTCTGAAATACGCCATAATCCTTGTTGGTAACAACTCCAGCCTCTTTTGCAGCACTTGCGAGGCGCGTATTATGCTTCTTCATTTCGCTACGGAGCATAAGTCTCTTTTCTTCCTCCTCCGTGAATGGGTCGTCAAGAAGTTTTTCCGCCCGGCGCGTCTGGATAGCAAAATATGTCTGAGCCTGTGCTACAATTGGTTTAGACGGATCCGCGTTCTGCACGGCAAGATAACATACATAGCGGCTCATCAGCCATGTTTCTACCTCTCTTTCAGCGGTTTTACCTATCTGTATCATTTCGTTGATCTTAACGAAATGATGATTGGGGTTTTGGTTGCTATTTCTACAGGAATCCCATGCTTTTCTCATGACTTCGAGGAAATTACGATAGTCCGTATACGTAAGCGCTCTCGCAAGCTCACGCGATGACCACCATTCATTTCCGTTCTCGTCAATCCGCTTTATGCACTCGAACGTTTCTTTCGCCTTTTTAGTAAGTCTTGTACTCATCTTCTTCAAAAAACAAACATACCGAGCCATCGAATGCTTTTGTAATATTTAATGGTATCCGGCACAGAATAAAATTAACAATGACTTGAATTAAAGAATGCGCATCGCGGCAATAAGGATTGCGGCAATGCGCATTCATGCTGTGAGCATATTTTCAGATGCTTGAATTATTTCTCCTTTTCCGAGGGCTGTTCCGCCTTTTTGGCGCGGGGTTTGGATGCTTTTTTAGGTTTTTGCTCCATGGCAGGGGCATCAGTCTCGGCTTTCGGTTTCCTTGTACGCTTTTTGGGTGCGGGAGTTTCGGCTGTATCCTTGGCCGGGGTTTTTTCCTTGCCTTCGCGGAGGGCGTGCTCCTCGTTGTAGTGCTCTATGTTGAGGCGCATGGAGCTTACCTCTTTGTTGAGCGTTTCGATTTCGCGCGCCTGGTTGCGGATTGTGGTAAGGAGGGCGTTGAGTTCCTCGTTTTCAATCGACAACGGGTACTGCTCCTCCACGCGCACTATGAAGTCGGCGAGCACGTTCATGTAGTTGGTGAACGCCTGATAGGGCGAGTCGTAGGGTGAGTAGAGCGAGTGGATTTCGCCGTCGGCCTGATGCTTTGTCGACATGTAGAAGAAGTGGTCGGAGGCCTGGAGATAGTACCAGTCCTGCTTCAGACGGCGGTCGTCGCACAGGCGTACGCGCTCCGACACTGAATAAAGTTTGTCGAACGCCTCTTTCTGGAGCTGGTTGCCGAGCCACGCCGAAGTGTCACGCGCCTCATCGGCCCACGACATCGGGAAGGGTACGCCCAGCTCAGCCACGGCCTTGATTTTGGATACGGCTTCGGTGGGTGTGATGAACTCGATGCCTCGTTCGGCGGCGAAGCGTGGAAGCGCCTCGAGGAACTGGAATATGCCTGAATCGCGGTTCTGCAGCTGGCCGAACGTCTCCATGGTCATGAACAGGTTGAATATCTGCTCCTCCTGCGGAGTGTCGGCAATCCAGCCGATATATTTGTCGGCGGTAAGAGGATATTCGCTCCAGTTGGTATTGGAGAAACGGAAAGTAATGTCGTCGGAGAGCTTGTCGTTTTTCAGCAGCATCTTCAGTTTGGGCGCCGAAGCGGCGGCATAGACGTAGTTAGGCGATTTCCAGCCGAGTATATGCTTGGCACCTTCGGTGATTACCCCCTTGTAGCCCATGGCGAGTATCTGCGGGGCGAGGTCGTCGCAATAGATAAGCTCGGTATTGCGCAACACCTTGGGATGCACGCCGAAAAGCTCATGTACCTTCTCGTCGTGCACTTTCACCTGGTTGGCAAATTCCTCCGGGTCGGCGAGCGACGACAGCGAGTGCGCGTAGGTCTCGGCAAGGATTTCGACACAGCCTGTCGAAACGAGTTTCTTCAGGAGGTCGAGCAGTTCGGGCACATACACCTCAATCTGCTCGAGAGCCACGCCCGACACAGAGATGGCGCACTTGAACTTGCGTCCGCTCTCCTCAATCATGCGCAGGAGCGACTCGGCGGCGGGGATATATGATGTATGGGCTATACGGGTGATTATGTCGTCGTTGGCAAAGTCATCGTAATAGTAATGGTCGTTGCCGATGTCGAAAAAGCGGTAGCGTTTCAGACGGAACGGCTGATGTATCTGGAAATAGAAGCAGATGGCTTTCATATCTTTATTTAGTATTGGTTGGTGTTAGTAATGAATAATTTTAAGGTCTTTAGGAAGCTATTATAAGGTCTTTAAAGTCCTTAAGGCAGCTGATGACCTTTTCAGTGGGACGGTTTTAGCGTGACCGCTTCAGGTTGCAGGTCAGGTGCGGCCGAGCACTTTGTTGTAGATGTCGATTACCTTGCGTCCGGCCTTGTCCCATGTGATCTGCGCCACTTCGGCCATGCCGTCCTCGCGCAGCTGGTTGTACATGGCTGGATAGTTGCAGATTGAGTACACCGCATCGGCCATGGCGTCGACGTCCCAGTAGTCGGTCTTGATGACGTTGTGCAGGATTTCGGCGCAGCCCGACTGCTTCGATATGATGGAGGGAACGCCCATCTGCATCGCCTCGAGAGGCGATATGCCGAACGGCTCCGACACCGACGGCATCATATACACGTCGGACGCCTTGAGCATCTGGTACACCTCTTTCCCTTTCTGGAAACCGGGGAAATGGAAGTGGTCGGCTATGCCGCGGCGTGCGGCAAGGTCAATCATCTTGTCCATCATGTCGCCCGAACCGGCCATTACGAAGCGTACGTTATGGTCGAGTTTGAGCACCTTTGCGGCAGTCTCGACGAAGTATTCGGGACCTTTCTGCATAGTGATGCGTCCGAGGAAGGTGACTACCTTCTCCTTCGGACGGCTGACTTCGACATTGAGCAGCTCCTCGCTCAGGGGCACTACGGCATTGTGCACCGTGGTCACCTTGGCCGGGTCTATGCCGTATTTGTCAATCACGGTGCGGCGCGTAAGCTCCGACACGGTGATGATATGGTCGGCGCGGAGCATGCCGTCGCGCTCGATGCCGAATACCGTGGGGTTGACGTTGCCGCGCGAACGGTCGTAGTCGGTGGCGTGGACATGGATGACGAGCGGCTTGCCCGTCACCTGCTTGGCATGTATGCCGGCAGGATAGGTCAGCCAGTCGTGGGAGTGAATTATGTCGAAATCCTCGGCACGCGCTATCACGCCCGCCATTATGGAGTAATTGTTGATTTCCTCGAGGAGATTGTCGGGGTAACGGCCGGAGAACTCTATGCAGCCCAGGTCGTTGGTACGCATATAGTTGAAGTCGGCATATATTTTGTCGCGGAGACGGAAATACTCGTCGGGGTCCATGACCTTGCCGATACGGCTCTCGACGTAGTCGCGGCTGACGTCGCGCCATGCCACAGGCACCTGCGACGCGCCGATTATCTTGGCGAAGCTCTTGTCCTCGTCGCCGTAAGGTTTGGGGATGACGAAAGTTATGTCCATGTCGCCGCACTCCCACATGCCTTTGGTGAGTCCGTAGCTTGCAGTGCCCAAGCCTCCTAAGATGTGAGGTGGAAATTCCCACCCGAACATTAATGCTTTCATGATGTGATATTATGTTAAGTGGGTTGTTGTCAGGCGTTCAGTCGTTTAAGTGTGCGGAGCGTGCGCAGCACTTCGGCCACGTTGGTGGCGTGGGATATGGCGCCGCGGCCGTCGTAGGGCGGGTTGCCGTCGTAAAGCTGCGACAGCGAACCGATACAGCCGTTGGTCATCTCGTCCTCGAAGCCGATGAGCATGCGGTCGATGTATGACACGCCGCTCATGCCGAACACGCGCAGGTAGGCGTCGGCATAGAATCCGATGAGCCACGGACGCGCCGGGCCGTTGTGCATCGTTATCTCGCGCTCGTAGGGATTACCCACGTATGTCGGACGGTAGCCGTAGCTGCGGGGCGACAGTGTGCGGAGCCCCTTGGGTGTAAGCAGTTCGCGGGTGACAACGTCGAGCACGCCTTTGCGCTGGCGACGGTCGAGGGGCGAGTTGTCCAGTCCGATGGCAATCGCCATGTTGGGACGCACCGACGGGTCGGCGAAAGAGCCGTTGACATAGTCGTAGAGATAGCCCGACTCGTTGAGAAACATGTCGATGAACGGCTGCTTCATCTTCTCGGCGGTAGCTTTCCAGCGGTCGGACACCGATGCAAGTTCAGGCTTGTCCTCAAGCATCTGCACGCCGAACATCAGCGCGTTGTACCACAGCGCATTGAACTCCACCAGATAACCCGAGCGGGGAATCACGGGACCGCGGTCGGTGGCCGAATTCATCCACGATACAGCCTTACGGCGGCCGTCGGTCACAACGAGTCCGTTTTCATCGACACGGAGATTGGGATAATTGTTGTCGAGGATAAAATCGAGCAGATTGGTCACGAGAGCCTCGTAGCGGGCCGTAGCTTCGGCCATGGATACGCTTTTGGCGTATTGCTGCACCGTCCACACTGCCCACAGCGGTATGTCGGGCATGTCGATGCCGTGGACTTTGGCCGACGGCTTGCCGCTGTTCATATAGTGGGTCAGCTCATGAGCCATTGTGTCCATTATCTCCTCGAAGTCCTTGCGGTGGTCGATTGCGAGGGTGTTGCCCGGGAGCGACATCAGAGTGTTGCGCGCTATGATTGTGCCCCAGGGGTAACCCGACAGCATATAGTGGCGGTCGCCCTCCTTGAAATAGAACTGCTTGGCGGCGTTCTTCAGGCAGTTGAAGAACGATGTGCGCCGGGTGCGCGATGCCAGTTCCTTCTCGTATAATGAAGCGAGCTGCCGCGGATTGATTTCGGAAATACCGGCCGAGAAGATAATCGACTCCCCTTTCTTGATGTTGACCTGGAAATAACCGGGTACGTAGAGGTCCTCGCAGTAAGGTACTCCCCTCTCGAGGTCCTTTATGTATTCGATGCCGTTGTACCAGTGCGGGTCGTCGACCCATTCCGGTTTTCTCGACAGCTGCATGCACAGCTGCGGGTAGCCGTTGTAGAGTGAACAGCTCACGCCGTTGTTGACCGGTGTCATTGTGCCGTTGATATTGCCGTTGGCCACACACAGCTCGTTGGCCTCGCGAAATGCCAGGAACGGCCGGAACTGCAACGTTGTCGGTGAATGTGCGTCGACGAGGGTGTAACGTATCAGTATTCGGTTTTCTTCCGAAATGAATACCATTTCTTTTGTCAGAATCACGCCGCCCACACGGTAGGTGGTGCGTGGCACTGTCTCGCAGTCAAACTCGCGTATATACTTGTGCCCGTTGGGGCTGTATATGCCGCCGCGATAACGGTGAAGCCCGAGATTGAAAGGCGCTCCGTGCTGTATCACGGTCTCGTCGAGCGATGACAGCAGCACATGAGGACTGTACTCCTCGCGGTCAGGCATCGGGATGACGAGCAGACCGTGCTGCTTGCGGGTGTTGCAGCCTACCACCGTGGAGCAATGGTACGCTCCGGCACGGTTGGTACGCAGCATCTCCTTGCGAAGCGACTGCTCGAGATTAATCATCAGGTTTTTGTCAAATTTGAGATAACTCATAGGATTATGGGGTTGTAAAATGTTAGTTGTGTTATCAGGGTTTTACGAATTTCATGGATACTAATAAATTCAACGAAAATAAGTAAAAAATGATTATTAAACAAAGTTTTTTTTAAAATTATTAAAAAGTACCCGTTAAAATTTAACTGACATACATAACTACATGAATTTCTTAAAGGAATAAGGCTGTTGCAAAACTCAATTTTACCAAAAAGCAACGGTTGCAAAACCTGATTTTACCAAAGAGCATGTCACAGAATCCCAAAATATACGTTGCATTTGTTTTTGCTGTTATTTGCGGAGGGAGCAGGCGCTCAGGTGGCGGTGGCCGATGCGGCAGTAGAGGCATTTGCGCTTTTCGCAGTATTCGCGGCGGAGCTGTACTATTGCCTGCGATATGAATGCCGAGGTGATGGAGATGCCGGCGGCGGCGAACATGGTGGTGAAGCGGTTGCTTTCCGGCCGGAGTTCGTGGAGCATCTCGGCGATGTCGCGTGCACGGGTGTAGTCGCCGTTGTAGTTGGCGTATGCGTAGGCGAGCGGTATTACAGCGTTGATGATAAGGAGGTTTATCGATGCCTGCGACAGCGCGGGGGCGTTAGCGGTTGCGTTGTCGGCGCCCAATATCGAGTATGCTTCGGCGGCATTTTCAACAGAGAGCATGCGCGCCGTGAAGTCGCGATGCCCGCATATCAGTCCGGCAAGATAGGATATGCGCCTGTAGGGGGAGTTCTGCGGACGTGTGCGGGAGAATTTCCAGCCGAGGCATTCCGGTGCCTGTATGCCGAATTTGGCGGCGAAAAATGCGTATTCGGCCATCACACGTTCTTTATATGACTCCGGGCCTTCGTGAGGCGGTAGCAGTCCGGCCTGTCCGAGCAGTATCGACTCGATGATGAGACGGTCGTCGGCATGACGGCGCAGTATGCGCAGCGGCGTGGCGCGTGCGAGGCGCTCGAACGGATCGGCGTTGGTGCCGAATCCGAGTGCGCGTGCCATAGTTATGTAGGCCGCCTCGTTCCAGTCACCGGCGTTGTCGGCCACTATGCGCGATATGCGGTCGGCTTTGTCGTGCAGACGTTCGTAACCAAGCGCCGTAAGCCAGTCGGTAAGGTAGATACGCGGTATCCGGGTGATGGCGTGGACGCAAGGGAGGGTATCGGGGGAGAAGTCGGCGAGGGAGTGGAATGTGGTGTTGAGCGTCGGGTTGCATTTCATGACAAACTGCGGTATCGCCTCACCCGATGCGCGGTATATCGGCATATCGTCATTGTCGACCACGTGGAGTATCACGTTGCGGTAGGCGGGGTCGTCGGTGTGGCGGTGACGGTGCCAGTCGGAGGCGCGCACGTGGATTTCGACATTTCCCACCCATGTGTCGCCGTCAATCATCACGGTAGCGTTAAAGAAATCGGGACCGGCATCGTTGTTGATGACGCCGGGATTAATGATCTGCAGCCGTTTTCCATCGGTTGTAGCAAGGTTATTTTGGGGAAATAACCTGTTCGACCACACATAATGCATTAACTTTTCCAAATTCCGTAACCTTTATGTAACAAATTTAACCAAAATATTTACATTTGTAAATAGCTGATAATGGTTATAAAAAAGCAAATATAGTCAAAAAACGGAAAGAATAATTGAACAATTTTATGTTAAAGAACATTGTTTTATTGCAGGCTTTTGAAAAAGTGCCTATCTTTGCACTGTATTTCAATAGCACACAATACAAGGGATGCCTCCTTTCAGGCGGTTGTTCCGGAAGAAAAAATCGAGTGTGCGCCGGCAACAGCCGCTTGATTGAGAATAGGTAAAAAAGGATTGTTTTAAAGTTTGTTCAACTATGAAAAAGATGATCAAAAAAGCAGTTGAATGGTACATCAATACTACAGCTGCGATTTATTAAAGCAATGCAGGCGTGATGCCTGCGCGAATTACTCCCTCGCAACAGGCAGGGATTCTAAATCGAAGTTAAAAAATTTTTAATAGCGACCGCCCCGAGCGGTCGTTTCTGTTATATAACGGTAGTAAAAAAAAAGTATGGAAAACTAAAAATTGTAGGGACGCGATTCATCGCGTCCGCGCCCGAATGATATAACATGTTAAATATCATACCTATAACGCGGACGCGATGAATCGCGTCCCAATGCTGTTTACTTAAGGCCGTGACGTCCGCAGGACGTCGATTATGCGTAACCCCGTACGCCGAAGCTTGCGAAGGCGTGCGGGGCAAGTAATCATATCGGAAGTGGCGTCCGGAGGACGCCGATTTACATCACTTTATTTACAATAAGAGGTTGATAACCAAGTAAATCGGCGTCCTCCGGACGCCACAGCTATATATATCCATTATTCCCCGCATGCCTCCGTTTCACTCCGGCATACGGGGTTACGAATAATCAGCGTCCTCTGGACGCTTAGATGCTTAAGTAAACAGCATTGAATCGCGTCCCTACAATTTTTAGTTTTATTCTGTGTGTGCCGTTACAGCGAGTCGTTAAGTATGTCGGTGATGTCCTCGGCCGAGAGGTCGACATACTGCTCGCCGGCTGAGAGGTCTTTTTCCTTGGCATGCACGGCCATTTCGCGCAGGCGGCTTTCGTCGATGCCTACTTCGCGCAGGTGCATCGGCAGCCCGATTGACTCGAAGAAGCGGTAGGTGCGTTCGATTGTCTGCTCGGCAATCTCGCGGTCGGGAAGGGTGCGGTCAATGCCGTAGAGATTGACGCCGAGGCTTACGAACCGCTCCATCGTGCGTTCGCTGAGTATATGGCGCATCCAGCGCGGGGTGATGATGGCGAGGCCTTCGCCGTGGGTGATGTCGTAGTAGGCCGAAAGGGCATGCTCTATGGCGTGCATGGGCCATCCCGACATGCTGTTGCCGAGGGCGAGAATACCGTTGCAGCCGTACATGCAGGCATACATTATCTCGGCACGCGCCTCATAGTCGTCGGGATGCGCGATTGCTATCGGGGCGTAGTGCATCAGTGTGCGCAGCAGGGCCTCGCAAAAGCCGTCGGCCACCATGTTGTGGTCGGAGCAGAAATATTGCTCGAACACGTGGTTGATGGCGTCGGCCACGCCGGCCGCGGTGTGCTTGGCATTGACCGAGAACGTATAGGTCGGATCGAGGAAAGAACATACGGGGAAAAGCAGTTCGTCGTGATATGCCACTTTGTCGCTGGTCTCGGTGCGCGAAATCACGCCTCCGGCATCGTATTCGCTCCCTGTGGCCGCGAGAGTCATGATGTCGACGATAGGAACTGCATCGGTAGCCTTGACTTTTCCTATGATGAGGTCCCAGGGTTCGCCGTCATATTTGGCTCCGGTGGATATCGCCTTGCAGCAGTCGAGCACACTGCCGCCGCCTACCGACAGTATCACGTCGATGTCATTCTCCTTGCACAGACGCACCCCTTCGAGCACCGAAGGGTCATATTTCGGGTTCGGCTCTATGCCCGACAGTTCGGTTATCTCGAAATCCTTAAGCAATTCTTTCACTTTGTCATAGAGGCCGATGCGCTTTATGCTTCCTCCGCCGTAGGCAAGGAGCACGCGGCGTCCGAGCGGTTTCATAACAGCGGGCAGCTGCTCGATAACGCCCTTGCCGAAAATGACACGCGTAGGCGTCTGATAATCAAAGTTCTGTATCATAGTCGTATGTTTTTGAAGGTAATAATCGCAATCTGCTGAGATAGCTATTGTAGCTAAAATAGCTATCTTAGCTAAAGTAGCTACAATAGCTACAAATCATCATTCACAAATATACTAAAAAAATCCGCTCGCGCTACCAGAATTTGCCATAATATCCCTCCTCGTTGCCGTCGTCGCAGGGCGAAGGCATTCCCGACGCCACGTGCAGCGCGATGGCACGCGCCATAAGCATGTCGTCGTGGCAGCCCTCCTGCGCCCCGTAGCTGCCGTTGTTTTTCACCTGGTAGGTGAGCAGTTCGTTGAGGGCGCCTTCGTCGCGCTCTATGTAGGCATGCTCGCGTACCTTGGCTATGAGCCCGTTGATTATCATTGACTTGGTGGCGCGGTTGGTGTGAAACCCGATTTTCTTCCCCGTCCCCTCGTCGGTGCGGCGGTGATAGATGTTGGGGTAGTAGCGTTTCACCTGCGAAAGAATGTACAGTCCCGGGTCGCCCTCTATGTTCTCGCTCTCAAACGTATTGCTCTCGAACACTACCAGGGCGTTTCCCCACATCCGCCCCGCCTGCACAGCCTTCCATGCCAGTATGTCGTGGTCGCAGTGCCCGCGCCATTGCGCCGTAACCTCGGGCGTGTGGCCGTCATCGCCGCCGCAGCGGTCAATCACCACAATCACCGACCAGTCGCTCGTCAGCGAGCGTCCGCCCACGTCCACTCCCACCACGTAGCGGCGTTCGCTGCGCCGAGTCTCCGGACGAGTCCACACCTTCATGCACCCTTGCTGTGACCCCACGAAGCGGAGATTGTCGAGCGAAGCCTCCCCGGTGCCGGCGTCGCCCGTAAGTTCCCCTTTCTCGTACGCGTCGCTGCATCCGGCGCGCATCGCCTCCACCTCGGCGGGGTTGAACACGTTTTGCTCCGTGGCTATGAACGCTTCCTCGTCGGTGGTCGGATACTCGGCGTGCATCTGTTCGGCGCTCTGGTATTCGGCGCGTTTGTCGTGGTACCACTGTATCATCTCGAGGGTCAGACCGCGCCGCCACAGTTCCCGCTCATAGTCGTCAAGGCTCGCCCACAGCGCCGCGGCGTCGGCCACTTGACGGCGGTAAATCTCGATTTCGTACCACGGCACGAACACCGCCCGCTTGTCGCTCTCCCCCTTTTTGGCGCGGAGCCACTCCTTGTGGAAATAGTTGCCTATGCCGTTGGCCGTGCTCTCGAGCACTATCATGGTGAGAGGCGTGGAGTTGATGCCGCCGCACACCGCACGGATGAACTCGGCCGGCGACGATAGCGCCGTGTCCTTCCAGAACGCCACCTCCGACAGATGCGCCATCGAGTAGTCGTTTCCCCTGACCGCATCCTGGTTCTCACTCGAACCGAGTGTCACCTTGCAGCCCCGACCCTGTATCACGCGCGTGTTCAATGTGCGCTCGAACGGCCTGAACGCCGGCGCCGTGTCCCCCTCCCAGTAGGCCGCCGGATAGCGGTCAAGCATCTTGGTGAACATGCCGCGTATCGTCGCCGCCGTGTCCTTGACGTGCGCACAGATGAGCGAATTCCAGTTCTCTTTCTGCGTTATCTGTATCCATGCCATATACAGCTGCACGAGCGTCGACCCTCCCCACTGGCGCGCCTTGAGTATTATCATGCGCAACGGTTTTCCCGCCACGCGGTCCTCCTCGAGAGCGGCGAGCACGCGGCGCTGCGGCGCATTGGGCACGAACGGTATGTCGGCGCCCGTCGTCTTGTCCTTAATAATCACGCACTTCGTCGCCCAGTATTCGAAGTCATGGCGGCAGCGGAGCTTCACCCAATCCTCCTTCGTCCTGACCGTGGCGTACCGCTTGTCGCGCTTCATCGCCGCGGGAATGTATACCTGCCCGTCGTTCCATTCCCGAGCCGCCACCCTCACGCGCTCACCGTGACACCCTGTCCCCTTTACCGGGTCATATTTCACCCTCAATGCCTCGTTACGACGCCTGTTCTCGGCTTTCAGCGCCTCGATGTCAATCCCTTTTGCCATATTCCCGTCATTCATCATGCAGTCCCTTTTTCCCGCAAAATTATATCGGCGGGAACTACACGATGCGTCAAATTCATACACCGCCCGGGCAGAACTTTTCCTTCACTCGTGCGGTTATAATTATATAACGTTTCAACTGACAGGGAAAATGCTCAGGCCTAATGACATATCGGATATGGTAAAGCGTATCTTTACGCCTGCACGCGACGAGCTAATGCGCCGCCGCACGCTCGACGCGCTGCGGTGGATTATTCTCGCGCTGTCGGTAGCGCTGATAGTGTTCATCTCGATTGACATATACAACAAGGTCGACTTTCTGCGCAACAGGTTTTACATGAAATTCCAGTTCGTGGTGTGCATGGTCTTCATTGCCGACTTCTTCATCGAACTGTTGCTGACACCCCGCGGCTCACGAATGGCATACGTCAGGCGCCGGTGGTACTATCTTATTCTCTCGATACCATATCTCTCAATCATCAACCGGTACAATCTGCATGTCAACCCCGATGTGCTCTACTGCATACGATTCGTCCCGCTGGCACGCGGCGCCCTCGCTCTCGCCATCATCTACGACTACCTCACCCGCAACCAGCTGAAATCCATACTTGCCGTCTACATAACCATCCTGCTGATTATCGTGTACTTCGCCTCCCTGATATTCTTCGAAAGGGAGCAGCCTGTCAACGCCATGGTCTCCTCCTACTGGGAAGCACTGTGGTGGGCGTCGGCGCAGGTCACGACACTCGGGTCAGCCATCTATCCCGTGACCGTCGCCGGCAAAATCCTGTCGGTAGTCCTGTCGATAATGGGCATGATAATGTTCCCCCTTTTCACTGTCTACCTCACCGACCTGATAATACGACGCCACCGCGCCGCCCAGAACACTTGATTATATACCATACCAAACCGCGGTTAGAAACCGCGGCTACTAACTAATGCTCATTAATTGGCGTAACAGTGTAGTAGCCGCGGTTTCTAACCGCGGTCCGGCATAATCAGGTTTTGCAACCTCACGTCATTTATATCGGGGCGTTGTCATTTGTTGCCGGCTGTCACGCTTTTTATCCATGCCGTGACATCATCGAGCACTTCGGGTGCTACGGTGATGGCTATCGACGAATATTCGTCGGGCATACCGGTTGAGGCCGGCTGCAGCAGATGATTGAGGCCATGACAGGCGACGATATGCCGCGGTGTGCCGGCGGGCAGTTCGCGCTCGAGTGCGCCGAGATTGTCGGCCGCGTCCACCTGACAGTCGAGAGTGCCGTTTACTGCCATTACGGGGCATTTTATATTCCTTATATACTCCGACGGGTCGAGCGTGAGAAACGTTTTGGTCCACGGCGACTTGGCCGTGTGCATCGGTATCATGAGCAGATTGGTGCGAAGCTCCTGAGGCAATGCTGAGGTGTCGATTGCCTTCGCTGTCGCGGTGTCGCCGCCCCACAGGCCTTTAAGCGCCGAGCAGTAGGTGTCGGCAATCTCGGGGGAATAACCGGCGAGCACCAGCATCTTGCGGTTCTGGGTGATAAGTATGTCGCGTCCCGGCACCATGCCTCCCGCCAGACTTATGATGAAGTCGGGCGAGGCATTCACGTCGGCGTCCCCTGCCAGCATCACCGCTATTGTTCCCCCTTCGCTGTGTCCGAGCACGCCGACGCTTCCGAAGCGGTCGAGGCCGCGCAGATATGCCGTGCCGGCCGATGCGTCGGAGGCGAAATCGTATGTCGTGGCGCTTGTGCCGTTGCCTGTCGACTCGCCGAATCCGCGGTCGTCATATCGAAGCGAGGCTATCCCTTCGCGGGCGAGGCGGTCGGCTATGACGGCAAACGGACGATGCCCTGCAAGCTCCTCGTCGCGGTTCTGCAGTCCGCTTCCCGTGACAAGCAGCACTACCGGTGTGGAGCCTGTCGCTCCGTCGGGCACGCACAATGTGCCCGCAAGCGTGTCGCCTGCCGCATGGTTGACAAATCTTACCTCCTCGGTAGTGTATCCCGAGGGTGCCGTCGGTGTCTGTGGCCGTGCGTATGAGCCGTCGCCGGGAATCATGTCGAGCGGGAATGAGGCTCCTCCCTGCGTGAATATGCCCGACATGCGGCCGTCTGTGACATGCGCGCGGTATGCCGCACCGAGCGGGGCTACGGATACGGCTATCGAGTCGTGGCTGCAAAAATCGACCGAGGCGGGTATGGATTGCTCGCTCTGGTCTGGACTTTTCAGCGTGGCGGTCATCCGGCCGTCCGCCGGATCGATCGCGAGGTCTATCACTATGCGCAGGCTGCCTCTTACGCCTAAACTGAGCTTGCCCCACCACGGGCCGGCGGGAGCGGCGACGGCGCAACCTGCGGCTAAGGCAATCGCGGCTGTCAGGATATATTTTTTCATCGTCACGGCTATGATATGAAATTTGGAGATAGTAGGGATGATAAAAAAGTGTGTGCCGCAATTATGATTTCTCATATCCGGCACACACGGTTATGGTTTTGTTGTTATGGCCGGGATTATTTTCCGGCGGGTACGGTCACAGCGGGAGTGGCGGTGCTCTCGATGTCGTTGACGGTCACCTCAAACACAAGTGTCTCCATCTTGCCGATGGGGCCGCGGCCTTTTGCACCGTAGGCGAGGTCGCCGGGGATTACGATGATTGCCGAGCCGCCTTTACCGAGGAGTGAGAGGCCATCCTGGAAGCCGGGTACGAGGTTGGCTACTGCCGAGCGGGTGGGAGTGTCGCCCATTGTGCGGTCAAACTCTTCGCCGTTGAGGTGTTTGCCTACGTAAGTCATCTTGACGATGTCTTCCTTCTTTACCTTGTCGCCCTCGCCGGGGTTGAGGATTTTGTATGCCACGCCCGACTGGGTTTTCTGGAAACCTTCAGCCATGCGTTCGCCGATATATTTCTCGCCGGCTGCGATATTCTCTTTGGCTTCGGGAGTCTCGCGGGCCTCGGCCTCGGCTTTGGCTTCAGCTTTTGCCTGTACGTTGCCAAGCACTGCCTCGAATTGGCTGTTGTATTTAGCAATTTGTTCCTGAGTCAGGGAGTCGGTCTTGTATACTTCGGCAAATGCGGCTACAAGTTTCTTTGCATCGACGGGCACACCGAGGTTCTTGTCCATGAAGATGCCGTACATCTGCAGGCCCTGCTGCACGCCGTTGAGGAATGCGATGTTGGCCGTGTCAGTGGTCAGAACGAGTTCCAGACCCTTGAGGTATTCATCTTTGTTGAAGTTCTTGAGCTGGTCGGGAGTCATCATTGCCTTGTAGCGGTTGAATGTGCTCTGGGCCTGAGCTGCCTGCATCTGGCCGAACGATGTCGAGAGTGAATCGCCGAGAGCTGTTTCCTCTGCACTGTAGTTGGCGGCAGTTTTGTTGCCGTTTTCTTTGCTGTCGCATGATGCGGCGAGCACCAATGCCGTAGCGAATACGGCAGTCAATACTTTTTTCATTTTGATTGGTATTAATTAGTTGTTTTTATTGATAATTCGAATATTTGTTTCATCCACCTTGTAGGGCTGCACCCCGGTGCAGCCGCTACGGCTCATTGGCGCTTTTACGGAATAGCGGCTGCACCGGGGTGCAGCCCTACAAGGTGGATGGTGTCATTAATTATTGTGTCCGTTACTTTCATTTGACTATGTCGACGAGGGTGACCGTGAAGTCGAGTGCGGCACCCGGCGGGATGTCCTTGCCGGCCCCGCGTTCGCCATAACCGAGTTCCGACGGGATAATGAGGCGGTAGGTACCGCCCGGACGCATCAGCGTAAGCCCCTCCGAAAATCCCGGTATCAGTCCTTTGACAGGAAATTTCACCGAATTGCCCTCCGTGCCGTCAAACACCGAACCGTCGGACAGACGCCCCGTATAAAGCACCTCTACCGTATCCTCCGGTTTGGGCTGCTCACCCTCACCTTCGGTGATGACCTCAAAGAGAAGTCCCGACGGGAGTTTCTGCACACCTTCGCGGGCAGCCTGTGCCACTAAGTATGCTTCCTGCTCCGCACGCTCCGCTTTGCTCAGTTCATTGGCCACGCTGTCCATGTAGCGGTTGGCAGCTTCGGCGGTCATTGCCGGCTTGCCTCCGTTGAGTATGTCGCGCAAAGCGGCAAGGAACGCGGCATTGTCTATAGGGTAACCCTCGGCACGCAGACGCTCCAGATTGTCACGCACGTTGAGACCCTGTGCAAGACCCTGGTAATACACTTCGTCGGCCGGCTCGATGGTGAATGCCTTGGCGATACCGTCGACAAACATCTGCCGGGCCGTGTCGTCGGCCGGATACTGGCGTTCGAAAGCCGGCTGCAGATAGCCTGCGACTATGGTGGCCATCGCCGTCGACGTGGAGTCGGCAGCGGCCGGTTCGGCGGCCTGTGCGCCGGCCGACGCTATCGCGGCGGCGATTACAGCGGCCGAAGCGCGTAATATAGTGAGCTTCATGATGCGATTTGTTATAGTTTGAAAAATCTGTCAGAAAGGACTTCTGCCAAAAAATGGATTTACTGAAGTCCGACCGGTCTGACCTGTCCGACTCGTCCGACCTGTCTAATTGGCGATTACTTGCCGATGACTTTCAGCAGCTCGACGTCAAATATCAGTGTGGCGTTCGGGCCGATGACGCCGCCGGCGCCGTTGGGGCCATACGCTAACTGCGACGGGATGAACAGACGCCAGCGCGAACCGGCTTTCATCAGCTGCAGTGCCTCAACCCAGCCGGGTATCACCTGCGTCACGCCGAATGTGGCGGGAACACCGCGCTCCTCCGACGAGTCAAATACCGTGCCGTCAATCAGCTTGCCGGTGTAGTGCACCTCTACCTGATCGGTCGACGCGGGCTGTGCGCCGTCACCCTCTTTGAGCACCTCATACTGCAGACCCGAAGGTGTAGTCTTTACCTCCGCGCGTTTGCCGTTCTCCTCAAGGAACTCCTTACCTGCCTTTTCGTTGATTTCGGCAAGTTTCGAAGCCTCCTCTTTCTGGCGTGCTTCCATCTCGGTGAAATATTGACGTATCACCTCCTTGGCCTCGTCGTAGGTCATCTTGGGCTGGTTGCCGTAAAACACTGCGGCCACGCCGTCTGCGAAATCCTGTACATTGATTTCCTTGATGCCCGAAGCCCTGAAGTTATTGCCCATGCTCAGTCCGAGAGCGTATGAAATCTTGTCTAATTCCTGATTTTCCATATATCTTGTCTGTGGTTATATATTTACATTTCGTTTAAATGATTATCATGCATATCCGTTATGCACCACAAAGATAACGATTAACCTCCTATTATGGTTGTATCAATATGATAAAAAATATTAACACATGCCGTAGCGTCGTGTCATATCCCCGCTCAGCGACGGCAAAATTTATTCTAATTCCGGGTTAACATTTGGATAATTGCCGTTTATTGCCTACTTTCGCGATATTGTTTTATTTAAAAAATCTTTATAATGCCGCGCCCGGTAAAGGCGCAAACTTAAATCTATGGGTCGTCTTACATTTCTTAGCTTAACCCTGGCTGCCGCCTCTGTGGCGTCGGCCTATGCCGACAACAGTCGGGTGAGCGTAGATACCCGCGGAGACTCTCCGCGTCGCGTCACCGTGACTGCAGTGACTGAAAATATAATACGAGTGACAAATACCCCTGTCGGAGTGGAAACGCCACGCTCCCGGACTCTTCTTCCGCTGACGGAGAAGGTATCGGCGCATATTTTCAATGCTCCGGGAGCCGAAGTGCTCACGACCGACGGCGGCATCGTCGTATCGGTCGACAAGGTTGACGGTGCCGTCACCATCGCAGCCCCCAACGGTGTCGTAATCGCCGACCCGGGCATACGTCAGGCTGTCGGCGGAAAGGAGAAATTGACGCTCACCACTCCGGGCAATGAATCGTTCTACGGCGCCGGCGAACGTGGCTACTCCCTCAATCTCGCGGCCGATACGCTCGTGATGTTCAACCGCCAGAACTACGGCTATACCGCCGGAGAGGAGCGCATCAAGCAGATGAACATCACCATGCCGCTGCTCATCTCCTCCAAAGGATATGCAATCGTGTTCGACGACTACGCAGCCGCCACCCTCACTACCTCCAATCCGCTGACCTACACTACCGAAGCCGGCAAGCCCGTGGACTACTATTTCATCAGCGGCATTACCGGCGACGACCGTCAGGCACGCATCGACAATGTACTCTCACGTCTCACCACGCTCACCGGCCGCCAGGAACTTCCGCCGCTGTGGTCGCTCGGATACATCACTTCAAAATACGGCTACCGCACCGAGGCCGAGACCCGCGGCGTCATCGACTCGCTGCAGCGTGCCGGCTATCCCGTCGACGGCATTGTGCTCGACCTCTACTGGTATGGCAAAGAGCAGGATATGGGTCGTCTGGAATGGGACAAGGACCAGTGGCCCAACCCTGTGAAAATGCTTTCCGACCTCAAGAAGAAAGGGGTCAACCTCGTGGCGATATCGCAGCCCTACGTGCTCCGCAACGGCCGCGCAATCGACAATTACAACGAGCTTGCGCCCAAGGGAATGTTCGTCCGCGACTCTCTCGGCAACCCCGGCGAGGTCACGATATGGGTAGGCCACGGCGGCATGTTCGACGTAAGCAATCCCGACACGCGCAAATGGCTCGCAGAGCGTTACCGTCAGCTCACCGACATGGGTGTCACCGGCTGGTGGGGCGACCTCGGCGAACCTGAGGTGCACCCCGACTCGCTCTACCACTACAACGGCCTCAAGGCACGCCAGTACCATAACCTCTATGGCAACGACTGGTCGAAGATTATCTATGACATGTTCAAGGAGCAGTATCCCGACCGCCGTCTGATGACGATGATGCGCGGCGGCACTACCGGACTCCAGCGCTACAACGTTTTCCCCTGGTCGACCGATGTGTCACGCTCATGGGGCGGACTTCAGCCTCAGATCACCATCATGCTCAACTCCGGACTTTCCGGAATGGGCTACATGAGCCATGACGTAGGCGGTTTTGCAATCAACCCGGAAAATCCCGTCGACCCCGAACTCTACGTGCGCTGGCTCCAGCTCGGCACATTCTCTCCCATACTCCGCACCCACTCCCAGCAGGTATCGGAGCCTTACAAATATCCCGAACAGCAGCATATCACTCTCCCGCTCGTCAAGGAGCGCTACGCATGGCTCCCCTACAACTATACGCTTGCCTTTGAGAATGCTTCGGCAGGTCAGCCGCTGGTGCGCCCGCTCAACTACTACAATTCGGCCGACACATCGCTCGACTCAATCTCCGACGAATATCTGTGGGGACGCGACGTGCTCATCGCGCCGGTGCTCACCCAAGGCGCTACGGAGCGGAAGGTGACATTCCCCGCCGGCACATGGCTCGACATGGCCAACCCCTCGAATATCTATCACGGAGGGGAGACAATCACCTATCCCGCCCCTCTCGAAGTGCTCCCGATGTTCGTGCGCGCCGGCTCATTCATACCCCGCGCCGGCTACAAGATGAAAAATGTCGGCGACTACCGCACCGACACATATACCGTGCGTTTCTATCCCGTCGAGGGCAAATCGGACGGCTACATATTCGAGGACGACATGTCCACACCCACAACCGTGGCCGAAGGCCGATATTCGCTCCTGCGGTTTGACGCCGACACCACCGGCAGCACAATAACCGTAGATATGAATGCGGTGAACGGCTCGACGGAATATGCCAACCCCGTGCCTGTCAAGAACATCATGTTTGAAGTATATAATATCGCCTCGCGTCCGGTTTCAGTGACAGTCAACGGTAAAAAGGCCTCGTTCACCTACGATGAGACTGCCCGCAGGCTTGACGTGAAGGTGAAGTGGAATACCGCTTCGGCAGCCGAGCTCGTAATCAAAAAATAATTTCTGCAGATGGCATCGAAGTCAAACATCAGGAGCATACTCGGCAAATTCCTGAAATACGGTCTGCCTACTCTTCTCAGCATAGGATTGTGTTATGTGCTTTTCCGCGACATAGACCTTGCGGAGATGTATGACTTTATAGTCAGCGAGTGCGATTTCTCATTGATAGCGGCGTCAATGGCTCTTGGCGCGGTGACGTTCTGGTTCAGGGGTATGCGCTGGCGCATACAGCTCAGGGCCATCGGCATCAATCCTCCGGCACCGGTGATGTATTACAGCATCGCCGGAACGTATGCCGTCAACCTCGTGCTTCCGCGTCTCGGTGAACTGTGGCGGTGCGAGTATATCGCACGCCGTCAGAAAGCTCCGTTTGCCTCCGTGCTCGGCTCCATGGTGTCGGAGCGTCTTGCCGACACTGTCACCGTATTCCTGATGTTTCTCGCCACCGTCATACTTGCCGGGAGCGCTATTGATTCGTTTATGGATGAGTACCCCGACATGTTCGACAGCCTGTCGCGCATGGCGTCGTCACCGCTCACCTACATCGCCGTTGTAGCGGCCGTGGCTGCGGTATGGCTGTTTTTCCGGCTTAACCGCCGGCGCTCGTGGGCAGTAAAACTCAAACAGCAGCTGAAAGCGCTCCTTGGCGGATTCACCTCAATTTTCCGCATACGCAGGGCATGGCTCTGGCTCCTCCTGACAGTGCTGCTGTGGGGCACGTACCTCACCCAGATGATACTTTGTTTTCAAGCTTTCGCGCCCACGAGGGAGTACATGGCCGTACATGGTCCGCTTATAGCGCTTGTGTCGTTCGTGCTCGCTTCGCTGTCGATGGCAATCCCCTCCAACGGCGGTATCGGGCCGTACCAGATGGCTGTGGGATTCGGGATACAGTGCTTCATGGCCGACAGTCTGTCGGGCGCGCAGTCATATTCGTTTGCCACGCTCGTGCTCGGTGCGCAGACCCTTGTCACAATCCTCTGCGGTCTGATATCGTTTGCCGGCATAGCGATTGACAATCGCCGCCAGTCACGTCTGCACCCCGGCGTATAGCCGTGAAAACCGATAATGGCAATTATTACGCGAATACGTACGATATAAAGTATTCATTATCAGTGTAGGGCTGCACCCCGGTGCAGCCGAAACCAACGCAAACGGCAGTCTTCATCAGCGGCTGCACCTTGGTACAGCCCAATTCTGTTTACTAAGGGCGTGACGTACGCAGGACGTCGATTATGCGTAACCACGTACGCCGAAGCTTGCGAAGGCGTGCGTGGAAAGTTATCATACAGGGAGTGGCGTCCGGAGGACGCCGATTTACATCACTCTATTTATAATAAACAGCTGGTAGCTAAGTAAATCGGCTCCCTCCGGACGCCACGCTCTTATATAAAACAGCACCCCGGTGCAGCCCTACAATATGCCCGTGACCAATAAGAGGGTGGCGGCTGAATGGTTGCTGATAATGATTATTAAGTTAAAAATACTGAAATAATTACGAATAATTGGTATTATTGGCTAAATTCGTGCCGATAATACCAATTGTTTTCTTATATGCCACAAGTTATAAATATCGCCAAGCTGGCGGAATATGCCGGAAAAGATGACCGGGAAAATTGCGTCAACGGCGACTATTTCCTACGACATATAGTCTCGGAAAAAGCCGAGAATATATTGCCTGCCGCAATCAAGATTGACGGTATGTTTATATTCATGTGCACGGGAAGTGAAATTGACATTAACATAAATTTCCGCACGGCAAAATTACGTGTCGGGAGTGTGATGGTGCTGTCGCCCAACGACCTGATAGAGATAGTCGGCAGTCCCTCTTCAAAGGCCGAAGGCTATGCCCTGTACCTGCCTATTGAATTTCTCAAATTGCTGAGTTTTGACAGCAATACGTTGGATTTCAGAAACATCAATCTCGACACATCGCCTGTCATTCAGCTTGACGACGATTGCCGCCGCCTCTTTGAAGGGTACTTCAACCTTCTTGAACTCAATATGACAATCAACCGCGAGCCCTCCGTATATACGCGCAACATATCGCGCTCCGTGGTTGGTGCGATGATCTACCAGATAATGGCATTTGCCAAAGTGCAGCAGGAAGCCGCCGGAGAGAGCGCCGGGAAAGTATCTGACAATGCCGGGCGACGCCAGTATTACGTGAGGGATTTCATGTCGCTCCTTCAGCAGAATTTCCGGCAGCACCGTTCAGTAGGATTTTATGCCGACAAACTCTTCATATCGGCAAAATACCTGTCGCTTATCATAAAAGAAGCCACCGGCCGTACCGCCACCGAATGGATTGACCATTTTGTCATACTTGAAGCCAAAAATCTGCTCCGCTATTCCGGCCGCAACATACAGCAGATAGCCTACGACCTCAACTTCCACAACCAGTCAGCTTTCGGCAAATACTTCAAGCACCTGACAGGTCTCTCCCCCTCCGAATTCCGTAAAACCTGACCCGCACCGAAACACTCTGAGACCGTTTTACTCAGAAATGGCGACATATTTCTGGTTCGGGTGATTTACCATTTCGGGATAGGTGTATTTAATCCGTTTGTCTTTGATAAGTTCAGGTAAGATTCTTCGAAGATATTTTGTCGTTCTTCCAAGGATTTCACCTAATTCCTCAATACTCAACGGTCTGATACTGCATAAATCCGTGATTAAATCGCTCAGTTCTGTTTTGGGAACCCGTTGTCGCAAAGACCGGACACGAAATATAATATTTTCAGGCATTTCCATATCCATTGAGCTTACCCCCTTATCCTCGGAGCTTACCCCTTTATCCCCGGAGCTTACCCCTTTATCCCCGGAGCTTACCCCCTTAGAGTTGTCGGAGCTTACCCCTTTATCCCCGGAGCTTACCCCTTTAGGCTCGGAGCTTACCCCCTTTCCCTCTGATTTATCATAGAGCATTTTAAGTTTGTCTGAGGGGATGTAATATGCTTTACGGCCTTGACCCTTCATCTCTATGAGATTGAGATTCTCAAGTTGCTTAAGTTCTTTTGCCGCATCGCGGGAGGATACGCCTGACAATTGTCTATAGGTCATATTGTCGATTGCTCCTACTTCCCTAAGAAAAATCAATGCGGTTTTCTGGCAATCTGAAAAGTTCATGTTTTTAAAAGTGGCAAGCCATTTTAAATCGCTTTCCGACAGGAAGTGGTGCAGGAGTATACGTGTAGTGAAGATATTTCTTCCACGGTCTGACTCAAATGTGGGAGGCATCATGCCTGCATCTTTGAGCAACCGGCGCATTGTGCCTATTCCGGTTCCTTTTGCTTCAGCTAATTGAGTCTCATGAAATATAGAACCTATGGTGGGATTGCGCATTTCAGAACCCGGCTCGCCCAATGATTCTTCCGGTTTAAGCGAGAATCCCGGATTGGTAATTTCTATACGGTTGGAATAACGAATAATCTGAATGGGACGATGCACTCTTAAGGACTGATGTATTAGTGCGTTCACAATCGCTTCGCGTAAAACATCTTCCGGAATGCTTAACGGTCTGTCGGCTTGTAAATTGCCCGGTGCCAACGCAAATCCTCGGGGTAAGTCCTCTGCAATTGCATTGAAAGCTCTCCCTGTCAAAAGCAACATCGATCCTCTCATGTCAATTGAATCAAAACGATGGTGCGGGTCTGAAATCCATTCATTACCTGGCACTCTTATATAATCGACACGTACTGACGGCATTTCGCGGCGTATGGCCATTTGTTTGCCAAATACAAGAAGTCCGGTGTTGGTCAGTCGCCAGTTGCCTGTTTTATCCTTTGATATGGCTTTGAGGGAACGCAGTAAATCAATATCGGAGTAGTTCAGTTCCTCTGCATCGGGATTAATCTTTTCCCGGAGAGTCCTGTAGCGCCTTACTGCATTCTCGTCAATATCGTCTAAGTCAGTGTCGGGAGCTATCATTTTGTCAAAACCGTCAGTATCGGTATAAAATATCGCCAACTCCTCTTCGGTGCACCGCTGGTCAGTGGAACCAATCCTGCGCCATGCGCCTCTCGGCAGACCTTCCTTTTTGAAATACAATGGTTTTTGTTTCGGATCAAGTTCATGTACGGTGACAATCATAATCTTCTTACCCTCGACAATCTCTATTTCGATAGCGGGACGTACTGGATGGTTGAATAAATCGGCGCACTGAGTCGCAAGATCATTTTGTAGTTTATCTACGTTTGTCACACCTTTGACGGCATATCTGGTCTTATCATCGAAAGTATCTTCGATTCCAATGATTATGACTCCTCCGTCAAGATCCGGTTCATTGGAAAATGAGCATACTGTTTCCAATACGCTTTTATCTATACAATCCGTACATTGTTTTGCCTCAATTCTGACGTGTTCGTCGATGGCGTTGAGCTCGTCAATGTAATATTTTGCTTTGTTTTTCATTTAACCGAGTTGAACATAACGTATTACAAAGATAGCTATAATATTTGACGAGACCAAGTTCCGGTGTCGTTTAACTGATTGGATGAGCATGTTTTTGTAATATTTTTTGACGAGGGGGGATATATCGGCAAAAAGTTGTATATTTGTGAATCAAATCCTTCTGCTATGAAGGATTATTTTTGAATTAAATAATTTTTTAACCTGTAAATTCATACTGAAATGGCAAACGACAACAACAAAAAAGAGATAAAAATCGAGCTTACACCCGAAGTGGCCGCCGGCCATTATTCCAACCTCGCAGTGATTTCTCACTCGGCAGGTGAATTCTACCTCGACTTTATCGCTGTGACTCCCAACGCTCCCCAGGCACGCGTGCAGAGCCGCATCATCATGACTCCCGAAAACATGAAGAATCTGCTCTTCGCCATCCGCGACAACGTGCAGAAATATGAAAAGACTTTCGGCGAAATCACCCAGAAACACCCCGTCAACAACGGCAACGCCAACGACGGCGGTATCCCTAACCCCTTCATGGCATAATCCCTTAGGATAACGCATAAATAAACGTGCCGGAATTGTAGGGTCGCCATAAATGCGGCCCTACTCGATAAATTTTGACACTCAACTGTCGTAATACGAAAAAAATGATAAAAGAGAATAATCTGACCATCTACAACTCCCTGTCGCGCCGCAAGGAACTGTTCCGCCCCATACATCCGGAGCGGGTAGGCATGTACGTGTGCGGCCCTACGGTCTACGGCGACGGCCATCTGGGACATGCCCGTCCCGCCGTCACTTTCGACGTCCTCTTCCGCTATCTGCGCCATCTCGGCTACAAGGTGCGCTATGTGCGCAACATCACCGATGTGGGCCATCTCGAGCATGATGCCGACGAGGGCGAGGACAAGATTGCCAAAAAAGCACGCCTCGAGCAGCTCGAGCCGATGGAGGTGGTGCAGCATTATCTCAACCGCTACCATCAGGCGATGGCGCGTCTCAACGTTCTGCCCCCGTCGATCGAGCCCCACGCTTCAGGCCATATCATCGAGCAGATCGAGTATATCAAGAAGATACTTGAGAGCGGATATGCCTACGAAAGCAACGGCTCGGTATATTTCGACGTGCCCAAGTACAATGCCGACCACAACTACGGCAAGCTCTCGGGCCGCAATATCGACGAACTCCTGTCGGAGACACGCGCCCTCGACGGTCAGAGCGAAAAACGTAACCCCGCCGACTTCGCGCTGTGGAAAAAAGCCGCCCCCGAGCATATCATGCACTGGCCCTCGCCCTGGAGCGAAGGTTTCCCGGGATGGCACCTCGAATGCTCCACGATGGGCGAGAAATACCTCGGCGAGCAGTTCGACATACACGGCGGAGGCATGGACCTGAAATTCCCCCACCACGAGTGCGAGATAGCGCAGTCGGTGGCACACAACGGCCACGACGCCGTGCACTACTGGATGCACAACAACATGATTACCATCGGCGGCCAGAAGATGGGCAAGTCGCTCGGCAACTTCATCACTCTCGATGAGTTCTTCACCGGCAGCCACAAGCTCCTGTCGCAGCCCTACACGCCGATGACAATCCGTTTCTTCATGCTTCAGGCGCAATACCGCTCGACCATCGACTTCTCCAACGATGCCCTTCAGGCAGCCGAGAAAGCATTGAAACGCATGCTCGAAGGCTACCGCCGTATCGCCGACCTCAAGGCTTCCGACGCAAGCGATGTCGCCGCCGATATAGCCGCCCTCGCTACAAAATGCTACGAAGCCCTCGACGACGACCTCAACACGCCTATCGTGCTTGCGCATCTGTTTGAGGCATGCTCGATTGTCAACCGCATCAACGACGGCAACGCCAAAGCCACCGCGGCCGACATCGACGCACTGCGCGCGCTGTTCGACACATTCTTGTTTGATATCCTCGGAGTCAGCGACGACGTGGTCGAAGGCGGCGACAAGAGCGCTCTCAAACCGTTTGAGGATGCCGTTGACCTTCTCCTCAACATCCGCGCCGAGGCCAAAGCGAAAAAAGACTGGGCCACGTCCGACGCCATACGCGACGGCCTGGCAAATATCGGCTTCAACGTAAAGGACACCAAGGACGGCTTCGAATGGAGTCTGAAATGATATAAAATGTAGAATGGTGTTGCAAAACTTACTTTCCCGCGGTTGATTATCGCCTTTGGCGCTTTGCTCTGCAAAGAAACCGCGGCTACTATAACTGAACATCATATAATCAAATGACAAGTAGTAGCGGCGGTTTTTAACCGCCGAAATAAAACACCCGTTCTGCAACGCTCTCGTCTGAAGATTCAAAAAAACACAAAATCACGATATAATGTCAAAAGTACTCATCATAGGAGCCGGCGGCGTAGGTACCGTAGTGGCTCACAAATGCGCCCAGAATTCCGACGTATTCAACGAAATAGTCCTCGCATCGCGCACGAAAAGCAAGTGCGACGCCATCGCCAAAGCCATCGGCAAGGACAATATAACCACCGACTGTGTCGATGCCGACTCGGTAGAGCAGCTTTGCGAGCTGTTCAACCGCCACCGTCCCGACATCGTCATCAACGTCGCGCTTCCCTATCAGGACCTCACCATCATGGAAGCCTGTCTCAAATGCGGCGTCAACTATCTCGACACCGCCAACTACGAACCTAAGGATGAGGCACATTTTGAATATTCCTGGCAGTGGGCCTACCGCGAGCGCTTCGAGAAAGCCGGTCTGACCGCCATCCTCGGCTGCGGCTTCGACCCCGGAGTATCGGCCATATTCACCGCATACGCGGCAAAGCATTACTTCTCTGAGATGCAATATCTCGACATCGTCGACTGCAACGCCGGCGACCACGGCAAGGCTTTCGCCACCAACTTCAACCCCGAAATCAACATACGCGAAATCACCCAGAACGGACGCTACTGGCAGGACGGCAAATGGGTGACTACCGGACCGCTCGAAATCCACGGCCAGCTGACCTATCCGCGTATCGGCCAGCGTGACTCCTACCTGCTCTATCACGAAGAGCTCGAGTCGCTCGTGCAGAATTTCCCCACCATCAAGCGTGCACGCTTCTGGATGACATTCGGCCAGGAATATCTGACCCACCTGCGCGTGATACAGAACATCGGCATGGCACGCATCGACGAAGTAGAATACAACGGCGTCAAAATCGTGCCCCTGCAGTTCCTCAAGGCCGTGCTTCCCAACCCGCAGGACCTCGGCGAGAATTACCACGGCGAGACATCAATCGGTTGCCGCATATCCGGTCTCGACAAAGAGGGCAAAGAGTTGAAATACTACATCTTCAACAACTGCTCGCATGAGGCCGCCTACCGCGAGACTGGCATGCAGGCCGTAAGCTACACCACCGGCGTGCCCGCCATGATCGGAGCCATGATGTTCCTTACAGGCAAATGGGTGAAGCCCGGCGTGCACAACGTCGAGGAATTCGATCCGGATCCGTTCATGGAGCAGCTTCCCGTGCAGGGTCTTCCCTGGGAGGAAATCATCGACGGAGACCTCGAGGTTGACCGTCTCGGCTAATCCGAAAATACCGCAACAGCTATGATACCTTTGAAGAAACCGTTGCCCGGCGCTCAGACTGCACCGCAACCTGAGTCCGGGCAGTTGGCGGAAACCGAACAATCCCCCGTATCGGAAGCGTCACAGACGTCTCCCGCGACCGATCTCCCGGCGACCGTTTCCGAGGAGGCAGCTCCTGTCGCCGAAGTCAGGCCTGTCTCCCGCCCCACATCACGAAAGATGCTGGTGTGGATAGCAGGCATGTTGATTTTTATCGGACTCGCTGTCGGCCTGTACTTCCTTGTAGGTAATAAACACAACTATTGGGAGGACGAGGCGGCCGATGCCGATACGGAAACTACCGAGGCTTATTTCGAGGATTTTTAGCTATAAACCAAAGGGTTACATTCTCTCTCCCATAACCCGTTAACATATATTGCGATATGATACCTACCAAGCAACGACCAGTCTCAGGGCAATCCGCGGCACCGCAACCTCCGCGCATGCATGAGCCTGATGAATCGTCCGTCCGCCCCTCGGGAGGCAACCGGTGGTGGATTTACGCCGCCGTGGCTGTCGGCGCCGCCGCTATAGCCGGTGCGCTTGTATTTTTCCTTAAAAAGGACGATGGCTACCGTTCCGCAGAAGTTGCCGAGGAGGCAGTGGAGTATGCCGACGTAGTAGCAGAGGAATGTGTGCCCGTAGAGGAGTATGCCGAGGAATATGAGGAAATTTGCGAAGAAGAAGCCGCAGCCCCTGCTGAAGTCCCTGTTGTCGAAAATGAAACGTCTGCGGCTGAAGAAGCTCCGGAGGAGGTCGTAGGAGCCGTAGATTTTGAACCCGACAACCGGAATGATGCGCGTGAACAGGCCAGAGAAGTCGTAGAGGAAAGGATACATCAGGCATTTGATGAGGATAAGGTGTTTACCTCGGTAGAGCAGATGGCGCAATTTCCAGGCGGAGAGGCCGCGCTGATGTCATGGGTAGCCAATCATATAAATTATCCGGCAACTGCTCAGGAAAACGGTGTGCAGGGTAGGGTTGTCGTACAGTTCGTAGTGAAAAAGGACGGTTCGATAGGCGATGTGAAAGTGGTGCGTAGCAAAGACCCTGACCTTGATAGGGAAGCGGTACGTGTAGTCAAGACTTTCCCCAATTTCATCCCCGGCAAGATGAACGGTCAGCCCGTCAACGTATGGTACACCCTCCCTGTAAGCTTCAAATTGCAGGGAAAATGATAATATAAAACACCGGCGATATGAAAAAATATCTCAACCGCAACCTCCTGTTAGTGGCAATCGCCGCACTCGCCGTGATAGCGGCCATCGCAATCCGCGGGTCAGAACCGCAGACTGTCGACAAGGAGGTAACATTGGATTTCGAACACTTCGAACCCTGATATTTTCCGACACTTACAGCTAAGTAGGGCAAAATCCCGCTTTCCGACGGTGTTGAGGGTGTTGCAAAACTCGATTTTAGCTGACCGCGGTTGAAAACCGCGGCTACTACACAGCTGATTGTCAAGAGATTTTGCATAGTAGCCGCGGTTTTTAACCGCGGAAAGTTTAGTTCTGCAACACCCTCAGCACCGTCTCTGCAATGTTGGCATTCTTTTGTTATTGCAACGCGCTCCCTGGCTTATTGAAATTGTTCACGTTTGCTCAGTCGGCGAGGGGGATGAGTATGCGGAAAGTGGTGCCGGAGCCGGGTTCGGAGCTGAGCACGAAGATGCGGCCGTCGTGGTATTGCTCGACGATGCGTTTGGCGAGGGTGAGGCCGAGACCCCAGCCGCGTTTCTTTGTGGTATAGCCGGGATTGAAGATTGTCTTCTGACGCTTGCGGGGGATGCCTTTGCCGGTGTCGGTCACGTCGATGCATGCGAAACGGTTTTCTATCGACGAGGTTATCGTTATGGAACCGGCTCCCTCCATGGCGTCGACAGCGTTTTTGATAAGGTTTTCAAGCACCCATTCCACAAGCGGACGTGATATGTTGACCGGAAGCGGCTGGCCGTCGGGCACGTATTTGAGGGTGATACGCGACGATATGCGTGTCGACATGTAGGAGGCGGCCGACGACACGACGTCGCGCAGGTCGACCGGCTCAAGCGTGGGACGTGACCCGATTTTGGAGAAACGCGAGGCTATGGTCTCGAGGCGGGTGACATCCTTGTCCATCTCCCCTACGATGTCGGGGTCGATGCCCTCGGCGCGCAGCAGCTCCATCCATGCCATCAGCGACGATATGGGAGTGCCGAGCTGGTGTGCGGTTTCTTTCGAAAGCCCGACCCACACCTTGTTCTGTTCGGCCTTCTTGGTAGACGACACGGCGAAATAGACCACGACGATAAACGCCAGCATCACCACGAGCTGCAGGTAGGGAAAGAGGCTCAGACGCTTTAGCATCTTGGAGTCCTCGTAGTAGAGATACTGCACGATGTCGCCGCCTATGTCGATGGGAATCACATTGGTGGAGGTACGCAGCTTGAGATACTTCTCATGCAGGAACACGCGGTTGGCCTCGGTAGTGACAATGGGATTTACGGAGTCGACCGGGTCGGGAAGGTCGAAATTGCGGTGGTCGAGTATATTGCCGTCGGCATCGGCCAGAAGCACCGGTATGGTATGGTTACGGCGTATGATTGAGAGCAGGAACTCGATGTCGTCGGACGACTGCATGCCTGACGATGCGGCGCCGTCGGCCGGTTCAACCTCCACGTCTACCGACTCGAAAGCTATTGTGGCTATGCGCTGCGTCGCGTCGGCCCATATCTGCATCCTCTCGCGCTCCTGTGTGGCAAGCCCGCTGATTATGCCCGACGACACACGCAGGAATATTATCACCACTATCGCGGTGATAATCAGAAATATCAGTTTGGAATATCGGCGTATGTCGTATATATTCATGGATATAGTAGCCGCGGTTTCTAACCGCGGAGACGCTTTTTATCTATTTAACGTTGCGGGGCGGCGTTTATTGCGTCAGTGGTTGTAGTAGTCGTGGAGCATGAAGCGGGCGACGGAGTCGTCATAGTTGGGACCTATGACAATATCGGCGCTCTCCTTCACATGCGGATGCGCGTTGGCCACGGCTACGGCCACATCGGCGATGTCGAGCATGGGGAGGTCGTTGAGGTTGTCGCCGAACGCCACGAGACGCTGCGCTCCCGCCGACTCCATGAGCCGCATGACGGCGTTGGCCTTGGATACTCCCGCCGAATATACTTCAAGTATCAGCAGGTCGGGCATGAATATGTCGGGGTAGCATGATACCGAAAAACGCCCGGTGGCGCGTATGGCGTCGGCAAGGGGCAGTATGGCACGCTTAGGGGCGATGGAGAAGAGCAGCAGCACGTTATTGTTCTCCCCCGAGGCCATCTTCTCGAACGTGAAGCGCTTGAGCCGGAGATTGCTGCGCGGAGTGTAGAAATCGCGCTCGGCCTGCGTCATGTCGTAATGGTGGTAGACGACAAGTTCGCCGCTGCCGTCGAGATGATAGACAAAGGGGTGAATGCCGGCATCGGCATAGAGCGATTTGAGCAGCTCGCAGTCGTCAGGCGGTATGTAGCTCACGTCATGGTAGGCCGAGGTGGCGTGGTCGAACATCGCGGCGCCCGTGAGCACTACGAACGGCACGGTGGTGAACGTGCCCTCCATAAGCGGCACGACAGTCGCCGGCGTTCTCGCGGTTGCCACCGTGATGAGAGCGCCGTCGTGGGAGAGGTCGGAGATTATCGATGACGAACGGTTGCTGACAAAACTGCCGTTGTTGAGCAGCGTGCCGTCCATATCGGTGACATAAAGTGTTCGGGTCATATCGTTCGGTTGGTGATGAATCAGATGCCGAGGAGGTCGCGTGTGATGTCAAGCGCGGTCTTTATATCCTCCTCGCCGGCCACGCAGTCTATCTGTACGTCGCCGATGCTGCGGAGCAGGGTGAAGTTGATGTCGGCCGCCGAGAGGTTTTTCTTGTCGTGGCGCATCAGGGCGATGAGACGGGGATAGTCGTCGCAGGTGAAATCGAAGCCGCCATACACCTCTTTGACATACGCGGCGAATCGGTGCAGCACTTCCGATGAAAATCCTAATTTAATATGCGACAGCACAAGCTCGGTGACAAGCCCGTAGGCCACGGCATAACCGTGGGGTATCGGCGATTTGCGCTCGAGAGCGAGCGACTCGAAGGCATGCCCCGCCGTATGGCCGAGATTGAGCGATTTGCGTATGCTTTTCTCGCAGGGATCGGTGTCGACGATATTCTTCTTGACGAGGACACTTTGTTCAAGCAGACCGAGCAGGCTTTCGGGGTCGATATCCTCGACATGCCGGCCGATAAGGCTGTCGAACGACGACGCATCCTTGAGCAGCGCGTGCTTAAGCATCTCGGCATAGCCCGAACGAAGCTCTTCCGACGTCAGCGTATTGAAGAAGATAGTCGATACGACTACCGTGTCGGCCTGGCAGAATACGCCTATCTCGTTTTTCAGATTGCCGAAATTGATACCCGTCTTCCCACCTACCGAGGCGTCGACGGCACCAAGCAATGTAGTAGGCACGTTGATGAAACTGATGCCGCGCTTGAACGTGGCCGCGGCAAACGCGCCCATATCGGTCACCACGCCTCCGCCTACGTTGATAAGCAGCGAATGGCGCGTGGCACCCTCGTCGCCGAGGCGTTTCCATATCGCCTGCGTCGAGTCGAGATTTTTATGCATGTCGCCGGCCTTGACCGTTATGACGGTCGCTCCGGCCACCGCCGCAGAGAGAGCCTGCAGCCTCGGCAGCACGAAAGACGCCGTATTGACATCTACAAGAACAAATACTTTGCTCGGATTAATCTTTGCGACTAATGCGTCGATGGTCTCACCGACTTTATTGGTAAAAACAAGTTCTTGTGTATTCATAACCTAAAACAATTTAAATTAAGCATTTTAATATCTATCGGGAACTGTATCAAATTTTCATATTCCGCGGTTAAAAACCGCGGCTACTATATCATATTTTCCGGAAATCGAGCTTGTAGTAGCCGCGGTTTTTAACCGCGGAATACAATTCTGATTTCTGACACATCCCCTGTCATCGTGCGAGCAACGTCGCGATGTTGTCGGCGAGCGCCTGCATTGACGGCAGCACTATGTCGGCACCTTCGCCGGCAAGCGCTTCGACGGGCACGGGACCCGTGGTCAGCCCTATCGTAAATGCTCCCGACTGCGCCCCGGCCCTTACGCCAAGCGGCGCGTTCTCTACCACGAAAGCCTCGCGCGGCGTGACTCCGACCCGCTCCATAGCCTTGATGTAAGGCTCAGGGTCGGGCTTACCGTGCTCCACATCGGCCGACGTTATCATCAGTTCCGGGGTAAAAATCCCGGGGAAATCCCTCTCCAGACGGTCAATCAGCGACCGCTGGCCCGAACCGGTCACCAGCACGCATGTCACTCCGCATTGACGAAGATGTGATAGCAGTTTTCCCGCGCCAGGCATAGGACGTACAGCCGGCATCTCATTAAAATAAACAGCTTTGCGGTGGTAATGTTCGGCCACCTCCTCGTCGGTGGCGTCGCGGTGAAGGTATTCCCTGAACAGGAGATTGACGGTAGCTTTGCCCGTCATACCCTCGTAGAGGTAGAACCTGTCGCGGTCGGTGTCGATGCCGATGTCACGCATCATGCGGTGCCACGCAAGGGTATGGTGCCCCATGGAGTCATAGAGCGTACCGTCCATATCGATCAGCGCGGCCCTGAACCGCACGCCGGCGCCCGAAGCATCTCCGTGGCGCTGTGCGAACTGTCGTAACGACCGGTTTATATTATCCTGTAATTCTGTCATTTTATCGTATCTGTTCGTGAGAAAATATCGGCGGCCACGCTGTCGGGCACCTCGATAAGCCCTTCCCTTATCATGACGGCCGAGTCGGCCGCTGAGAATCGTTCTTCGGGCGCCTGCATGTAGGAGGAGTCGGCAGGTCCCTGTATGCGCAGCGGGCCGAGACGCGCCGCACGCAGGCCGCGGCGGAATGCCCCGTTGATTTCCGACAGCAGCGATATGCGGGTGTTGGCGGCGATAGAGTCGCGCTGCGCCACCATTTTTTCCTTGAATTTGGCGCCCCCGAGCCGTATCTTGGTATGCCCCGGCATACCCTTGATGTTGATGCCGAATTTGAACGGTATGGGCGACTTCAGTACCGCTATGTGGTAGTTGAGGTTGAAGTCGAGGTCATTATATCCCATCACGCCGAGCTTGTAGCGGTCGATGTTGACGATGAACGGGTAGAGGTTGAGCACTCCGTCGGCTACCGTCATCTCGATATTGAGATGGTCAATCATGTTGCGTTTCTTGTTCTTGAACATCAGCCACTTGGAGAGCGAACGGAATGTAGAGTTGTCAAACACCACGAGGCTGTCGCCCGAGAACTGCATTGCGCCTTTGAGCGTCGGTATGTCGAAATACATGTCGGGAGTTATGTCGGAGGTGACGGCTATCTGCGCGTTGACCACTCCCGATAGGTAATGCATCATCGGCACGATGGAGTCGAGCGCCGGTACCACCTGCGGCAGACGCGCTATATGGAAGTTACGCAGGTCCATCGCCATGCCGAAACTGATTTTATCGGCCGTCGGTGCCGAATAGAGCGCCGACACGTTCATGCTACCCACTTCGGTGTTGGCGCTAAGATTGTGGAGGTTGACCATTCCGTGGTATATGAGAAGCCGGCCGGCGAAATCGTCGAGAAGCAGGTCGGAGTAGATGACCTTGCGCGCATGAACGTCGAGAGTGGCGTCGATGTTGACCGGTATGAGTATCGGCCCCATGATGGAGTCGGGCAGCGAATCGGGGTTTTCGATTTCGGCAAGCTCCTCGCGCGCCCATTCGTCGGCAAGCGCGCGGTCGGCATCGGTCGATGTCCCGGCACCCGCCAGACTGCGCACTATCTCGTTGACATTGATTGAATCGGACTCTATGTCGAAGTCAATCTTGACCGGACCGGGACGGCGTGTGGAAAGCGCCTGGCGGATGTTGGACACCAGTCCCTGCACACGGAAATCGGATTGTCCGAAACGGTAATTGAGGCTGCGCAACTCGACGGAGTCGGTATTGAAATTCAGGTCGAGGTCGGTGAAGCTGTTGCGCAGTCGCAGATGCGGCAGACGCAGGCTGCCTTTCGTCGCCTGCATCGTGCCGTGTATGTTCCAGCGCCGCAGAAGCGAACGTATCGAGTTGTCGATATTGAAATCCATCACCTCCACGCCGGCCGAATCGAGCTGTTCGGCTGTGAGACGGAGCAGACGCCCGTGAAGCGTATTCCCGAGCGAGTCGCTGGCCGACAGCGCCCGAAGCGCTTCCCGGCCTGCCTCTACGTTGCCGGCGCCGCGCGAACGGGTGCGCCGCCGCGGCCGCAGATGGGCCGTGACATCTATTTTTGTACCCGTCAGCGATGTCATGTACAGCGGCTGCGCGAGCCTCATGCGTCCCGCACTCAGACGCAGTGACAGAAGGGGCACACGGGACTCCCCCTTGTAGCGTTGCAGCGACGCGAAGCCGCCTATGTCGCGCAGACGCACCCTGACTGAGTCGTCGGCCGAATAACAGTAGAAATCGGCCAGGTGTACTGCGCCGCCGAACGGATTGATTTGCGTCGTGTCAGACGATGACACTACATTCGAGGCACCGAACCCGGCACGCAGTGTCTTTATTCGGGTCTCGATGCCGTCATCCCACATATAGGCGGTGTCGACATTGATTTTCACCATCAGCAGCGAGTCGACGCGGCGCTCATCGCTGCGGAATGTCTTGTCGGTGCCGAACGCCAGACGCGCATGGTGCGAATAAAAGCGTATCAATGTGTCGGCCGAAGCATAGCGGAGGTCGCGCAGATTGATTTCGCCGTCTATATTGGCTTTATGGAAGTCGCGTGCCGAGAAATCCGACAGCCGCAGGTCGAATTCCGTATCGGCATCGAAACGTCCCGCCAGCTTACCACCCAGACGCCGTTTGACGATGGGAGGCAGTCGGTTCAGATCGATTGCACCGTAGAATTTACCCTTGAACACCGGATTGTCGAACAGTGATGTCACCGTAGCCGACAGGTCGACATCAAGAGCATTGCCGTCGATTGACAGTTTTTCAACCGTTACTGTCGACCGGTTGAGGTCGTCGCCGTTGACCTCGGCCTTGATTTCGGCGCTCAGACGACGGAAATCTATCGTATTGAAACTGAACCTGCAGTCGGGTATGCTCATCGTCGCCTCAACCCACGGCACTGTTATCGAGTCGGTTATGACAAACGGACGCACCAGGCGCGCCGATATATTGACCGACATGTCGGTGTTGAGCGTACTGAATCCGTCGCGCAATCCTTTTGGCAGATGCTCCACCAGATTGGCGGGACGGATATTGCGAAACGCCATGTCCAGACGGTTGAATGTCAGATTCTCCGCAATGTCGACCGATGTCGAGAGGGTCATGTCGACATCGTCCTCAAGCACGAAATGCAGGTCGTCGATATTGAACTGCGACGGCTGACGCGCCGACCAGTTGATCCGGCCGTCGAGCGAGAAGCGCATCGTCTCGTACGACACATCGTCGAGCAGCGGGGTCTCCACGCGCGTCTGCATCTCCAGTCTGTATTGCGGCGCATCGTTGCCCTGCAGGCTGATTGTGCGCAGGTTGACCGTCACGTCCACGCTGTCGGGAAGCGAGCGGTATCTGAACGGCTTCGCATCGGTGATGGCAAACCGGTTGACGGTGATTTCGGGCAGCGGCGTAGAGGTGGTGTCGGGTGGCGACGAGGGGAAGATATTGAAGTTGGACACCGTGTCGTTGACCTGTATTAGGTTGAGGCGCGGGCTGTTAAGTTCCACATCGTATACTGTAATCTTTCCTGCTAAGACATGCACGAGGTTGACTCCGCCGGTGAAATGTGCTACTGACAGCACCGAATCGGCATCGGCGGGAAGCGCCGCGCGCTCGTGCGCAGGCAGTCCGTCGAGCGAACGGCTCACGATATCGAGCCCGTCAATCTCTACCTTGATTTTAGGGAATGAACTCCAGAAAGTCAGTTCGGCGCGCCCTACCTTGACATCGGCATTGAGGCTCCTCGATGCCACACGCTCGATAATCGGCGTCAGCTGCTCGGGCGAAAGCACCCACACCACGGCCGAACAGATAATGACTACGGCCACTACGAGCGACAGCAGCACCCATCCCGTGCCGCGCAATATACGCAGCCACACCGGACGCCTGCCGCGCCGGCGCCCGCCGTGCGGAGCCTTTATCTCCGGAGCAGTCACGGCCTGTGACTTATCTTCGTTATTCTTGTTTTTGTCGACCATATCCCTCAATAAAGTGTATGAATAGTTGAAAATATCGGTTATGGGCTGTCAGGACGTACCGTTATATGGAAACACGCCTGCTTGCGCTCATATTTAACATAACAACGGCCACGCCGTTTTAGGTCGGACAAAACCTCCGCAAGCAGATTTTTTAAATCCTCCTGCGTGCGCGGGAGAGAGTCGCTGTCGCACACAAACTGGGCGTGCGATATGTCAAACGTAGTGCCGTAGAGATGCGTCGATGTCTCGACGGCATTGACGTTGCGGCGCCGGAGCGACTTCACGGTGGCCGCGGTGCGGAGCACCGACGTCACCTTCAGCCTGTAGGCCCCGCCGCCACGCGCCTTGAGCGAATCGTTGAAATTCCGTCCTATCTCATGCAGCAGGTCGGCCGCCTCAGGCACTAAGTATGGCATCGAGTGGGTAAGTTCGTCGACAAAAAAGTCGGGGTTCGACGATATTTTGACGAGCGGACGGCGCGTATGCCATGCATCGGACGGCGATGTTATAGGCCGTATGCCCAAGGCCCGGCTTGCCTCCAGCTGCAGATAGTTGGAGTCGTTGAACACCCGTCCCAGCGTTCCACCCACGGAATTGATATGCATCTTCCTGCCCCCCGGAGGCATCGAGTCGAGCTTCCAGTCATACGGCTGACGGAACAGCGGCTCCGGACGCAACATCTCGCTCAGCCGCGCAAGCTCCAGCTCCACCGCAGCCTTTGCGGCCTCGTCAGTCGTTTCCTCCTTCGGGCCGCCACACGCCGCGGTGATGATAGACGTCAGCACCGTCAATGACAACATGAGTGTTTTACCTGCATTCATTTCCCTTCAATGGCGTTATAAAGATTGCGGCACCCTTCCTGCAGCAGGTCGAGCACGATTTCAAATCCCTCATCACCCTCATAATAGGGATCGGGAACATAATAGTAATATGTCGACTTGTTGAAAAAATCACCCATAGCCATGATTTTCTTCTCCGCCTCGGGCGACGGCGCGATGGCATGCAGATTGGCTATGTTATTGTTATCCATACCGATGATGAGGTCGAAGTCATCGAAATCCGACGGCGTCACCTGACGGCAGTGATGGTCGAGCTCCAGACCGCGGCGACGTGCATGCACCCGCATGCGCGGGTCGGGAAGCTGTCCGATATGATACCGTCCAGTACCGGCGGAATCAATCACATAACCGGCACCCCCTTCCTCCTCTACAATACTCTTCATGATACCCTCCGCCGCCGGCGAACGGCATATATTGCCCAGACATACAAAAAGAATACGCCTTTTACCTCTCACTTCCTCATCCGTCATCATCTCCTTGTCAGCCATAATCGCACCATGTTTTTGACATTATCCATCATTAAAACAACCCAAAGTCCCAAAAAGCATCCCAAAATTCCCTAAAAACAGTTTCACAACGTAAAGATACAAAATTATTGCCAAATACCGCGCCAAAATCACGCACCACCCCACCGGCAACAAAAAAAACATAATACGCCCCCGCTCCTATCCATACTCCTTACGTTAGGCCATTCAAACAAATGGACAGAAGCCGGGACAAGAGAACAAAATTATTGTACTCCTGCCACGGCAATTGTGCTATTGTTAATTCATGTTGTCCCTACCAATGAGCATTTTGCACACCGCACATCCATAATTTGGGGAATTCTGCAACAATCTCGGGACTCACCTCCTGACAATTTCTAATTATCAAGAAGGAATTTCCATAACGGGATTATTTCTATCTTGCCATAGCGGTCATTGATGATTTGAGACTCGGAGTCGAAAGTGAGGACTATTCTGCGTTTCAACTCTTTGACTTTTGACAACGCCGTCAGACCTCCGATTTCCCTTTCAAAAGTCGACTGTTCGACCATCGAATAACAGGCCTGTATGGCTATCCCTTCAAACGGAATATAAAAATCGACTTCAGCATTGCCGTCATTATAGTAGAAAACATCATCATTAATACCGTAACGCCGCAAAAGCGTAATCGCCACAAGGTTTTCATGCAGCGATGTCTCCGCATCAGTCAAAAGCCCGTTGAGCAGTCCGTTGTCTATCAGGTAATATTTGCATATACTTTCACGTTCAGACAATTTCGAAGTTATATTCCTTATGCGAAACAGCAACCATGCATCAACTGCATAATCAATATATTTTGCAACAGTCGTAACCGAAACCTTTCCACCTGCCGTTGACGCCACGGAAGTTATCCTGTTTAATGACATCGGTTGCTTCACACTCTCCGCTATCTTTTTGAGCATTACCCGTAGCCCTACGATATTGGTTATGCTGTTGCGACCGGCAATATCCCCCAGATATATTTTCTGATAGGCGCTTATAAGATAATTGCGCTTCTCTCGCATCGGTGCTGCTTCGGGAAATCCTCCGCTGTGAAAATATTCAGCGTAGTGACGTAATAAGTTTGCTTTATCTTCCGGAACTATTATATCATTTTCTCCGATTGGCACGTTCAACGAATTGAGATACTCTACGAAACTGTAAGGGAAAACTACTATCTGAAGATAACGGCCGCCAAGTGTTGTCGCGATTTCCGAACTCAACATTTTGGCATTGCTGCCTGTAATATATACCGAATATTTTTGGTCGGCAAGTCTGCGTGCAAACTTTTCCCAACCGTCAATGTTATGGATTTCATCAAGAAACAAATGCGGACGTTTACCGTACATCTCATAATGTATTTCAAGAATCGAATCGAAATCCTGCATTTCAAAACCCACAAGACGTTCGTCCTCAAAATTGAGATATACAATTTCATCCCAACCAATACCGGATGACAGCAGCTGCTGTATCTTCTGATACAACAAAAACGACTTGCCTGCACGGCGGATACCAACCAGGACATAATTATCAAAACCCGACAAATCAATATCTCGTTTTATAACTTTGTACAAAGGCACTTCACGCTGATTGCCAAGCATCACTTTTTTAAGAGTCAATCTATCCATACCATGTAAATTTTCCCAAAGATAATTATTTTATCCAATAAATTATACAAAAACATGGAATTTTATCCAATAAATTAGATAAAATTCCATGTTTTTGTAGTTTTTCCGATTACTTAATCTATAAAATCCCTAACTTTGGCGTAATATAAACATAAGGCTATGGCACGGCTCTTTCATTTAACTTTGGAGCTATAATGTTGCCACTGTTATTCAAGTCTTTACATTGTGTTATTATGTAATGTCTATGTTAATCTCATTATGGCTAAAAACACTAACTG
>CEAC01039500.1_pt1 | contig 62920 bp, 45 predicted proteins | sample 557411 | NCBI WGS metagenome assembly CEAC01 (sample SAMEA3182094, study PRJEB8094) | gut metagenome | biome: human; feature: gut; material: Stool; isolation source: human stools | place: Canada | collected 2012-02-21
CATAAAGCTGGCGGAACCGCTGCTCGCAACTGTCTGAGTAGTGTCCCATCTGCTTGAAATTTATCTTTCTTGGCAAAATCATATATAAAACCATCGTCTGGATGAAGGCTGTTTGAAAACTTTTGCGTAACTTCGCCGAGCAACATCTCAAGGCTTCGATTACGATTTCCTCATATCGGTCAAGTGCTGTTTTCTGCATCGCTTTAATGTGTGGTAGAATACCATTAAAGTTACTGAGAATCAGTCACTTGACCTATTTTATTATGCTAAACTTTGTTAATCAACTCATTTATTTTCAACGGATTGGATAAAATTTTAACGAAGTATTGACAATATAGAACTATCCGAAATGAACGCATTGAACATCAAATTTACTTCAGATGCACCAGAGTACATTCCTACAACTTGAAATGCTTTTTACAGTGCGCTTTTATTATTATACAACCAAAAGATTTAATATGTCAGGAAAAGCTATGAACATAAAAAGCATATCTCATTTATATCCGTACATCTCTGACATAATGTTATATCTAACGCATTATCTAATTAAACGATAATAACAGGTTTTAGAGATACGATATACCGCATCCTTATAAACTGATTATAAATTTTATACATTATGATAATAAACCAACGCGACGACAGGCATGCGCAGGTGATTGACGCCGCACGCCGCATGCTCACAGCCATACGTACCGCACCCAAAGCCAAAGGCAACGACCTTATCGAGGGCGCCATTGTCGAGGGCGACGACCTGCGCCGCCTTTCCGACGCCATGCTGGAACTTTATGCCGAAACATCGCGTCCCGTCTACCAGCGAGACGCCGCCAACATACTTCAGGGCGACGCCGTGGTACTCGTAGGCATAAGGCCGCAACCAATGGGACTTAACTGCGCGCATTGCGGTTTCCCCACATGCGCCGATAAACCTGCCGCCGTGCCCTGCGCCTTCAATTCCATCGACGTGGGCATCGCCGCAGGTTCCGCCTGCTCGGTGGCTGCCGACTGCCGTGTCGACACCCGCACACTCTTCTCCGCCGGAATGGGAGCCATGCGCCTCGGCCTCCTCCCGGGCTGCCGCCTTGTGCTCGCCATAGCGGTAAGCGCCACATCAAAAAATCCATTCTTCGACCGCAAGTAATCACCGCGCATGGCCGATACCTACCTGACATTAGCCCGAACCTCCGAGGCGATATTCCGCGAGAAAATGAGCAAATTTCTCGCATTCGCCCATCCCGCCTCGACCGTAGAGGAGGCCAAAGCCGTGATTGCACAATACCAGAAAAAATATTTCGACGCACGCCACGTATGCTGGGCCTACATGCTCGGCTTCGAACGCACCGATTTCCAAAGCAACGACAACGGCGAACCCTCGGGCACAGCCGGCAAACCGATTCTCGGACAAATCAACTCATTCGGCCTTACCGATACGGTAATCGTCGTGGTGCGATACTTCGGAGGCATAAAACTCGGCACCTCCGGCCTTATAGCCGCCTACCGCGAGGCCGCACGTCTTTCGCTCGAAGAGGCTGAGATTGTGGAGCGAAAGGTAATGAAACAGATAGAATTCACATTCCCCTACCTGTCGATGAACGACGTGATGCGCCTTGTCAAGCAATCCGACCTCGAAATCCTCTCCCAGCAATTCGACAACGCCTGTGCCATGACCCTCGCCGTCCGCGCTGACGACTACGACACAGTAACCTCCCGTCTCCGCGACATTGACGGCGTCAGCCTCCTGTGAAACTCTGCTTTAATATTAGATAATCACCCTAAATGTAACGAAAATGTTGCAAAGCTCAAAACGAATTGATTTGTAGGGACGCGATTCATCGCGTCCGCGTCTGCATAGCGTAATATATTAAATATCAAATTATAGCGCGGACGCGATGAATCGCGTCCCTACAAATATCTGCGGCTTTTGACCGCTAATTTTAGTTTTACGGTTTCAGTCGAAAATACTAATTTAACAAACTGTATATGAAAAAGATATTGATAATGGGCGCACTTGCTGCTTTGGCATCAGGCAGTGCCGGCGCTACGGTATTGTTTCCGTTTTTCGGCGACCTTGCCCCCGAGAGTGATGTAAAAGTAAGGCTTGTCGACGATAACAAGTTCGAACAGATAGTGTATAAAGGGGACTCGGGATGGGGAGGACTGGCTGCCTGCGAAAGTTTCATGGACGATGTCGTGCCTGAAGATGTCACCAAGCATGGCGACGGTAAAAACATCGTGGTATACACTTCCCCGTTTCGTGAAAAGGAAATCGACACGATAAAGGATGACAATAAGATAAGTGCGGTCTACATCGTCGACCGCGGTGACCGCGTGGAGATATATTATTCCGAAAGCAGCGACATCCAGCAAAGGGAATGGGAATCCGACATCACAGCCGGCAACCTTTGATTTACAATTTATAAATATATATTCCGCGGTTAAAAACCGCGGCCACTATCATGCTAATTACCAGCTTACAATTAGTAGCCGCGGTTTTTAACCGCGGAATATATATTTATGAATTAACTAACACGTACGCTAATACGCGTCGTGTTCGTGCTCGAGTTCAGTCGGAGTCAACGGGGGCTTCGACAGTTTGCGCCATACCACGAAGATGTAGCCTATCACTATCGGCGAGAGCACCGATACCCACGTCATAACCTTGAGCGTGAAGTAGGACGACGAGCTGTTGCGTATTGTCAGTGAGCTTTGCGGGTCGCTGACAGAGGGGAGATATGACGTATCGTTGTATCCTACGAGACAAAGCAGCGCGAGAATAGCGAGTACAGTGCCAATGCCCGTCCACCAGATACCGCGGTTGTACACCCGCCGCACGGCTGTCTTGCCAAGCCCGTAAAGCACCATCACCACTCCGGCGAGGAATATGAAGCCGAACCACCAGAGCGTCATTAGATTATCGGCATATTTATAGGGGACCACACTGATTCTGCCGGCAGCGTCATATCCATATCCTTTTGAGGTAAATATCACAGCCACGAGCGCAAGAAACAGCACCACGAATACCGCTCCGTTGACAAGTGCCGATTTCCGCTGGCGTGCCCTGAACTGCGTGCCCTCCTCGATATTGTTAAGGAAATAAAGCGCGGCATTCATGCGGGCGAGGAACAATACGGTAAAACCTACCAGCAGATTGCGCCAGTCAAATATCGCCTCCAGCCCGTGCGACGGATTCCACACCGATATTACAGGACTCTCCCCGTCAAGGATATTGCCTTTCGAGATGGTGAAGTCGGCTCCGAATATCATCATGCCGACAGCCACACCGAGGAGTATGCACCCGACGCAGCCGTTGAAGAATAGGAAAGCGTCATACACTCCCGTGCCGAACAGGTTGCCCGGCTTGCGGCGGAACTCGTAGCTGACCGCCTGTAGTATGAAACTGAGCAATATCAGCATCCACAGCCAGTATGCACCCCCGAAACATGTGGAATAGAACAGCGGGAACGAGGCGAAGAACGCCCCGCCGAACACTACCAGCGTAGTATACGTAAGCTCCCATTTGCGGCCGAGAGAATTGACCTTCAGATTTCGTGCCATGCTCGACTGCGAGCAGAACAACAGTGTCTGACCTCCCTGTACGAACAGCAGGAACACCAACAGCGCCCCGAGGAGTGAAATCAGAAACCACCAGTATGATTGAAGTGCTTCCATTATGTCAGAAGTTTTTAAGTGTTTAATTTAAAGAGGGTTATTTCTCAGGGCCGTTGAGCAGGTCGGTAACGGCCTTGCGGCGGATATGGCGCACCATAATGCTTATCTCGGCCACAAGCAACGCGGTGAATATAACCACGAACATCCAGAACGTTGTCTGCACCGAACCGGCCGAAATCGACGATACGGCGGCATTGACGGGCAGCAATCCCTCGATTGTCCACGGCTGACGGCCCACCTCGGCGAGCACCCAGCCCGCCTCGCTACATATCCACACCACGGGTATTGTAAGCAGCCCGAGCGTGCAAAACCACTTGTTGTCGAGCAGATTGACCTTACGCCGCCACGAAGCCCAAGCCACAACGAGGAAGAACAGCAACAGGTAACCTCCCGCCATCACCATCACGCGGAACGAGTAGAACGACACTGCCACCGGCGGCACAGCATCTTCCGGCTCACTAAGATATCCGTAGCCGAAATATTTGAAATTGGCGTCGATTACTCTCTGCGCAGCCTGCATGGCGGCGGTGTCACCCTTTTCGAGCGCCGTTCCGTAATCGCGTAGCGCCTGCTGAGCCGTGCGGCCCATTTCGATGCGTCGCGCATACGATACATCTTTATATACGGTGTCACCCTCGGCGTTTACGGCATATCCGCGTATGAGGTCGTCAATACCCGGCACGAAGGCATTTATGTCGTGCTTGGCGAGCAGCGACAACCCCTTCGGTATGCTTATCTCGGCATGAATAGCTTTCTGATCGTCAAGAGGCTGTTTTTTTGCATTAATGATACCGAACGCCACGAGGCTCTGTCCTTCCGAACCCGAATAGAGGCCTTCCATGGCGGCAAGTTTCATAGGCTGGTATTTCGATACCTGCACGGCCGAGCCGTCGCCCGTCCATATCGTCAGCACGATACCGGCCAGACCGACCGCGCCCGCCACCTTTATCGACTTCAGGGCGAAATCGCGGTTGCGCTTCTTGAGCAGCAGCCAGCAGCTCACGCCGACTACGAACACAGCGCCGAGCACCCAGCCGCTGAGCACCGTATGGAAGAACTTGTTGACAGCTACCGGCGAGAGCACCACATCCTTGAAACTTACCATGACATTGCGCATCTGCTCCGGGTCGAATTCCATGCCCGCCGGATACTGCATCCACGCGTTTGCCACGAGTATCCACAACGCCGACAGTGCCACGCCTATAGCGGTAAGCCAAGTGGCCGCCAGATGAAAACCGGGGCTTACCCTCTTCCACCCGAAGAACATCACGGCTATAAATGTCGACTCGAGGAAGAACGCCACAATACCCTCGATGGCAAGCGGAGCACCGAATATGTCGCCCACAAACCATGAATAGTTCGACCAGTTTGTGCCGAACTCGAACTCCAGTATCAGTCCCGTGGCTACGCCGCACGCGAAATTGATGCCAAACAATGTCATCCAGAATTTTGTGATACGCCGCCACTTTTCATTTCGTGTACGGTACCAGGCCGTCTCCATTATGCCGATAATCAGCGACAGGCCTATCGTCAGCGGCACAAACAGCCAGTGGACAATAGCGGTCAGTGCAAATTGCCATCTTGACCAATCCACTACGTTAATAAGTTCATCCATGGTGATTTATTGATTATTGATTTTATTTAATCATAAGGGTCACTGACGGTCAGCGTTGACGGTTAGCGCGCTCCGCACAGCCTCGGCACGGGCTTCGTCAGTGTCATACCGACTCTTGAGCAGATCGGGGAAGAAAAACAGCTTCAATATCCCGAATATCACAATCAGTTTTATGATTATGATAGCCCACAGTTTCCTGCCGATAGTCATCGACCGGAATCCGTCGGCATAGAATCGCGCTATGCGGCCCGGCAACTTCAGTATTCCACCCATATCATTTCTTTCATAACTGCAAATTGCAAATATATATTAAATAAAACAAACTTTTGCGCGAAAATATTACAGACTGTTCAAAAAAATCACAAGCCGGGCCCGACGCGGACTGTTTTTTCAACCTTACAGTTTGCCGTATCGTGAAATCTCACTACCTTTGTCAAGCAAAAATTTTAAAAGAAATACACCTATGGCAAACTGGTTTGAATGTAAGGTAGCTTACCGCAAAATAATGGAAAACGGCATCGAGAAAAAAGTCAACGACACCTTCCTTGTCGACGCACTGACTTTCACCGAAGCCGAGTCACGCATCATCGAGGAGATAACCCCGTTCATCTCCGGCGAATTTTCAGTTTCGGCCGTGAAACGCACGAAAATCGCCGAAATTTTCTGGGACGACTCCGCCGACAAATGGTATCTCGCAAAGGTGGCGTTCATCACCATCGACGAGAAGACCGCCCAGGAGAAGAAATCGACATCGCTCATCCTTGTCGCCGCAAGCGACTTCAAAGGCGCTCTCGAGCACTTCATCGACGAGATGAAATCGACAATGGCCGACTACGAGATCGTGTCAATCACCGAGACTCCGATACTCGACGTCTACAAAGTGAAACTCGGCGACTCAAAGCCCAAAGAATAAGCCCGACATGTATACCCGTGTGGCAAAACAACTCGACGAGGTCCGGCGCTCCATACCTGAAGGCGTCGGCCTCGTCGCTGTTTCGAAATTCCACCCCGTCGAAGCGCTCCGGATAGCCTACGATGCCGGCCAGCGCCGCTTCGGCGAAAGCCGTGTACAGGAACTCCTTGCCAAGCAGCCGCAGATGCCGGCCGACGTGGAGTGGCACTTCATCGGCCACCTGCAGACCAACAAGGTGCGCCAGCTCATCGGCAAAGTCGCGCTCATCGAAAGCGTCGACACCGAGCGCCTGCTCGACCTCATCGATAAGGAATCCTTACGCGCCGGCGTCATTACACGCGTATTGCTCCAGCTCCATGTGGCCCGGGAGGAAACGAAATTCGGATTCTCAGTCGACGAACTCGACGAATATTTCGCCCGACGCCGCTTCGAATCGCTCAAGGCCACCCACATCTGCGGCCTCATGGGCATGGCTTCAAATACCGACGACACCGACCGCATAGCCGCCGACTTCGCTGCCATAGCCGCATGCTACGACAGGATACGCAGCGACGCTTCGCTCGGCCTCCGCGGATTCGACACCCTCAGCATGGGCATGAGCGACGACCGCGACATAGCCATAGCGCAAGGCTCCAACCTCGTGCGCGTGGGCACCGCCATATTCGGCGCCCGCGAATACTGACACCCGCTGTTCAGGGCGACACCGCCGCCACACCCCCCCTCCTCCTGACATGTCCGACCCGTCTGACCCGTCTGACAAGTCCGACCCGTCTGACAAGTCCGACCCGTCCGACCGACCCTCTCCCCGCCCCTTTCAGCATTTTTTACCAAAAATGATACAAATTTTTTAATAATTCACGTTAAAAAATTTTATCTTTGCATTGGATATATAAATCCGCAATGGAAATCAACCGGAACTCTCTTAAATCTCACGTACCGACCGATTACCTTAAAAGGAATTTTCTATAATAACTAATCCATAAAACTAATTTCACTAATGTCATCAAACACAGCTACAGGCAAACGCAATCTCGTGCCCATTATCACGATGATGTTCCTCTTTGCCATGATTTCGTTTGTTACCAACATGGCAGCGCCGTTCGGTAACATCTGGGGCAACCAGTACCCCTGGGCCGGCATGCTCGGCAACCTTATGAACTTCGCCGCTTACCTCTTCATGGGTATACCCGCAGGCAAGATGCTTGCCCGCGTCGGCTACAAGAAAACCGCACTTCTGGCTCTCGTGCTCGGTTTCGTAGGCCTCGGCGTACAGTACCTCAGCAGCGTGTTCGGCGCTGACATCGCCGTTTTCTCAACCTCCGTTACTGAAGAAAACTATCTCGGTGTAACTCAGACCGTCGACATGCCCGTCACCCTCAACCTCTTCGTCTACCTCATCGGCGCATTCATCTGCGGTTTCTGCGTATGTATGCTCAACACCGTTGTCAACCCGATGCTCAACATTCTCGGCGGCGGCGGCAAGAAAGGCAATCAGTTGCTTCAGACCGGTTCGTCGCTCAACTCGCTCGCCGGTTCTCTCACACCGATGCTCGTAGGCGCCCTTATCGGTACCGTCACTTCCGAGACTTCGATGGGCGACGTCGCTCCGCTCCTCTTCATCGGTATGGCCGTGTTCGCCATCTCTTACCTCATCATCTCTCTCGCACGCATCCCCGAGCCCGCTCTCGAACGCGCCAAAGCCGACGCCGCTGCCGGCAAGGCTCCCCTCAAATTCGAGCACTCTCCCTGGAATTTCCGCCACTTCGTGCTCGGTGCCATCGGTATCTTCTTCTATGTAGGTATTGAAATCGGCATCCCCGCCGAACTCAACTTCTACCTCTCCGACTCAGGTATCGAATCGGGCGCAGGTATCCTCGTCAACGGTGCCGCAATCGGCGGTGCCATCGTGATGGTCTACTGGCTGCTCATGCTCGTCGGCCGTATCGCCTCGGGCGCAATCTCCGGCAAGATTTCCACCCGCGCACAGCTTCTGACCGTATCGGGCGTAGGCGCCATCCTCATCTTCATCGCCATCATGATACCCAAGACAAGCCGTGTCGAAGTGCCCAAATTCATCTATGACCCCGACGCCAAGACCGAATATATCCTTACAAACGTAGGTCTGCCTACTTCGGCCATCGAGGAGTTCAAGAACAACCCCGCCGGTTTTGAATGGGACGAAAAATACGTTCATCCCGAGTCAAAGAAAGAAATCAACCTCAAGGAAGAACTTTGGAAACAGGCCAAAGTCAAAGCCGACGACGCTCCCAAGATGCTTGAGACGCCGACTATCCCCCTCAGCGCCATATTCCTTATCATCTGCGGTCTGTGCACGTCGCTCATGTGGGGCGGCATCTTCAACCTTGCTGTCGAAGGCCTCGGCAAATACACCGAGCAGGCTTCGGGTATCTTCATGATGCTCGTGGTCGGCGGCGGTATCATGCCTCTCGTGCAGCACAACCTGCTCGCCCCCTCTCTCGGCTACATGGGCAGCTACTGGCTCGTCATCGCCATGTTGCTCTACCTGTTCTACTACGCCTTCGTAGGCTGCAAGAACGTCAACAAAAACATTCCGGTCGACTGATTCCGGACATGTCATGACCATATCGCGGGGTTGCGGCAATAGTCCGCAACCCCGCTTTCATTATTTGAACCCCATACTGCGCTCTTTGTTAAAAAAAATACGTACATTTGTAATGTGAAACCATTCACATCGTTCACGTATCAAATATTTATATAACATAATACACCATTGACAATGAATTCCGATAAGAAAACTCTTGAGCGAGTAGCCGACAATATCCGCGTGCTCTGCGCTTCGATGGTCGAGAAAGCGAAATCCGGTCACCCCGGAGGCGCCATGGGCGGTGCCGACTTTATCAACGTGCTTTACTCGAAATATCTTGTTACCGACCCCGATGACCCGACATGGTTTGCCCGCGACCGCTTCTTCCTCGACCCGGGCCACATGTCGACGATGCTCTACGCCACTCTCGCCCTTACCGGAAAATATACACTTGCCGAACTCGAACAGTTCCGCCAGTGGGGAAGCGTCACACCCGGCCATCCCGAAGTCGACCCCGAACGCGGAGTCGAAAACACCTCCGGCCCCCTCGGACAGGGTCACACGATGGCCGTAGGCTGCGCCATAGCCGAGCGTTTCCTCGCTGCCCGTTTCGGTAAAGTGGTCGAGCACAAGACCTACGCCTTCATCTCCGACGGCGGCATACAGGAGGAAATATCGCAGGGCGCCGGACGTCTCGCCGGCTACCTCGGCCTCCACAACCTCATCATGTTCTACGACTGCAACGACGTGCAGCTCTCCACCAACGTCGATGCCGTCACCAAAGAGGACTACGCGGCAAAATACCGCGCATGGGGATGGAACGTGCTTGAAATCAACGGCAACGATGCCGACGAAATATCCTCTGCCCTCGAGACAGCCATCGCCGAGACTGCAAAACCGACACTCATCATCGGCCATACCGTAATGGGCAAAGGCATCGTCAAAGCCGACGGCACATCGTTTGAAGGCCAATGCTCTACCCACGGCAATCCCATCAGCAAATCGGGAGGCGGTGACTACGCGGCTACTGTAAAACATCTCGGCGGCAATCCCGACAATCCCTTCGAGATATGGAAAGAATCCAAAGCGCTCTACGAAGCCCGCAACGAGGAACTCCGCAAGTTGATGGTACAGCGCCATGAGGAGGAACACGAATGGGCTGCCGGCAATCCCGACCGCGCCGAAGTGCTCGCCGGTTACATCGCAGGCAAGCTCCCCGAAATCGACTACGCCGCCATCGTGCATAAGGCCGACCAGGCCACACGTACGGCATCGGCCAACGTGCTCGCCGCTCTCGCCGAAAAAGTACACAACATGATTGTATCGAGCGCCGACCTCGCCAACTCTGACAAGACCGACGCATTCCTCAAAAAGACCGGTGCACTCCTTCCCGGCGACTTCTCGGGCGGATTCCTCCACGCAGGTGTGGCCGAACTGACCATGGCTGCCGTGATGAACGGTATCGCGCTCCACGGCGGCATGCACGAAGCCTGCGGCACATTCTTCGTATTCTCCGACTATATGAAGCCCGCAGTGCGCATGTCGGCACTCATGGAGCTTCCCGTAAAATATATCTGGACGCACGATGCATTCCGCGTAGGCGAAGACGGCCCGACCCACGAGCCTATCGAGCAGGAAGCGCAGATCCGCCTCATGGAGCAGGTACGCAATTTCTCAGGCAAGCCCTCGATGCTCGTACTCCGCCCCGCCGACTCGGCCGAGACAACCGTGGCGTGGGAAATGGCGATGGAAAACAACGATACCCCCACCGCCCTCATCCTCTCCCGCCAGGATATCAAGGATCTCCCCGCAGTGACAGCAAGCCGCTATGAGGAAGCGCAAGGCACACGTCGCGGCGGTTATGTGGTGATGGATACACCCTACCCGCAGGTCGTACTTCTCGGCAACGGCTCGGAGGTATCGCTGCTGTGCGAGGTTGCCGTGCTTCTCGAAGCCGGCGGCGTTCCCTCGCGCGTCGTATCCATCCCCTCCATAGGTCTCTTCGAAGAGCAGACTCAGGAATACAAAGACATCGTGCTGCCCCGCAACGTGCCTCGCTTCGGCCTCACTGCCGGCCTTCCCGCAACGCTTCAAAGCGTCGTAGGCGCCAAAGGCAAAGTATTCGGCATGAGCCGCTTCGGAGCCTCCGCCCCCTACAAAGTGCTCGACGAAAAATTCGGCTTCACCGCCGACAACATAACCGAACAGGTCCTCAAATTCATCGGCAAAATCTGACCCTCTTCCAACAAAAATACGACCGCGGACGAAAGAAACCAAGATTTCAATCGTCCGCGGTTGTTATTTTATATATACTTTGTTACTTCAATCCGGCAACTCACGACCCACAAGTTTTAAATATTCTTCAAAATCTTCACATACAAATGTATCTCCACGCTCAACCTCTTCGATAGCCTTAAGTGTGGTAGCATTAATATCATCGGAAATGGTAGATTCCTTCACCGACGCTACTCCCCTCAGCATACCAATGGCTTTTTTTATATCAGCCAGCACAGATGCATCTTCCAATGAAACTATAAGTTGTGTCATAATCCATTTTATTTTCAATACCTTGTAAAGATAACAAAACTTTCCTATCTTTTCCAAGTAAAAATTTATTAAATCTGCGGTTCCGTGCCGACATTTCTCCGGAAGGACATGTCTGATTATAAAATTGTAGGTATACAAAAAAAGCAGCCCCCTTGTTCTCTCGCTCTCCTCCGATTTTAGCGAGAGCGGAGGCTGCTTCGAAAAGCGTCTACTTGATTGAAATGGCACGATTGCCGCAAACGGCACATTCAAGCCTGCTTCACAGATATATCAAGAGCCGGTTCAACTCTCCCCGTATGGTTTCGACAGCTGAACTCGCTGTCGAAGCCGGGAAGATGATAGACGCCGATTGTGTATGTTACATAACTCCGTTGCACCCATAGAGCTGCACGGGTCATGCGATAGGGCGTGATACACAATTCTTTGTCATTGGTTACAGGTATACCCCCGGTCTGGCTTTATCCTTAAAGTCCTGCTATCCTGCCCTGGCGGTGATAGGCGATTGAGGAGTTGCATCTGGACTCATTGCCGCGATTGTAGATTGGGAGAGTTTACGGCAATGTCGGAGGAAGGACAAAGCAGACTCGTGGAGCATAACCGTGCATTTTTGTCAACATGGATATTTATCCACTCATATCTTTTGCATGTCGTATATTTTTCCTATAAGTAAGATTGACCTTTTTACAACCGGTCACAGGTTGACTATGTAGGATATAAGATTGATTGCACTGAGTCTGCCAATACAGCATATCGCGAATTTTCCCGACGTATGTATGCGTGTATCTGCAAAAACGCCGATAGCATTTCATACATCACGGGCACAGCACGAATGCCGCCTCGGTAACATTCCCTTGAAGTTAAGCTGAAGCTCTTGTTGTAATAAGTGTTGACAGGGTATAGCTTTGACAGTCAAGAGTTATGAAACTTACAATCCTGCTATTAAGTTTCTTTTTCATTGTCGGGGATAATCTCGTCTCTACTAAATATAAGTCCGACTCAGGTGATAGGTTAGGTCATTTAAATTTCTCTATTTGACCGTCTGGTTAAGTTTTCCGCGGACTTTTCGTCGTCCGCCAAGCTTTTTGATTAAAAATGACAACCGCTGCAATCGTAGGTTGCCCTTTGGTTAGTGTGATATCTTTCGGTTACAAACCTTGACCGATTGAAATCTTCGTATCTGAAACTGCCCCTATTCCGGAGCATTTCATTCTCCCGGTTTGTCCGACTTGCCGGAGGTGTTCCGACGAGAGTCCGATAAACGCTGGATTTCAATTCATTATATAATATCAGGCATCTTTTCCCTAAAGATTAAATGCATAAATATTAGTTTTGTTAATGCAAATATACTTATTCCATATCGTTTCACCAAATTTTCCACACACTTTTTTGAAAATGGCCATATAAGCGTAATCGTGGCTCAGGCCGAAATTGTAGGGCATGACAATATGACAATTGCCGGCGATGATTAACCGCGGAAAGCGATATTAAATGGGAAGTGGAGTATGCACTGTAATTTCGGATTGAGGCGTAATCGCGCACCGTCAAGCAGCAAAGGGCACACTTGTCAAAGTGCACCCTTACAATATTTTTTCTCCTTTTTAGAGAGCGATTGGATTTAAATAAATCCAATCACTTCCTCAGTCTCGGGCGTGTCTGCCGTTATTTTGCGGGAGTCTGCTGAGCGTCCTGAGCGGCGGGAGTAGTGTTGAAGTCAGTTGTGGTAACTTGCTGTTTCTGTTTGGTCACATCATATTTTGCGCCGGGCAGATCAGGTGATACTATCGAGGAGATGATAGAGAGGAAGAGGATGACGATGGCAAGTGACCATGTAGCCTTCTCAATGAAATTATTCGTGCGGCGGACACCCATAATCTGGTTTGAACCGGCAAAATTCGATGCCAGACCGCCACCCTTTGATTTCTGAATAAGCACTACGCCGATTAGGAGAATCGACACAATCACTGTGAGTACAATTAATAAAGTTTGCATTTTTTAATATATGTGATTTATTGATTTTTATTTCTAACATCCTGTTGCGCCGTCCTCTCAGCAGCCTGAGGCACCCTACGGCTTTTTGGCGTCGCTGTGACGCCGGTTGTTGATGACTTTGCGGAGGAAGCGCATTTGGTCTGCAAAGTAAACACTTTTTTCCGGATATTTCAAACTTAATTGACTTATTATTTCGTATGCACGCTCATATTGATGCTGGCGAATGAATATTTTTGCAAGACTCTCGCTCAGCAACGACGTATCCTGCTGCTGTGCGGCCGCAGCTTCATCGCTGTGGCGGTTTTCCACGGTCGTGGCAGGTATGCGTTGCGGTTCATCCTGCGGGGCGCTGCCCTCCTGCTGTTTCTGCTTGATTATGAAGCGGTTGAGCAAATCATCATGACTATCGCCGTCGCCGGCTGTCATCGGAGGCAGATTCTGCTGTTCCTCACGGGCCAACAGCTGGGCGTAATCAGGAGTCGGATTGAAAATCAGCCGGTTGAGCACTTCATCGTCCTCTCCGCCGTTGCCGTATGTCGACAGGAACGTATCAATGGCGCTTTCTGTCGAGGGAGTCGACACCTCCTCGTCGGGATAAAACGGCTCGTCTCCCTCATCAAGCAGTGTGGCGAGCACCACTGTCGACGTGGCGGTGCGGGCCACGTGCCTCAGCATTTTTTTACGCCCGTCGCGCGACAGACCGTTCCCTGCGTCCCGCAGCATGACTGCCGCCGGCAGCGGGAAATACGGATAGCGGGCCATCAGCGCCTCAACACCTTCGGCCGTCAGGACATCACGGCGCCCCTCCCCTTCCGGGATTAGCGCGGCTATGGCTGCTGTAATCGTTGCGTCAGGCATAATTTCACTTACCAGTTGCCGAGAGTGGCGTTAAATATAAGGTCGACAAGCTCTTTACATATCTGCTCGCACAGTTCGTCCTGCACGTCGGTCAGCATCTCCGTAGCGTCGAAATCGCGATATGCCGAGAACGACTGGTCAATATCGTTTTTCTCATTCTTGCTGTCGGTATATTTCACGCGCACGGTTATCGTAAGGCGCGTTTTCGATGCGTATGCATCTTCGGTGACAGCCTGCGGTGACAACGAATACCCGGTGATTTCGCCCTCGAATGTGAGGTCGGAAGCCCCGTCGATGGTGCGCAGACGCGTGTTGCGCGTTATGTAGTCAAGCAGTTCGTTCTCAAACGTCTGCTGCAATGGCGGGTACACCAGCGCGGCACGTATGGGGAACTGCCCCACCGACACTGTCTTGTACACATTATAGTCAATTGCCGCTCCATTAAGCTTATAGCTTATGCAACCCTGCCACACCATCGACATAAACAGCACGAGCGACAGCATGGCGCATCTTGCAGCCCACGGACCGCGGCGACGGTATTTTGTAGTATTTTTATTCAAGTCCATATTCTTTTATCTTGCGATAAAGTGTTCTTTCTGATATATTAAGTTCGGCGGCTACTGCCTTGCGGCGTCCCTGGTTGCGCTCGAGCGAACGGCGTATCAGCTCCTTCTCCGTCTCCTCGAGAGTGGTCACCGGAGCAGTAGCTGTCACATCCACCACATTGCGCCGCTGCTCGCGGTCGGCGCCCCGCGTAAAGATGGAATCGGCCGGATCGGTGTACTTAACGACCGACGTCACGCTCCCCTCCCGCTCGATTGCAGGCATCTCGCCGCCGAGAGCGAGGCGCCCTACAGCTGCGGGCTTGGCATTATCCATCTGCTCCTTGAGCGCGTCGATTTCGCGCTGGAGCTTGAATATCATATTGAAAAGTATCTCGCGCTCGCGGTCGTAGGCATTCGTTCCGGCACCCTGTGAGAGCGTCGGCACATAGCTCGTCATGCTCTCGGGCAGATAAGGCACAAGCTCCTCGGCAGTAATTGTCCTTCCTGCCTCGAAAAGAGCAATCTGCTCCACTACATTCTTCAGCTGGCGCACATTGCCCGGCCAGCGATAGTGCAGCATACGGCTGCGCGCCTCCTCGCCAAACGTCACCTGCGGGGTACGGTAACGCTCGGCAAAATCAGCTGCAAACTTTCTCGTGAGCAGCAATATGTCGTTACCGCGGTCGCGCAACGCCGGCACCGAAATCTGCACCGTCGACAGGCGATAGTACAAATCCTCCCTGAATTTCCCCTCTGCCACGGCACGCGCCATATCGACGTTGGTCGCCGCCACTACCCTTATGTTGGTCTTCTGCACCTCCGACGAACCCACTTTTATGAATTCACCGCTTTCAAGCACACGCAACAGGCGCGCCTGAGTGGTAAGCGGCAGTTCGGCCACCTCGTCAAGGAATATCGTGCCTCCGTTGGCTTCCTCGAAATATCCTTTGCGCGAGGCCACCGCACCGGTAAACGCACCCTTCTCATGGCCGAAAAGTTCCGAGTCAATCGTGCCTTCGGGTATGGCGCCGCAGTTTACAGCTATATACTTGCCATGCTTGCGCGCGCTGTTGAGATGGATTATCTGCGGAAAAAATTCCTTTCCCGTGCCGCTCTCGCCCGTCACCAGCACCGACAGGTCAATCGGAGCCACACGCAGCGCGCGCTCCACTGCATTGTTGAGCGCCGACGCGTTGCCCACTATACCGAGGCGCTGCTTCATAGCCACGGCCTGCGGTGATAATTCCGACTCGTTTGACATCTGTTATGTTTTTTTGCCGTTATTTATATTCTCACAGAAGATTAGCAATCTATCGGACGCACAGACCGTGCGTCCCTACTTTATCAGCATATTCTACAGCTCTGCAACTCCTTCCGTCACGCCTTCTTCCTGCCGACCTCGCGCAATCGGTAAGTCTGCTCGCGTAGGAAATCGCCGAACTCCTTCTGCGACCCCGTATGTCGCATCTGCTCCTCGACCGAAATCGGTTCGCCGACCGTGATATGGAACGTCTTGTAGCGCTTGCGGAACACCTCCGCCGGGTGACGCAGCGTACGCAACTGCCAGAAAGTCACCCCGAGGAAGTTGAACCACCAGCTCTGGCTGCCGTGGAAGAAAATCGGAACCACCGGCACCTTAAGCTGCTCTATCAGACGGATGATGTTGGGCTGCCATTCGCGGTCCTGCAACCGGCCGCGCCAGTTGACCTTGGCTACCGCCCCTGCCGGGAAAAAGCCCACCGGTTCCCCTGTCCTTACCTGCCTGATTACCTCCTTGATTCCCTTCATCGACACCGCTTTCTTCTTCGGGTCGTCAGAAGCCATCGCGTCGACGGCTATGAAGTTAGGACGCATGCCCGATATGTGGTTGAGCACCATATTGACCATAACCTTATATTTCGGACGGCGCGAAGCCACCATATCAATGAGAATGATGCCGTCGAGAGCGCCGAAATGATGGTTGCTGACCGTCACAAACGCCCCTTCGGGCAGATTGTCGAGCACCTGCTCGTTGTCAATCTTCAGCTTTATATCAAGCTCCTCGAGCATACCGCGCACAAATCCGGGACCTCCACCCGGATTGTCGATATTATGCTCATGGAGCGCATTGACCTTGTCAAACGACAGAAACCTGAACAGCCTCTTCACAAGCCCCGGATGACGCCCGAGCCATGGCGAAGCCTTCCTGACGTCCTCCATATCGAGGACAACACGCTTCACCGGCTCCTGCTTCTCCGAAGTAGCCCCGGCCTGTTGTTCCGCAATATTTATATCCTGATTATCCATTCTTCAAAACTATTTCCTGCAAAGATACAAATTATTCGCGTGTCCGCCAACAATATATCCCGCGAGCATACCCGCAAAATGTAGCGACGCGATTTATCGCGTCCGCGCCATTATCGGTATCCGTTTAAATACCAAAACATTACGCAGACGCAATAAATCGCGTCGCAACGCTATTTACTTAAGGATAAAGGCGCCCGTCAGGTCGCCGATTTAGCAGTAACCGGGTACATCTCCGCTATGCTCCGATGTGCCCGGAAAAGGTGCAGTGACTCCGGAGGCGCCCGAAGGGCGCCGTCACCGTGTATCGGCCTACCGGGCACACCTTCGCTATGCTTCGGTGTACCCGGTTACTGCTAAATCGGTATCCTGTCGGATACCTGCCGATATTGACGCCTTAAGTTAACAGCAATAAATCGCGTCCCTACAAGTGATTGGACAGTCGCAGCGGGTTATTTTACCGCAATCTTGGCTGTGTGTCGCTGGGTGTTACCCTGCGCCGACAGGATGTACACCCCGGGGCGCAGCGACGAGGTATCGACATCGACGGTATTGCCGTCGGCCGACACCGAAGCCACGGTGCGACCCGACGCGTCATACAGCGTGACGTCGAGCGCCGATTCGCCGGCCACATAGACGTTGTAACCGCCGTCGACCGGAGTCAGGATGAAATTACGCTCGTCATCGGCAAAAATCGTGCCGACGCTCGCCTTATCGTCAAGCACCTTCTTGATACCCGCCAGCGCGTCAATCTTGCCGGCACCAAAACGTTCAGGCGCACGCCGCGTATAGCGGTCGGTAACGCTCGTTTCATTGATTGCTTCCATTACATCCTCAAACTTGAGTGTGGGATCAGCCTGGAGCCAAAGTGCCACCGTGCCGGATACAAAGGGGCATGCCATAGACGTTCCCTGCATCTGTCCCCAGTAATCGGTATATATGCGTCCCTGAGCAGAGGCTATCATTTCGTTTTCCTCTTTAGCGGCTTTAACATAATCGTAATTGTATGATGCCACCAAAGCCGATCCCGGAGCAGCGACCAACGGTAACTGTTTGCCGGCGAATGTCGTGCCGAATGATGAGAACGGGCATATTGCATCGATTGTATTGCCGGGATAATAGAAATTCCCGTTCTGCGCCAATGTTGACCAATATGTACGGGTAGTATAAGCGCCTACCGAGATAATATTCTCCCCGCAGCATGCATTATTGATGGTATTGGTATTTGAACCGCCTGTCCAGCCTACCCAATACGGATTTTCAAAAGAAACATTGAATCCGAACACATCCACTTTCTTGCCGGCTGCGCCCTCGACAATCAAAGCGAGAATTTTCGTGCTGTTTCCTGTCTTAGGAACAACATTGCATGAACTGTACGCATTGTAACGGTTGTTGTTCGGGTCTACGCCGGATACCATCTCTATCGAACCGGAAAACGATGCGGCAAATGTTGAATTCTGGCTATTGACATACACTCTGCGTCCGTCGGTCGATGACGCAAGCGTTATCAATTGCTGCTTATCCTTGTCATAGATAGCCCATGATACTTTCAGTTCTGTAGCGTCGCTGCACCATACATCGGCTATACCTTTGGCTTCATTCCCCGCAATCATGGTCTTAAGCTGATTGTCAGCGGAGGTGAATGTCTTGTTGATCGACAGATTCTGAGTGCCGTCATTGCCGGCTGCCATAACTATGACCGCCCGCTTCCCGAGTTTCGACAGCGCTTCGGTAAAATCATCCGTGCCGTCATGCGGACCGTAAGTAGAGCCCAGCGACAGGTTTACCACGCATGGCAGCCCCTGCTCCTCGGCATATTCCACTATGTTGGCCACGCCGTCAATGATGTTGGGATGAGTAAGTTCGCCGACACTGGCTGCTATAGTGGAGCCTGTCGCCACTCCGTAGAACGGATTTGCTCCCGTGACTACTTTCCCGTTTCCGGATGTCGGATTAGCCATATCCACATATCTGGATTCTCCGTTATAACTTCCGGCCATTATGCCTGCCACGTGGGTAGCATGGGAACTTTCGTTGGTATCGGAGGAGAAACGGCTGATATTTCCGCTGTTGTATTTTCGTACGGAATTGTTGCCATCGCCGCCTGTAAAATGCCACAGGGCGCTGACTCGTGAATTGCCGTTGTCGTCAGTAAAATTGATATGGTTGGCTTCGAAACCTGTATCCATCATTCCGGCCACGACTCCATTGCCATTAAATGACACCTGCGAGCCGTTGAATGCGAAACCCTCCTGAACAGCATCGACCGCCCCGGCAATACGGGCAAAATTCATCATCGCATATTCCTTTCCACCTATTGATATACTTTTTACGGCATCGGACGCTTCAAGTTCCTCAATTCTGTCGAGCGGCAGCATTATTGTGGCGATGTCACCCAAGTCCGTGTTGACCGTAAAACCCATATCACGCAGCGTCTGAGTTGTATAACCGGGAGCCATACGTACGAGCGCGCATTCCGTGGCTGAATTCAAAGTCTCATTCGAGGCAGCCCGTTTCATGTCGGTCAGTTCAGACTGATAACGGTCCACGATAATCTGCCCCTGTGGATTAAGTTTGCTCTGGGCGTCGAGCAGCAACGGGACAAATCCCAAAAATAGAGTAAAAATTCTGACTTTATTCATATTGCAATATAAACGGTTAAAGATGGCGGACATCGTAAAACGCCCGCCATCTTTTATTTCAGGATTAACTAATGATTAGTTCTTAGTCAACTTAATGTCAATCAACTGCTTGCCATAAGTATAACCGAGATATTCAAACGACGGATAAGCTACAAGCCGGTTGACAAGGGGATATTGGTCACCGAAGGTTATTTCTGTATATTCCTCGTTTATTTCACCGTCAATTGTACCCTGCTGTACCCATGAGTTGTTGTAAATTGAAGATGTACAGAGAAGGGCATTGCCGACTGGATCTCCAAAATTATAATAATAATTCGAAGTCAGATTGTCAAGCGGAATACCGACATACTCTACTTTTCCGTTATTCTCATTAATGTCAAACCAGATAGGAATGAACATGTCGGCATCTTCCTGATAGTTGAATGCACAGATTAAGTGCCCTACTTCTTCCGGCTCAGGACTTGACGGCATGCTGAACGTAACCACATAGCTGACAGGGTCACCGGTCTTGAAGTTGGTAGCGGAAAGAGTCCAGCGTCCGAGCAACGAAGTGTATGTATTGTCAATATTGATGATGGTCACGGTAGAAGTGGCGATAGAACCAATCTGGGCACCTTCAACCTTCGTAATTTTCACTTTGAAAGTCTTGTCAGGCGTCACTACTCCCTGTTCCCAAAGGTTACGCACTTCAAAAGCGCCGACGGCCTTTCCCTGAGGGATGGTGATAGTATAGCTCGTAATCATGAACTGCTCGTTTTCAACGGCTGTCTGGTCATCAACTGTTTCGGGAGCTTCAACCTCGATAGTGACCTTAATGTCGCCGTTAGTCTCACCGGTGACCATGACCGGGATTTCAAAGAAATCCTGATCCTCGTTGACCTCCATGGTTGCACCTTCGAAGTCAACGGTCACATCCGATGAGCTGTTCAGCCCGTTGTCATCATCGGAGCAGGCTGTCATCGTTGCGGCAGCCAGTGCTATTGCGAATATTTTACTGAATTTCATTGTTAGTCAAAATATTAAATGATTAATAACCGGGGTTTTGCTGCCCTTTAAGCTGCGGGTTGACCTCCATCTCGGCCTGCGGTATAGGCCATACGTAGCGATAATCACCGGCTGAGTATGAGAGCGTGCGTGAACGGGGGTAAAGCAGCGTAGCTGCGAGATCGTCATACCAGCTGTCGATTTCGCCGTATGCACAGGTGCGGGTAAATCCTACACCCCATCGCTTGAGGTCGCTCAGACGGAAACCTTCGCCGAGGAGTTCCTTGCAACGCTCTGTGCGGATAGCCTCGGTCAGGGTATTGCCGCTCATGGTCTGGTCCTTATAGTTGCTTATACGTTTGGTTCGCAATGCGTTGATATACTTGTTGGCCATCGGAGCATTGCCTGTCTTGTCGTATGCCTCGGCTGCAATAAGGTAAAGTTCCGACAAGCGGAAAGGCTTTGCCTTGTTCTTGAGGTTGTTGGAAGTAGTCGTCCAAAGAGCGGGATTGCCGGGGTATTTGTTAAACACCGGTGAATCAACTTTGTCACCATTGCAGTCAATAGCATATTCGTCAAAAAATACTGTGCCACGCACATCGGCACTCGCGTACTGTGCCACAGCCTCCGATGACGGAATAAAATACGACGTGTTTTTGGCATTTGAATAGAGCCAAACCGCACCTGTCCCGGCAATTGCACCGGCCTCATCTTTTGAACCGAAGGGGACAAAGATAAGTTCGGTAGACGCATCATTTATCCACATTGAAGAGTAGTCGGCAATCTCGCAAAGGGAGAAAATTCCGGCATTGATAACTGCCTCTGATTTAGCTATCGCCGTCGTGTAATCCTCTGACTGAAGTGCTACGCGTGCCTGCAGAGCTGCCACGGCGTAAGAGCTGACGTGGTATGCGTTGGGCGCACAAGCCGCTTTTGATACATTGTCCTCATAGTCCTTAAGGATAGTGTATGCTTCGCTGAGGTCATCATTGATTGCCTTAAGCGTTTCAGCCATTGTGGAACGGCCGGGATAGCTTCCTCGATCAGGAGTAGGATTATATTCAAAAACCAACGGGATGCCGAGTGCAGGTGTCTCAGCTTTGTCTGCTGAATAAGCCTGGCAGAAACGGTCGAAAAGGAAGTAATTGTAATAGGCGCGGGCAAATTTGGCGACACCTGTCATCATTTCGATTTCCGCTTTGTCAGCATCTGAGACATTCCCGCCATCCACTATCGCCTGCGCACGCGGCAGGAAGAAGTTGATATTGGAGATTTTGCTATATGTGCTATAGAATTGATCCTCGATATTACCGGTCGATGCCGTAACGGTACCGAACGCAAAATCACCATAGTTGTTACCGTTTACTACGGTAGCTTGGAACATATCGGCCTGAAACTCGGGGATAGCCACATATTCACCGACTGTCGCCGAACGCAGATTCGTATAAATGCCGTTAAGAAAATTCTGGCAGTCCGCTTTTGTCTGCAGTCCGTTATCAGTGCCGATTGCACCCGGACGCTCCAGATCCATATCGCACGAGGTCAGTGCGCCGGCAGCCAATAATAATGCAATATATATTTTTTTCATAATTTCTATATAATCAATTTTAGAATGAAACTTCTACACCAAATTCAAACTGACGGGTATTGGGGAACCAGAATTTCATCACTGAAGCTGCAATCTCGGGGTCGTAGCCGGTGAACGGAGTGATGGTGAAGAGGTTGCGACCGGTAAAGCTGAATTTGACATCTGACAAGTCAATTTTATTGAGAAGTGTCTTGGGAAGAGAATAAGAAAGGGTGAGACTCTTCAGACGCAGATAAGAGCAATCTTCGATGAAGTTGTCACCGTCCATTTCCAGCGCTTCTCCGTATGCCGGAATATCTGTCACCTGTCCCGGGGTAGTCCATATATTGAGCATGGCAACTTCCTGATTCGATTGTGTCGCAAAGCGCGAGTTGCGGGTGAAGTACGCTGCATTGTTCATGCCGTATTTCTTAGCAGCCCAACCGAAGTTGACGAGCAAAGATATGTCTTTCCAGCGTGCATTGACGCCAAAACCGCCGGTCCAGGGGGCATTTGACGACTTACCGATGAACGTACGTGCGTCGGTGGGGAACTGTTTTGTCTCGTTGCCATCCTTGTCGAGCCATATTTGCTTACCGTCACGCGGATCTACACCTACATATCTGACCATCCAGAATTCGTATGGGTCATGTCCGACTTCGTAGTGTACGGTCGTGCCGGGAATAGTGTACTCGTTAGAGCCGTCAAACAGCTTTGAGATACGGTTCTCATTGTAGGCGAAGTTGACACGGGCACCCACATACCAGTCCTTGTCGCGGTAGATGTCGCCGGTAAGTTCAACCTCGATACCTTTGTTGGTCATCTCGCAAATATTGCCGGTAGCGCCCGATATACCCGTCGTAAAGCTGTAAGGCACATCCATCAGCATGTCGGTGGTCTTGTTGGAATAAAGGTCAACAGTAGCCTGCAGGCGGTTGAATACCGATACTGATACGCCAAGACTGTTCTTGGTAACTGTCTCCCACGTAAGGTTCGGATTGCCCGGATAATTGGAATTGAGCCCGGTGCTTGTACCGCCGGCATAAGGATATGAATATGCACCGATCAGACCCATCCAGTCATAATTACCGATACCTGCATTACCTGTCGTACCCCAGTTGTAGCGGAGTTTGAGGTCGTCAAGCCACGCCACGTCCTGAAGGAATTTCTCACCCTTGAGGTTCCACATCAAGCCGACAGAACCGAATGTAGCCCAGCGATGGTCGGGAGCGAAACGCGAACTGCCGTCACGGCGGAGAGTACCGTCAAAGAAGTAGCGGTTGTCGTAGTCGTAGTTAAGATTAAAGAAATATGAATTGAATACATATTCTGAAATCGACTCGTCGACATTGCCCATAGTGACCGAAGTACCGTTACCGATGAGCATAAGTCGGTTGTCTGTCTGTCCCGACGAGCCCCCGGTGAAGGAGCTATTGTTGCTGATGATAGACTCCTGGCCTACCAAAGCCGCAATGTTATGCACATTGTTGATTGATGTGCGGTACTCGGCTGTATTTGTATAAGTAAAGGTATAGTAACGCTGGAAAAGTTGTCCTACTGAGCCGGGATTGATATAGCCCAAATCATTCGAGCCCACTTTGTCGCCCATCGGAGTGAGGAATGTCTCGTAGGGATATGCTCTTGAATGTGCACGATAATCAAAAGCATCGACATTCTGCTGAGCACGAAGTGTCAGACCCTTGATTGGGGTAATCTGCTCGTAGAGCGTACCGTTGATTGTCAGCTTGGTAGTATATTCGTGGTTTCTTTTATAAATGAACGCCGGCATCTGCAATCCTGAATAGTGCAGGTACAGAGCCTCCTCTCCGTAGATAAGCTTGCCATTCTCGTCAATCGTATAATAATTGGGGGAGTCGTAAGGGAGTGCATAACGGGCAAGGAATGCAGGGTTCTGAATGTAGTTTTTACCACCGGTAGTATACATCTGATCTGACTCGGAGTTGGTCTGTGATTTGGAGTAACCGAGATTTACCTGAATACCGGTACGGAACCAATCATTGATTTTTGAATCGACCGATGTACGTAACGTTTCGCGGCGTATTCCGGAATTGGCAATAATACCCTCCTGATCATAGTGGCCGATTGAAAAATAGTAGCTTACTTTGTCACCGCCGCCGCTCACAACGCCTTCCAACGAGTAAGTAGGCGCGTTTTTGAACATCTCGTCGCGCCAGTTGGTGTCGATACCGTAGTTGTTTACCAGATCCTTGATGCTTTGATCTACCGGAATACCTGCGATGTCGCGGAACTGAATGTACTGCTTCGAGTTCATCATGTCAACTTTATCCGATGCGAGTTGCGAGATACCGTAGCGGGCGCGGATAGTGACCTGAGCTTTGTCGCCGAATTTACCTTTCTTTGAGGTAAGCACGATGACACCGTTGGCAGCACGCGAACCATAGATGGCGGTAGAAGCGGCGTCTTTCAACACCGTAACACTCTCGATGTCGGAAGGATTAAGGGTAGTGAACAATGCTGACGAAATCGGTGCGCCGTCAAGTATGTACAACGGATCTGTACTTGCATAAAGCGAATTTACACCGCGGATATACACCGTGTTATGGGTCGACGAGGGGTCTCCGGAATCAGAATAGACTGCGAGACCTGCGACCTGGCCGGCAAGTGCGTCGACAAACGTTGTCGCCGGAGTACTCTCCAACGCGGCATCACCGATTACGGCGACCGAACCGACTACCGAACCAAGTTTTTTTGCCGAACCGTAACCGGTCACGACAACCTGATCGAGGACGGTCGACGAAGGTTGCAATTTAACGGTCATATTCGGTTGCACGGGAATCGTTACAGCCGTATAACCTATGTACGATACAGTTACCTCTTTCACCGAAGCGGGAACCGACAGTGTGAACTTGCCGTCCATATCGGTGGCAACGCCGTTACTGCTTCCCACAGGCAAAACCGAAGCTCCCATAAGGGGCTCGTCTGTCGCGGCATCTACAACAACGCCCGTGATTGTCCGGTTTTGGGCCATGACATTCACTGTCGCAGCGATAATTACCGCAAGCATTAAAAACAGTTTTTTCATACTAAGTAATTAATTAGACAATAAAATATAATAATGATTTGATAATCAACTATTTGTATCAATTCGCCACATCCGTCTCTTACCAAGAAACGGGCATGAATTGTTATTGCACTGGCAATCAGTGCAATAACTTACCTCGAATACACATTAATTATATATGGAAATTGCGATGGGGTGTGACGGTGTCTTATGAGGTATGACCTCAGGGAAGCAACTTTGCCGCAGCCGCGGGACCATCTGATTTAGGGCATTATGGGGGTGAAATCGAAATGTGAAACGCGATAAAAAAAATGGATATGCAAAATGAATAAATTTGGTATATCGGACATTTTTTAACGTTTGATTATCAAATCATTACAAAAAAATATTAAAAAATTCAATATTTACGGATTAAATATCAAAATGTTAACGGCTAAAAAAATATGCTTACATTTGTTTAAAATTCAGGTATTTTTGCTATCTTTGCGAACCATCCGTCCGTTTCTTGGTAAGAGACGGATGTGGTGAATTAGTGTAAATAGTTGATTATCAAATCATTATTATATTTTATTGTCTAATTAATTACTTAGTATGAAAAAACTGTTTATTTTTCTGATGACTGTCATCTTGACATCTGTCACGGCTATAGCTCAGGACGGAATCATCAAGGGTACGGTCGTTTCAGCGACTGACGGTGAGCCCCTGATTGGAGCTGCTGTCGTAGCTGAGAATGGACAAGGTGATGCTACCAATATCGAGGGCGAATTTTCCCTGAGGGTAGCTCCGGGTACTATTCTCAAAGTTTCATACCTGGGCTATGCCATGCAGAGTGTTGCTGCAGCTGACGGTATGGTGGTTCGTCTCCAGCCCAATGAGAATTCATTTGACGAGGTTGTGGTAACCGGTTACGGTACAGCAAAGAAACTTGGCTCGTTCGTGGGCGCCGCGTCTGTAGTCGGTTCAGCGCAGATCGAAAATACTCCGGCTGCGAGCTTCGTCGACGCCCTTCAGGGTGCGGTTCCCGGTCTCGGTATTTTCTCCAACACCGGTGAGCCTGCTTCCGCGCCCGCCAATATCAATATCCGTGGCTACAGCTCTTTGGAATTCAGCGTTACGCCGTTGTTCATACTTGACGGTTCACCCGTTTCATCGGCAGTGTTCACATCGCTCAATCCCAACGACATCGAATCAATCACGGTGCTCAAGGACGCTGCTTCGACAGCCATCTACGGTTCACGTGCGGGTAACGGTGTCATCGTCATCACTTCCAAGAAAGGTAAGTTAGGCGAGAGCGGAAAAGTTACAATACGTGCATCCGTGGGCTGGTCGGCTCCTGTAGAAAGTGGTATAGAGATGATGAACTCTCAGCAGTATCTGAAGTTCCGTGACGATATGACCGAAGCGTTCGGATCTCCCAAACTTGACGGTATACAGCGTGATCTCATTACAAAATACGGTATCGATACTGACTGGCGTGACGAGATGATTAAGTCAAATGCACTTACTTACTCGTTTGAAGCAGCTGTGCGCGGTGGCAGCGAGAAATCCAACTATTTCCTGTCGCTTGGCCACTATGACCAGGACGGTCTTATCGCCAAGTCAGGATTGCGTCGTGAGACACTCCGTGCCAGCTTCAATGCTGATGTAAAGCCTTGGCTGCGCGTTGGTTTCAGCGGCAACCTCGCGTATGAGAAATATGAAACCAACTCTACAGCTGCGCAAGCCGGCCGTTTTTATACCAACGGTCCTATTTTCCAGGCTTATTATGCGCTTCCTTACGAGTCGCCCTATCTCTATTCATTTGATGAGAACGGAAATATCAGCTTTGGCGAAAAGGCCAATTGGCTCAAATACTCATTAGGAGGTCAGCCTAATGCCAATTTCGTGTCGGCACTCAACACCGGAAGTACCAATCAGGTTACTATCAATGCCTCAATTTTTGAGGAGATACGCCCGATAAGGGGTCTCGTGCTCCGCGCACAGCAGAGTGCCTATGCCTACGACCGCCGTGCTTCGACCCGCTGGAACGCTACCGAGGACTATGAATTGCCTATGGGTGGCAAAACGAACTTCGGCCAATATACCGAACGTATTTCGGGCGAGTCATTCGGACGTCTTTATCAGTTCACCTACACCAACACAGCAGAATATACCAATAAAATAGCTGACGATCATGAGTTTACCCTGCTTCTTGGTCAGGAGTCAATCATCAATCGTACCAACTCATTCGGATTAAGCACGGAAGGTCAACCGTCTAATGACCTTATGCTTATCACCAACGGAACGTCAGTCAAATTAGACGATTTATCACAATCGATAAGTGAATATGTCGTAAACTCCTACTTCCTCACTGCTGACTATAATTTCAATGAGAGATATTATTTTAACGGGTCTGTACGTAGGGATGGATGCTCCAAGTTCGCGCCACAGCACCGCTGGTCCACATTCTATGCTTTGGGATTGATGTGGAATGCTAAAAACGAGTCTTTCCTCAGCCCCATCACATGGATTGACGCCCTGCAGGTACGCGCCAACTTCGGTACAGCCGGTAACTATTCCGGTTTGGGCGACTTCGCCTGGCACGGTGCTCTCGGCACGGGCACGAACTATCACGGACAGCCTACAATGGGTCTAACTTCTCCTTCCAACCCCGACCTGACCTGGGAAACAATCCAGCAGTTCAGCGCAGGTATCAACTACAGCCTCTTCAACCGCCGCCTTTACGGTACGGTCGACTACTACATCAAGGACACTAAGGATCTTATCCTCGATGTGCCCTACAGCTACACTACAGGATGGTCGTCCAACATCACTAATATCGGTTCGTTGCGTAACTCAGGTGTGGACTTTGAAATCGGTTCCGACCTCTACCGCGACAAAGACTGGTATGTGGGCATAAAGGCCAACTTCAACTACAACCATGCCGAAGTCGTAGAACTCTTCAACGGACAGACTGAATACCGTCTTGACGATTACGGTCTGGTATATGTGGTCGGTGAAAATCCATTCCAGCTCAACGCAGTGCGCTATGCAGGTGTCGACAAACGCGACGGCAAGTGCATGTGGTATGACAAAAACGGCAACCTCACTAAGGTATACAACGAAGAAGACGCCGTAAACCTCGGTAAGGCATGGCGTCCGTCGTGGACAGGTGGCTTCGGCTTAAATGTAGCATGGAAGGGTCTCGCGCTGCGCGCCGATTTCACCTGGGCTGCCGACAAATACATATACAACTGGGCTTATCAGCAGCTGGCTTCCAACTTGTCGTTCACACAAGGCAATCAGAGCGTCAAGATGCTCAATACCTGGACTCCGAACAATCCGGAGGGAACGATGCCGGCCATCACCGAGGCCATTCAGGGTGACACCCGTTATCTCGAAAACTCTTCATACCTGCGTATGAAAAACATCACTGTCAGCTACAACCTTCCCAAAAGCTGGCTCAAGAAGGTAGATATGAGCGATGTCACCTTCCGCTTCACAGGCCGAAACCTTCTGACTTTCACGTCTGACGAGTTCACCGGTATCGACCCCGAATATGTTGGCAATGGCGTGCGTCTGCAATATCCCAATACGCGCCAATATGAGTTCGGTGTAGAAGTTTCATTCTAAAATTTGAGATGATTATTATGAAAAAGAAATATTTATCGATAATAGCGGGGACTGCCGTAATCCTGTCGTCATGCGACATGGACACAAAGCAGCAGGGTGTGATTGATGACACCGAACCGCTTACTTTTGAATATGCCACCAACGTGCGGAATTACACGGTCTACAACAATCTCCGCAGTATGTCGGTAGGCGCGTGGGTATACAATACCGAGCTTCAGCTCGACCAGTTCATCGGCATGTCGAACAACGGCGGTCGTGGCGGAAATATAGCCAACGGCTTCCTGAACTCCTCCACAGGCGAGTTTGACGGCACGTATCAGTCATGCTATACAGTAATCTCACGCTGTAACTTCCTTATCCCCAAGTGTGAGGAACTCGTTGCCGGGGCTAACGAAATGGAGGTACAGGAATTGAAGAAGTATATTGCCGAAGCAAAGTTCACACGAGCATATGCCTATTTCTACCTTCTCGACCACTATTGCAATACCAATGACGCTGTTAGCAATGCGGAAACCTCACTTGGATTGCAGATTGTGACCGAGTACGAGCCTACCGGTGACCATTCAAAATATCCCGCCCGTTCGTCGCTCAAAGCTTCAATCGAATTTATCGAGAGCGACCTGGCCGATGCATTCGACGGTCTGACCGAGTATGAGACAACTGTCAGCGACGCACAGTGCGTGGCCGGTGCAAATTATCTGTCATCATACGCCGTAGCGGCTCTTCAGGCACGTATGGCTCTCGCCATCGGCGATAACGAAACTGCCGTCAGCAAAGCCCAGTATGTGATAAGCAATCCGAACTACCAGCTCGCTACCGGGGAGGATTACGTGAATATGTGGTACGACGAGAATGTCAGTGAGCTTATCTTCGCTCCGTATGTCGATGCCGGAGAGATCAGCAACCAGCAGTCATTCTCTACCTGCCAAGGCTACAATTACTGGTGGACTGATCCCGCTCAGTGCGACTACATCCCCACCCAGGAATCGATTTACAGTCTTATAGAATATGAGGATTCGGAAGGCTATATCAATGATGTACGCTTCGTGGCGTTCCTTGGTGGACAGCCCTATGTGCTCAATGTGGAAGGCGGACAGACAAAGACGTATGTTTTCCAGAAATATCCCGGTAACCCGGCACTTGATACCGGTACTGCAATGTATGACAACACGCCGAAACCATTCCGTTTGAGTGAACAGTATCTCATTCTTGCAGAAGCAGGCATACTTTCCGGAGCTCAAAGTGTAGCACAGAAGGCTATCAACGACCTTGTCCATGCACGTCTGATAGATCCCTCGGCGATGCCTGAAATCACCCTATCAGGTTCCGACCTCCTTCAGTTTATCCGCAACGAGCGCTCGAAAGAGCTGATGGGAGAGGGATTCCGTCTGAGCGATCTCCGTCGCTGGCAGCAGGGCTTCAACCGCAACCAGCCTTATGACCTTAACCCGGCTGTCGCGGCTACCCGTTCAATCAATGGCCTCAATGTAGTTTATGACAATGACGATTACCGTTTTGTCTGGGCTATTCCTCAGGCCGAGATTAATATCAATCCCAAACTCAAAGGACAGCAGAATCCCGGTTACGGTAATTAATCAGCCAATACACAACGAATAATACAATATGGTTATGAAACTTAAATATTTAGCATTATTGTCGCTTGGTGCTCTGGCCGTAACATCGTGCTCCGACGATGACAACGACTTCAACACCGGCAAAGATGTGACAGTAGACCTTGCGGAAACCACAATACGCGTGTCCGAGGATCAGGTATCTTCCACATCCTACAACTATATACCTGTTGTGGTCAAAGGTGAGACCAACGGCCCGGTACAGGTCACAGTCGAAGTTCTGCCATACGGCGAGGAGCCGGCAAAGGCGGACGTGAACTATGTGTTTACCGCATATACCATCACTATCCCTGCCGGTGAAACTACCGGACGGTTCCAGTACTACCCCAAAAGCAATGACGAAATGAACAATGACCGCTCGTTTGAGGTAAGGATTGTTGATGTCAAGGGAGCTTCGATAGGTGAACAGAATAGTACAATTGTGACACTTGTCGACAATGAAGGACTTATCCCGGTTTACTATTCCGGTCTTGCCGGTGCATGGAACGGTGTTATGGAGTCTACCTACGACGGTCCGCTGGCGCAACCCTTTACTATTGTTACTGAACCTGAGGGGACAGATGGATATGGCAGAAATATTACACTTGTTGACTTCCCTGCGTCAGGCATGACTACAAAAGCCACGTTCAGCATTGACGGTGTCACACAGGAAATATTCGTATCAATACCTTCAGGCCAGCAGGTAGGCACATTGAACCATCCGACTTACGGCTTAGGCAAGATAATGCTTTATCCGACAAGCGGCAACTCGTACACGACAGCAGCTTACAATTTTGCACTTAAATTCAACTTTGACCTTAAGTCGGGCGAATATGTGCAGGATCCCCAGTACAATTTCGGTGCTCTTGTGTCATTTGATGCCGGCATGATGATATATGATGCCTTCTCGGCAATGTCGTTCAATCGCAACTGACATTTGTCCTGACAATCAGTTACTTTTCAGGGGGTATTAGTACCCCCTGTTTTTTCTTTTTTAGATTATTGTTGAAATTTAAATATTGCTTTAAATGTACCATAAACGATTACTTTTAATGTCGGTAGTTTTGTTTTCGACATTGTCTGGTTTAGCCCAAAGCAAGATAAACCTGGTAGGAAAAGCAGAACTGAAAGAATTAAAATCCGCGGCGAAAATGAAAGGAGCCGACGCCGCAACGTCAATGATTGAAGCGATAGTCACATTCAACGACGGATGGGACAGGAATATATTAAATCAATTCGGCATTGAAAACGTCACCGATATATTTGAAAACGTAGTTACCGCGTCAATACCTGTCGACCGCATCGAGGCTTTCGCTGAAGCTGATTGTGTATACTATGTAGAGTTTGGTAATGAGTATAAACTGATGATGGACTTTGCCCGTCCGTCGGGAAATGTCACTGACGTACAGAATGGATTCGAGTATGGAGGCGTACCGGTATCATATACCGGCAAGGGCATAATTACAGGCCTTATGGATCAGGGTATCGATCCCAATCACGTCAACTTTACAGACGCTTCGGGCAATAGCCGGGTAAGACAAGTGTTTGATTTCACCAAAAATATAAGTGCATCTACTGCGGCGGCTGTGAAGAGATTTACTACCGACAACAGTGCTGAGACTCACGGTACTCATGTCGCAGGAATTATGGCAGGTTCCTACAACCGTGCGGGAGAATATACCTATATGACCGGTGTAAGTGACCGATTCCCGCAAAGTGATGAGGGTGACATACCTTATTATGGAGTTGCCACCGGTTCGGATATTGTAATGTGCTCCGGAGTGTTTACCGATGCGAATATACTCAAGGGTGTAAAGGCAATAGTTGACTACGCAAAAGCAGCCGGCCAACCCGCAGTAGTCAATCTGTCGCTGGGATCCAATAACGGTGCGCATGACGGATCCGGTACACTCGAACAAAATATATCTCGATATGCCCGGGAAGCTGTTATCTGTATAGCAGCCGGAAATGAGGGTGACCATGACATGTTTGTCGGCAAGAAGTTTGTTGACGGCGACACTGAACTCAAAACGATCATCGTCGACGGCAAATCGTCGGGTATCGATATATGGACCAACGGGCCGGAACCGGTCAGTGTCTCCATCGGTTTTTACGCCTCGCTCACCCGACGGTTTACTCCGGTTGCCACTGTCACGGCTGCCGGGCAGAGCGTCAATGCAAATTCCTCGTTCACATCGTCAATGACGGGCGCATGTTCACTATCATCGGAAGTCGACAGACTAAACAACCGTTTTCATGTGCTTGTTTCGGGCACTTTCCAGCCCGGCACCAACAGGAATAGCGTTGCATTGGTAATCGAGGGTAAGCCCGGACAGGAGGTATATGTCTATGGCTTTGGAGATCTGTCGACATCTTTCACATCAAATAGCATCAGCGGCTTCACTGACGGTACAAACGACGGTACAATCAATGGTCTTGCCTGCGCGGAAGGGGTGATAGCGGTCGGCTCGTACAACAGCCGGACGTCATGGCCTACATATGCCGGAGGTTATACTTTTGGAAATAGTTTCAGGGTCAATGAAATGAGCCCGTTCTCTTCTTACGGTACGACATATCAGGGTGTATCTTTGCCACACGTCAGCGCACCGGGCGCAGCCATCATCTCATCGCTCAACAGATATTATACCAACAGTCTCGGAACTACGTCTCTCAATCGCGAGACGACGGCAAAAGTCGTCCCGGCATCCGGCATGACCAATTGCTGGGGCGAGATGCAAGGTACCTCAATGGCATGTCCGTTTGTTTCGGGTACCGTAGCGCTGTGGCTTGAGGCTGACCCTACACTTACGGCCGACCGCATTATCGAGATTTTCAATGAGACCTCGGTGAGACCGACGTCGTCTGATGCTCTTGTTCTGAAGCAATGGGGTGCCGGCAAGATTGACGCGCTGGCCGGTATCAAGAAGGTGCTTGACGATAAGGCGAGCGTCGGTGCGATATTTGCCGACGACGAGCGCAACTTCATCCTGACTCCGGTTGACGGCGGCTACAATGTGTATGTGGCCGGCGAATCGGCGCTCGACGTAACGCTGTATGACGCGTCGGGCCGCACAGTGGCTTCGGTATCGGCCGACGGCAACACCGTCGATGTCGACACTTCGTCGCTGCGTCCCGGTGTATACATTTTGTCGGCACAGGGCAAGACCCAGCGCCACACGGCCAAGATTGCAGTTAAATAACCTTTACCTCTAAGGGAAACAAAGGCACAAGAGCCTTGACAAAAGGACAAAAGGATGTTGTCCTGCTGTCAAGGCTTTTGTTCTTTTGTTGGATAAAACAGAACAGTTGTCAGATAAAGCAGAACAGTCCGCCGCATTTTCGTTATGCGACGGACTGTTTTTTATTTTATTAGTGCGGAAAGGCCGGTCAGCAGTATTTGCTGAAGTCGGCGTTGCGCATGTCGCCTGTCTCGTTGAAGGCGTTGTGGAATGCGAATACGGCTGTGAGCGCATGGGGGGTCTGGCCGCCCTTGCCGAGCTTCATGTAGTCGCGCAGGAGGCCTTTGTAGTCGGGATGCGCGCAGTTCTCGATGATGCTTTCGGCGCGTTGTACGGGGTCGAGGCCGCGGAGGTCGGCAATGCCCTGGTCGGTCACGATGATGTCGACCGAGTGCTCAGAGTGGTCGGCGTGCGCCACCATCGGCACGATGTTGGAGATTAAGCCGCCTTTGGTGACGGAGGGACATGAGAAGATGGAGATGTAGGCGTTGCGGGTGAAGTCGCCCGAGCCGCCGATACCGTTCATCATCTTGGTGCCGAGCACGTGGGTCGAGTTGATGCCGCCGAAAAGGTCGGCCTCAAGGGCGGTGTTCATCGAAATGACACCGATACGGCGTATTACTTCGGGATTGTTTGACAGCTCGGCGGGACGCATGAGTATCTTGTCGGCGAACTCCTTCATGTCGGGGAAGAATTCCTTCTCGGTGTCGTCGCTGAATGTCATTGAGCAGGTCGAGGCGAATTTGCATTTGCCTTTGCGCATCAGGGCGAGCACGGCGTCCTGCATCACTTCGGTGTACATCATGAACGGGGGTATCTCCTTGTTCTCGCCGAGGTCGTAGAGCACGGCGTTGGCCACGTTGCCCACGCCCGACTGCAGCGGGAGGAATTCCTTGGGTATGCCGCCGCGGCGGTATTCGCGGAGGAGGAATGCCACGACGTTGGCGCCGATCTGCTTCGACACTTCGTCGGGAGCGGTGAAGGGCTTGACGCCGTCATACGACTTGGTGCGCACGATGCCGACCACCTTGTTCGGGTCGATTTTCAATACGGGCGAACCGATGCGGGCATTGGCTGCATAGATGGGTATCTCGCGACGGTAGGGAGGGTCGGCGGGAAGATATATGTCGTGCATGCCGTAGAGGGCCTTGGGAAGCGCTTCGTTAAGCTCGATGAAGATTTTGTCGGCGAGCTTGGCGTAGGTGGGGATATTGCCGACTCCGGTGCCGAGGATTACCTCTCCGTCGGGCGTTATATCGGCGGCCTCTATGATGGCCCAGTCAACTTTGCCATAAAATCCGTAGCGTACTTCCTGAGCCATCTCCGACAGGTGACGGTCGTCGTAATGGCAGTCGTGGGAGTTGATGCGCTTGCGGAGGTCGGGCACATTCTGGTAGGGCGCGCGGAAATTGAGCGCATTCGCACGTGAGAGCGCTCCGTCGACATGGTCGGAAGTAGAGGCTCCGGTAAGGAGATTGATTTTGAACGGACGCCCTTCGGCATGCTCACGCTCAGCCTTTGCGGCTATTGCCTCCGGGATGAATTTGGGAGTACCGGGAGCAGTAAATCCGGATAAGCCTACCGTGTCGCCGTTTTTGAAATGCTCGGCGGCCTCGGCAGCTGTCATGTAATCAAATGCCATAATGATTCTGCGGTTTATAATTTTTTCTAAAAGGAACAAAACAGAAATGCGGCTATGCACATTTTTTCAAATTCTGCGCAAATTTACACAATTATTTGGTTAAAGACAAAGTTTTTACCGATTTAGGCAATATTTAGTGCGATTTTCCCTAACTTTGCACAATAAATTATACCGCGCATGAACAACAACGCCAACTATTCCGACCGGAAATTATATATAGAAACTTACGGCTGCCAGATGAATGTGGCCGACACCGAGGTAGTGGCCTCGGTGATGAACACCGTGGGCTACGAGATAGCCGACACTGTCGACGACGCCGACGCTATCCTGCTCAACACATGCTCCATACGCGACAACGCCGAGCAGAAAATCATCAGCCGCCTGCAGGCGTTGCGGTCGTTGCGCCGCAAGTCTGGACGGCTCATAATAGGCGTCATAGGCTGCATGGCCGAACGTCTGCGCGACGACCTTATCGACAACCACGGCGTCGACATCGTGGCAGGCCCCGACGCATATCTCGACCTCCCCAACCTCTTCGCCTCGGTGGAAGCCGGGCAGAAGGCCATCAACGTGGAGCTGTCGACCACGGAGACCTACCGCGACATCATCCCGGCCCGCATCACCGGCAACCGCGTCAGCGGATACATCAGTATCATGCGCGGCTGCAACAATTTCTGCTCCTACTGTATCGTGCCCTATACCCGCGGACGCGAACGCTCACGTCCCGTCGACAGCATACTCCATGAACTCGACGACCTTCGCGCCAAGGGATTCAAGGAGATAACACTGCTTGGGCAGAACGTCAACTCTTACCGCTACGCCGACCCGTCGACAGGTGCGGAAGTGACATTCGACCGACTGCTCGCTATCGTGGCCGAAGCCGCTCCCGACATGCGCATACGCTTCACCACCTCGCACCCCAAGGACATGACCGACGCCACTATCGACGTCATCGCCTCCTACCCCAACATCTGCCGCCATATACATCTGCCTGTGCAGTCAGGCTCCGACAAGGTGCTCAAGCTGATGAACCGCAAATACACCCGCGCATGGTATCTCGACCGCGTCCGCGCCATACGCCGCCGCATACCCGACTGCGGCATATCCACCGACATGTTCACCGGATTTCACGACGAGACCGAGGAGGATTTTCTCGAGACGCTCTCGCTGATGCGCGAAGTGGGATTTGACGCCGCGTTCATGTTCAAATACTCCGAGCGCCCCGGCACTCTCGCCGCACGCACTATGCCCGACAACGTGCCGGAAGAGGTCAAGATAGAGCGCCTCAACCGCATGATAGCGCTGCAAAACGAGCTCTCTGCCGCGTCAAACCGCCGCGACATAGGGCGCGAATTCGAAGTACTCGTAGAGGGCGTATCGAAACGCAGCACCGACCAGTTCGTAGGCCGCACCTCGCAAAACAAAACCGCCGTCTTCCCCCGCGGCACCCACCGCGTAGGCGACACGGTCCGTGTCCGCGTCACCGGCACCACCTCCGCCACCCTCATCTGCGAATTAGCGGATGAACATGTATTGTAATAAGTGCGAAATAACGTTATAGGTCATAACAAACCCTCAATAAAAGTGTTGAAGGAGAAAGAGCATAGCATATAAAGCGTATTGAATAAAAAATCCTTATTTTATTCAATACAATGACATAATTGAATAAAATTCGCCATATTTGCAGTCTAAAACAGACTGTAATGAAAACAACGATACTCAATCAGCGGGCGGAGCGAGACGAATTGTTGTCACGACCTTAAAACCAAGTCTTTGTAGAACTTCTGCGCCGTGGCTATATCTCCGGTCATACGCTATTCTATTACCGCACCCGCAACGATAAAGAGATTGATTTCGTCACCCGTAAAGGCGCAAAAGTAGAGCGACTAATCCAAGTCTGCTACGACATGACTTCCGGAAAAACCCGTAAACTGGAACTCGATGCCATTGCCGAAGCCGCCGAAGAACTCCATTGCGATAACCTTCTCGTCATCACAAACTTGCAAGAAGAAAAAATCGAGTGGAAGGATAAGGGAATAGCAGTAAAACCAGTTAGTCAATTTTAATTGAAAATGGACGCTATTTTATATGGTAACGGATTTAATCCGTTATCGGAAAAAAGAAGATTAAGTGCGATTAAATCAAATGAGTTCTATGACAAGATATTGAAATTAGGCGTTACATCTTTTCTAACAACCAACTACGATCATGCTATATATAATAATGCCGTTAAGTAGTATGTCAAATTAAATCGGAATCTTTCCGCGTCAGTTGCGCAATTTTTTTGCCGGCTACTTGTAGCAACTGTCAATAAAAATGCGTAACTTTGCAGCCGCTTTTAGAGCCTCATACTTATCTTATGCAGAAAATCAGAAACATTGCGATTATCGCACACGTCGACCACGGCAAGACGACCCTCGTCGACAAGATGCTGCTCGCCGGACACCTTTTTCGTGAGAACCAAAACGCCGGTGAACTCATTCTCGACAACAACGACCTTGAGCGCGAACGCGGCATAACAATTTTGTCAAAAAACGTGTCCATCAACTATAAAGGATACAAAATCAATATAATCGACACTCCGGGACACGCCGACTTCGGCGGCGAGGTTGAGCGCGTGCTCAACATGGCCGACGGCTGCCTGCTGCTCGTCGACGCTTTCGAAGGCCCGATGCCGCAGACGCGTTTCGTGCTCCAGAAGGCCATACAGATGGGGCTCAAGCCTGTGGTGGTAATCAACAAGGTCGACAAACCCAACTGCCGTCCTGACGAGGTGCAGGAGATGGTGTTCGACCTGATGTTCAGTCTCGACGCCACCGAGGACCAGCTCGACTTCCCCACCATCTACGGTTCGGCCAAGAACGGCTGGATGAGCACCGACTGGCAGAAGCCGACCGACAATATCCTGCCCGTGCTCGACGCTATAATCGAACACATACCCGAGCCGCAGCAGCTCGAAGGCGACACGCAGATGCTCATCACATCGCTCGACTACAGCAGCTATGTAGGCCGTATCGCCATCGGACGCGTGCACCGCGGCACGATACGCGAGGGACAGGACATCGCCCTCTGCAAGAAAGACGGCTCGACAGTGCGCCAGCGCATCAAGGAGCTGCACACATTCGAAGGCATGGGGCGCAAGAAGGTGGCCGAGGTGAGCAGCGGCGACATCTGCGCGCTCGTGGGCATCGAAGGATTTGAAATCGGCGACACCATAGCCGATTGGAACAACCCCGAACCACTCCCCCGCATCGCCATCGACGAACCAACGATGTCGATGACATTCACCATCAACGACTCTCCTTTCTTCGGTCGCGACGGCAAATACGTAACCTCACGCCACATCGGCGACCGCCTGACCAAGGAGCTTGACCGCAACCTGGCGCTGCGCGTCACCAAGGCCGACCATGAGGATGTATGGACAGTCTTCGGCCGCGGCGTACTGCATCTGTCGGTGCTCATCGAGACAATGCGCCGCGAGGGCTATGAGCTGCAGGTTGGCCAGCCGCAGGTCATCATCAAGGAAATCGACGGGGTGAAATGCGAACCTGTGGAATTGCTCACAATCAACGTAACCGAGGAGTATGCCTCCAAGATGATCGATATGGTCACCCGCCGTAAAGGCGACCTCATTTCGATGACCACGCAGAACGACCGCGCGCACATGGAATTCCAGATACCGTCGCGAGGCATCATCGGATTGCGCAACAACGTACTCACGGCCTCGGCCGGAGAGGCAATCATGGCGCACCGATTCCTCGAATACCAGCCGTGGAAAGGCGACATCGAACGCCGCACCAACGGTTCGCTCATAGCCATGGAGGCAGGCACGGCTTACGCCTACGCCATCGACAAACTGCAGGATCGCGGACGCTTCTTCATCTTCCCGCAGGAGGAGGTCTACGCCGGACAGGTCGTGGGTGAAAACGCCAAAGACAACGACATAGTGGTCAACGTGACAAAGTCGAAAAAGCTCACCAACATGCGCGCATCGGGCGCCGACGACAAGGCCCGCATCGTGCCTCCGGTAGTATTCTCGCTCGAAGAAGCCCTCGAATACATCAAAGAGGATGAATACGTGGAGGTAACACCCAACCACCTGCGCCTGCGCAAAATAATACTCGACGAAATAGAGCGCAAACGCGCCAACAAATAATGCCCGCAAGGTTCCGACTTAAAATAGAACCGCATAGCAAGATCATAAAGGAATGCTGCTGACAATACGCGGCATTCTTTTTTTACGGTAACAGTATATCAGTTAATTTTGGCATATACATGTTTTTTCGTACATTTGCACGTATATGAAACATATTTTCTCCAAAATCCGTAATTTTATACGCACCATTCAGGCACACCGCCGGATGCCGCTGCGTCTGGAGTTTGTACTCAGCGATTACTGCAACCTCAACTGCAAGGGGTGCACGCACTATAGCCCCTTGGCAATAAAAGAGTTTGAAAGCATAGAGACACTCCGGCACGATGCCGCGCATCTGGGCGAAGCTGTCGGAAACGGTATCTCCGAAGTCTACCTTATTGGCGGGGAGACACTTTTATACCCCCACCTTCCCGAGGCAATGGAAACAGTGCGGAAGCACTTCCCGCAATGCCGGATTTCATTGTTCACCAACGGTCTTCTTCTGCCCAAGATGGACAATAACTTCTGGGACGCGGTCAGGCGCAATAAGATTGTCATAGCCATGACCATATATCCCATACCGTTCGACTACGAGGCGGCGAAAGACTTGTGCGCCCGACAGGGAGCGGAATGTTCGATATTCGGCGACCGCAGGACAGAAGGCTCATTTTTGCGCTTCGGCCTTGACCCGACAAAGAGCCGGAACGGCCGCATGTCACATTTCAAATGTTTCAACCGTGGGTGCATATCGATTGTCGACAGCAAAGTATATCCATGTTCGATAAGCGCATGTGTCAAGCATCTCAACCGCGCGTGCGGCACTGACTTCAGACACATGCCCGGCGACTGGCTCGACGTCGACGGAATCACATCGGTCAGACAAATCAAGAAACTGCGCGACCGGCCTGTGCCCTTCTGCAGTTACTGCAATTCCAATCCTACTGTCACGAAATACGGGCCATCCAAACGTGATAAACACGAATGGACCGACTGACCGCTTTTGCCGGCATCCGCACAATGCGCATCAGCAATCTCATTTACAACATATTACCTAACATAATACATAATATCTCATGAAAACGAAGCATGTACTCACAGGCGCAATAATGCTTGCATGCGCCGGTGCCGCATCGGCGGCATCCCCCACGGCAAATGTCGACCAGTTGCCCGACAGCGTGTATCTGATGGCCTACTTTACATCGCCGGCCCAGCATCTGTTCTACGCATGGAGCGCCGACGGATTGCATTGGCAGCAGGCCAACGGCGGTAAACCCGCGTTCACGGCCTACGACGACGGCGTATGGATGCGCGACCCGTATCTCAACCGTGTGACACATGACGGCCGGACGACATATCACCTCGTGCACACATGGGGATGGGACAATCCAGCTATATTCCACTGGCAGTCCGACGACCTCGTCAACTGGACGGCAGCCGACGGAGGCACCACGACCGACAGCGGCAAGATATACGTGATGGACGGCAAGGACGGCCGTCCGGCATCGCCCAACGCATGGGCCCCGGAGTTCACCTACGTAGCGGAGGAGGAGATGTACTACGTCTACTGGTCGTCACGCGTCGACGACCGACAGCTCCACTATGTCACCTCCACGCGCGACTGGCAGTCATTCTCAACCCCTCGCCCACTCTTCGACCCCGGATTTACAGCGATAGACCTAACCGTAGTGCGCGAAGGCGATATATTCCACGGATACTACAAAGATGAACGTAACGGAGAGAAAACCATACGCCATGCTACCACACGGAGCCTTGACCCGGCTGTCGACACATTCAAAGGCACAGCACGCATACTCCCCGCCGATTACGCCATAGAAGTTGAAGGACCGACCGTATTCCGCAAAATCGGAGGCAACGGCTACATCGGCTACTTCGACAAATTCAACGGCGATGCAGGCCTGTCGTTCATGCAATGCTCGTCGCTCGAAAAAGGCGACTGGCAGCTGATACCCGACTCAGCCACCACCAACGTGCCCGACGTGAAACACGGAAGCGTAATAATCATCTCCCGAGAAGAACTGCTTCCACTTCTCAAATGAAAAATCCATCGCCGGAATTTCATTCAGCATTATTGATATTGATTGAAATAGGTATTAGCCCGCTCCGCACGATACACCTGTTTACCGGCCTATATGTGCGCCCAGACTTTTCCCAAAGCAAATGCCACATACATCCCTACAGTCCAACATCTTAACAGTCCGGAGTTAAACCCGTTTAAAAATATCCATAAAAAAGTCGCCAAAATATTTGCACAATACAAAATAAAGGCGTAACTTTGCATCGCTTTTAAGGAACAACCCAACGACTAAAGCGCAAGCCAAGTCATCAAAACAGGCCAGTATCCTTGAAGCTGAAAACAGGGAGATTCGCTAGCTCAGCTGGTAGAGCACAACACTTTTAATGTTGGGGTCCTGGGTTCGAGCCCCAGGCGGATCACCAATAAAATAAGCCAAATTGCTAATCCACAGCAGTTTGACTTATTTCTTTTCTCAAAATTGTCTGCAAATTCAAAATTTGCGTCAACATTCTGTCAACGCCGTGGCGTGGCAGCGCACAGCAGTTGGTTATGATTTTTTGCCGCCGAGACGCTTTCTTTCTGCTTCGAAGGCTTCGAGGAAGTGGATTTCGACCGGGGATAGCTGATATTGGGTACGCTCACGGAATTTGTCGTATTCCTCATTGGCTTTCAATTTGGCTACTTCTGCAGACACGCTTCCTGCATGATTCAGTAATTCCTTACCCGACAGCTTCAGGAAATCATCGAGTTTCTGAATCCAGTCTTTCATATACATCGGGACATGACTCTTGGCCTGAAGTTCAGCAAAGTCAAGATATAGGTTGACAATTCGGTTGAGCATATCGACCTCTTCCTCCGAAAGATAATTCTTCGCAATCTCAGCCTCATGTTTGGTAGGCATTGCTCCTCGCCATGTTGTCAGACCCATGAAATCCTTTTCGGCATTGGCACGGTCATAGATAACCTCTGCGGCAGTATGTCCGTGGGCTGCAAAGTGCATTTTGTTCTGCACCGTCTTGAAGAACTGTTGGGTGATGGAGGTGCGAGGGTCATAGTCTATGCTGAGGGCGTAAATCTCCAGCACCTTGCGATAGAACACCTTCTCAGAGCTACGGATGTCTCGGATGCGAGCTAACAACTCATCGAAATAATTCCCCTGCCCGGCATTTTTGAGCAAATCATCATTAAGCACGAATCCCTTAATCATGTACTCTTTCAGCACCTGAGTAGCCCACTGCCTGAACTGCACGCCACGATGTGAATTGACACGGTATCCGACGCTGATAATCATATCCAGATTATAAATGGGAATTTTACGCTCAACCTGTCGTTTCCCTTCCGTTTGAACTTGTGCAAAAAATGCACAAGTTGAATCGGCGGTTAATTCTCCTTCATCGTAGATTCTTTTGATATGTCGCTGTATGGTCGAGCGGTCGCGCTGAAACAGCTCCGCCATCTGGTCTGCCGTGAGCCAAACAGTCTCATTCGAGAGTCGAACCTCAATCTTCGTCTCTCCACCCTGCGTCTGAAATAATATAATCTGTCCGTTATCCATACATAAATTTAACATCTTAGATGTTCATTAATGAAATTTTCATACGATTGAATCTTTCCTAAAACTTCTTGTGTGATTTTCAGATGTTCGGACTCTCTAAGAAGCTTTAATTCGTCTCTTTTTTTTATAATGGACGTTCTTACATCTCCGTTTTTCTTTATATAAAGAGTGTTAGAATCTAAACGAGCCAACGCGTCTTTAAGCACTTTATAGGCATTAACAATATTGTCTTGTGAAATAGCTATTGAATTGACTTCTGATTCTATCTTTAAGAGTTCGTTCAATAGCTTCCGTTCGTTTACTAGGTTAGCATCTATCTTTTCTTGGACAGGCCCCTGATCCTGAAATTCGATAGGTTCATAGTTGTTCATTTCATATATCGACCAAAAGTTACGAACCCTATCAATATTCAATAACGTATCGAATTTTGTATCAAATATGAATTCCTTAATATTATCTTTAGATCCGAAAATTTGTCTGCAGAACGGATCACAGGTAATACTATTCCAATCAGGAGATGAAGAAACTCCTGCCAAAAAGACAAAATCATTTAAATATGACTCAGGTTGACTTTTTATTGCTCCTAAGACCATTTCACACGCCTCAGAATCAAGAATGACTTTCTTACTTGTTGGATCAATAAATGAAATACAAGCTCTAAGAATGTTTCGATGTAATGCAGTATAGCCAGGATTAATTCTAACCAAATCCTTAAGAGAATTTTTAAGAATGGTGAGCAATTCGTTTTCTGTGAAAATCAATTCATGTCTTATCTCTCCTTTCTTATACGCCCATAATTGCAGCTCCACAATTTCATAGGGATATTCATTATTACAACCTATTAACCTATGATATATTGTAGACTTATAATTATCCATAGAAATCTCGAATTTCTTACATAGTCGTTCTGATACTTTTTTCTCAATAAGAATACCCACATTTATTGTTGAATATAATCTTTCGTTGTATTGTGCACTCAGATAAATATATATATCAATATATCTAACGACATCATCCCAGTTACTAAAGGAAAGCGTGTTTAGAGAACCAAGATATCCATTAAGTTGATTCCAACCCCTATTGTCCAAAATGTCTTTGATAATTGCTCTGTAATCTTGTCCTTTATCAAACATTAAGGTTAACTGTTCATTGCTGATACATTCAAATATTTGTTCCTGAAAGTATATAGAAAAGCCACCAATCGAATTAATGGACCTGTATGAGCTATCACCATCTGCTGGAAATAGAAGCTTCAGAATATCCCTTGACTGATATTTTTCTTCAAGCCCATCGATAGTTATTTTGCGCTCAAAATTGGTCTCATTGTCTTTATGAGCATTCTGCTCATACAACGCTCTATGTTCTTCTGGATACTTATATCTAACTAATTCAATGAGTAAAAAATCTCTAATTATTAATTCCTTATAGATCCTGTTAAGGGAAGGCTTAACTAAGTTAATATATCGCTTAATATCTCGTAAGTTTTTAAGATAGGAAGTAAAGAACGAAGAGTTCGCCATTATTGAATTTTTAATCTCATCCAATACCTCATTCTTAAAAGTAAGACCGCTTACTAAATTTGGAATAAGATAATTTAGTAAGAGTTTTGATGAACGTAATGGGAGATGACGTTCCCATGTGAAGAATTTATCAGAGTATGTGTTTGATTTATCCTCTGTTTCTAAAAGCGAATTAATTCGGTTCTTGTCATAAGCACTTATGAAGATCAGATTATTGAACGCGGCATTTCCATCGATTAATTTTAATACTTCTATAATCTCATCTGCCATCAAGCGGTCCAAATCTTCAATAATGATGACAATGCGCTTTTTTAAACGCATTATTGCTTTATTGATTCGAGCTTTTTCATTCTCCCGATTAAATAATGTTGAAGTATGAAACAATGCTGACAGATACTTATTATCCGCCATTACATCGATTACTTTAAGATAATCATTGAACGAATCTTTAAATCGTGCATCATATTTGCTTAATACAGAGTATAAATTTTCAAAGAATGCAGACTGAATTGTATTATTTGTTGAATAGCGGGGATTGAACCGGATTAAGATAAAACGATCTTTATTCTGAAGAAATTTTTCTTCCATAAGATTTATAAACGAGGACTTTCCCTCTCCCCATCGCGCATTTATGCCGATACTTAATGCGGACGTTGTCTTATGTTCTACGATACGTTGATATAAACTATCAACTTCATCACCAAATCCAAGGACATCCTGATCTCTACGGGATATTGGAATATCCTCTAACAATGGTATAATACCTTCATTTATTTCATTAGTAGCAGGTTCTTTTATCGCTATGAAATCTAACAACAGAGATATTAAACCAAACAGAAATACTCCGCCAAAGAAAATATCAGAAAATCCTATGTGGAAAAGATCTGATGTGATTATTACATAGTTTGAGGTAAAGAGTCTGTAGTACCAGTATACGGAAGATATACTGATGCTGCTCAATACAAGCAGAGGCTTTACATAATAGTGATGCTTAAACCTATTAAACCAACACACCATCACAGCTATGCATAATGCTATGAAAATTATAGATGATGCTATCCCTTCATTTACAATAGAAAGTATTGGTAAAATATAGTCATCAAACCAACTCATTATTTCCGCATTTAATGATATAAATAGTAATAATACGAAGAGTTGGGTCTTTGTGGATTTCATCCATTCACTTCTCATAACTACAGCCAACTTTGTGTTTTACAAGTTATCCTAACGCCCTTATTTATAGAATACTTATCCACTTATTTTTTTGCTTTTAGGCGTTCTGATCTATTTGACTCGATATCTGTTTCTTTATATCATCAGACAGAGGAGAAGCCTCTAAAACAGATTTGTTAATTTCCTTATAGCGTTCTTTTGCACCTTCGATAATGGACATTGAGATTTCCGGAAGGTATAAAAAGCCATCGCAAATGTTCGTAACAATAATGTAGTCTCGCTGATACATAGCAGTCATAGAACCGTGCATCAACGATTTAATCATAGGATTCGGAGCTACGGCGCAAAGCCACTCACCAAAAGCTTTCATATAATCACGATTGTCCATAAGCATCTACATTAAATGATTCATATTCTTCGCGAGAAATTGGCGTTTAGGTAGCAATAATTAAAACTTCATCATCCTTTAATTAATGCTTTCTGAATCACTTGAGTGTTTGATGACTCGAAGTTCATTCATCAGCTTTACTCCTTTCTTAGAAAGTTTCCAAAATATAGCCTCCCCTCCTTTAGCCGTTTGAGCGGGAGCTATATGTAAAAGACCCAATACTCTCATTTGTATTTTAATTGTCTGGAAATCTTTGGAACATATTGAAGGTTGATAAGCATGCGTTCTCCCGGTCTCTTCAATCAGAACTTCAGATATTATATTTTTTGCCGAGTGATCATTTTGATATTCTAAAAAGAATGGAGAGATTAATCCAAATAACTCTTTCCACGAAAGAGTTATTTCCCATTTGTAATTATGAACCCCGTAAGTGCCCGACAGTGAAAATTTCTCATCAAGAGATGCAATATCTTCTATTTCACAACCAACACTTTCCTTTTCTCGTTTGTAGTTTCTTAACTCGTCTAATTCCTTACGTAGTTCATTTATCTCTTGCAGGGTTTCTTCATTTGTTGGAGTGTTCCCTCTCACCCAACCTATAGCAGGGTATGTTTTTATTGTTTTAGTAAGACTAACGGCAACTTTACCATTTAGCTCATCTGCATTACTCCAGAACTGTACTAATCGGCCAATCTTAACCCTATCTCTAAATGTTTCTAATTTTTCACGCTTATTTTGATCTAATTCAATTTTGTCACTTGTCAATTGATTAATATTTTCGTGCAAAAATGCAAGAACTCGAATACCCTTTGATACGGCGTAATTGTATTCTTGTTCGGTATAGCTTATGCCATCTTCTGTCATTGAGCCATACTTACCACCGATAATCAAAATATAATAATCGCAATCATCAATGATTTTCTTGATAAATTCTAACTGTTCAGAATCAATAGCGGTGAAAAATTCCATACCCGCAGGAATGCAATCGAGCGACATTACAGTCTGCATAACCTTTCCACGTTCTTCTTTCAAATCAGAATATGTGGAACTAATGAATACCTGATATCTTTTATCCATGTTATGTTTCTATTATTCATATAAGGCGAAGAACTTGTCTTGCCTTCGGTTTTTGAGATTGAACTTACTCGTTGAGGCAATATTTCACTCGATGTATAAGAATTTATTTCTCATATAATTGGGAAATGATTTTACTGGTTTCCGAGAGAGAATATACGATTTCTTGGTAGTGGCGAATATCCTCAAATGAGAGTTCCCGACCTTTTCGGTCTTTGAGCCATTTTTGAGCAGGTTGATAGCCTCCGATATAATAGTTAAACGCACTCTCTGAAATATTGTCAAAGTATTGCGCTTCATTTATATAAACACGATGGTCTTTATATTCAACATTCTCAACGATGTTACTACCCATAATCGGATAACCAACTTCAATAGCCCAACTTGGAGAGTTTTCCATTGTATGCAACTCCCGTAATCTCTTACCAATCTCCGATATTCGAGTAAACTCGTCAATATTCTTAGGATATTGCACTCGTGGGAAATCGTCCTTCAAGAAATCTTGGTATTTCTGAATATATGAAGGCATATGGAGAGTCCCATAAATGTAGTCAAATAACTCGATAGGTTTAACCTTTTTACCAACTTTTAATTCTATATTTTGCACTACATCATTATCAAAGTTTGGTGATTTTTCTAAACCATTTGTTGTCCAATCCTTCTGTCTATATAGATATAAAGGGAAGAAAGTTACATTATCTTTTGAAGATAATAAGGTTTTGTCAATCAGGTGTTTTGCGATAAATACGGCGTTTTTATTATCGCGGTTAACACGAATGACACAAAGACTAATATTTTTACCTAAAAGTAGATGAGAACTTGCTTTTACTCGTGGACGAGCAATAAGGCCACTCGTTTTGCCTGTAAAATATATCCATTTTTCCTCAAATGGACGATATGTAATACGCTGTATTTTAGAAATGTCAAAATGCAACCCTACATCTGTTTTGGCTGCATTTATCCATTGTTCATTTGATTTACTTAAGATTGGTGTTGATAGCAGTTCCGATGTGCTTGTATTAATGAGATATGATATTCTTTCCCTTACAACTTCTTCTGAATTACAAATATTGAATTCATCGAAAGCTGTAGTTATGCCCATAGAACTAACTTTGAATAGTTCATTTATAGCAAAACCCTTGTTATATTCCTTTTCAAGGCCAAAATCTTTTGGCACAAAGAAATACATCGGTGTTTGTGGTTTCAGCTCCGTATATGGAACGGTAGTGATATTGTTATTGTACAAGAATGAATATTTGGACTCTCTTTTACCGTATAAATCGTAATGGAATAATCGTCCGAGGGTGTTTTTCTTCTTTTTGCCAGTTTTTATAAAAAAGTTTATACTTACACCCTGCATGATGTCAAATACATTCTCATCCTTACTGGCATCAGGCGCTGTTTCTTTCTTCTTAGAATTGCCATGCAAATCAATCGTATATATCGAATCAAACACACGAAGCAGCTCCCATCGCATTCCTCGGAATGTTGGGTTGTCAAGAAATCCATGTGGATTGATATATGCCAAAATACCTTCTCCATTTTGCTCTATGAAATATTGTGCCATTCTGATGAATTTCACATAGTCGTCATTAAGCCACTTAGGATTTCTCTCTTTCAAATGATCTTTGCCGCCGGGTTCATTTTTATATGACTTCATCAAATTTGTTATCCACAGACCATTGTTTGTGCTTGATCCATTGTATGGCGGATTCCCAAGAATTACCATAACTGGCGTATCTCGTTTTATTCGGCTTGCTTCATTCGCTTCTTGACTCAGCCACATTGAGAAGAGTGTGCCTATATCTTTATGATGCTCTTCTAATGAATTTGTAAGATAGATTCTTATTCTGCGATCAATAGTGTGAGTATAACCTGTTGAATTCAAAATCCAATCCAATTTAAGATGCGCTATTGCGTAAGGAGCCATCAGAATTTCGAAACCATTGAGACGAGGGAGCAGGTGCTTTTCAACATAACCCTGCCACATTCCCTGCATATTTGAAAATTTATTGTATATGCAGTTTATAGCCTCAGCCAAAAAAGTACCTGTTCCGACGGCAGGATCAAGTATTTGCACACGATGATATTTTTCAAGTTTAGTGCGTTTGCTACATTTGACCTTAGGATTGTAATTCTCATTTATTACTTCATGCTCAATTTCAGAATAATCAGCAAGTCCATTTGGAAGGTCAAAATCTCTTTTCAGTATTTCGTCTACAGATTTTATTATAAAACTCACAACAGCAGAGGGCGTATACCATACTCCCTTAGATTTTCTCAATTTCGGATTATATGAAGCAAGGAAGTCCTCATAGAAATGAATCATAGGGTCTGAGTGCCGATTGTTACTACCATAACCTTTAAGAATTTTAGACATATCGGTAGCGGCAAACGAAAGAGCTAAATCATCAACTATCCATGCAATTCGCTCATCGAGGTCATAACCAGCTATGCTTTGAAATATTTGACGAAGAAACGGATTAGTTTTAGGAATCAATGTTGCTGCTTCTTGTCTGGAGAAATCCTCAGGGGTTTTATCATGCATTCTCGCTGCAAACATTCCGTAAGCTATCGTTTGAGCATAAACGTCAGCAAAACTTTCGTGAGTAATATCATGGATAAGTACTCTTTTGAAAGCATCATATTGACCCTTAAGTTGGATGCTGGTATAATCATTCTCATTATCCAACACTCGCTTAATAGTTTCCGCTAATAATCGTGCTTTCGATGCCATTATCGAGGCAAGCTTTCCAGCGGATACTATCTTTTGTGGTACTGAATTAGCAAAATGTTTAATTGTCTCCACAAAATTGTCGAAATTTGAAACAATACCGACAATTTTTCCTCCGGCGACATTCGCTATTCGGATGCTATTCTTAAATTCTCCATTCTCATAGAAATGAAAGTCAAGATAATCTGTGAATATTATATGGTCAAGAGACTCCTTATATCGGTTAAATTGTGATTTATGCTGTTTTCGTCCTTCAAGATCCGAATCATTAATGTCCTTAGCTTCGATAAAAAAGACCGGGGTATTATCCGATATGCGAGAAATGATATAGTCAGGAGCGCCACATTCAATTCTGGCAGGCTCGTTTGTAACCACCATATCTGTCAAGATTGCCGACATTAGCTGCTGCAATGCCGGTCTATAGCTATGTTCTCGAGCGATTCCTGTTCGGAACTGCTTATTTAATTCAGATATGTAGTTTTTTAGAGTCATATTAAAAAACAAAAACTCCGGCGGCAGTTATCTGATGGTTGGCCGAACCTTGAAACGACTGCTTGGGAGTTTCCGAATTTGATTCTTTGCGCAGCAAAGCGCTACGCGATTAGGTTTTTTGTTGGCTTCATCAGCCATTTGTGTTTAACCTTGTGGCCATTTTCAGATGTTTATAGTTTCTCCAATTACAAAGTTAATCAATTTTCGTGAAAGTTTGACTGTCAGGCATAAATAAATTTTAACGGCTGTCTGATATACCGCGTTTGGACTGAGAGGGTTTCATCATTCGGTGGGCTTGCATCATGCAGCGGTAGGCGAAGCGGCGGTCATCCTCATCTTCCTTGCGGCCCCATGGGAGCGATGTATTGCTGCCTCCGCCTCCGCATGACTTGGCGAACTGGAATGCGCCATCGAGATAGCCAAGGAATAGATACATGGCGCACTTAAGAATCTCGTTGGGCTATCCGGCTATTGCTGTGAGAAAGTCACCGTCAACATCGTCTTTCTGTCCATGAATATAATATCTATATTCATCGTTATCCGATTATTATTTGTACTTTATCTGTTGCTTTTGCCATCTGCGTGCTTTATATGGTACTTTAAAAAGCGATGAGCGGAGCGACGCTGTAAGCATCGGTGGATAGGCAATGACGCGCGGTCAGATTGCAATTGTTGCAGATGTCGTGGGTACCTATCGGGTGATTACCAGAATGGTCTGGCCGGAGTCGAGGGCGGTTTTTATTTTGTCGCCGCCTTTGGTTACTTTGCAGAGGCTTATCTCGTCGCCCTCCACTTCCTCTATTTTCAGCCGGCCGATCACGGTGCGGGCTTCCTTACCGGCGATTGTTTTGACAAGGTAGACGTCAAACTGCTGGCCTTTGTACACTCCGTCGGTAAATCCGAGGTCAATATATACCTCCTGCTGCTTGTTTTTCTTGAACTTTCCGCCCTCTATTACCGAGGCATTGAGAGGGAATAACCGGTTGTAGTGGTCGGCTACCCTGCCTGTAAGATATTGCAGGGCATCGGTGATTGCTTTCTCACCCGATGCCATCCAGGAGCCGCCGCTGTCGGATATGCTGAACGTATGGCTGTCGACTACCGTCCCGTCGCAGGCGTCCTTGAGATTGACTGTCACGCTTACAAGTCCACGATAATAGGTATTTGTTGTGGTTTTGCCTTTGCTGTCTTTGGTCGACTCCGATTTTGACACCGTGCTGATATTGGTTATTGTGCCGTCGGCATATAGTGCCGGGACCGCTCCTGAAAGCTCATCATCAGTAAAATTTCCGTCAGTCGGGCGAAAAAGCCGTACCTTGCTCAGCCCGTTGACTATGCTTGCGCGGACTGCTTCGGCATACTGGGGCTGCTGGCTGGAGGTCTGTCCTGTCAGCAGCGTTTCGGCCACACTTTTAAGCACTTTCCCGGGGCTATCGGCGTTTCCACCGTTGGCAGGAGTATAGATAAGTTCACCCACTCCGATTTTATATACGATATTCTTCTCCCTCTGTCCGTAGACGGGAAGCATGGCTGAAAAAATCAGAACGATGACTGCGGATAATAATCTATGCATATTTTTCTAATCTGTTTATCTGTATACTGACGAGTAAATAGTTACAAGAATCAGATGACCGGTTTCATATCTCCATCCCGAAATCGATGTCGATGTTGTCTATGGGGAGGTTGGGGAGGGGGACTATTGTAAGGACAGGGATTTCGTATAATTTACTTCCGCAAATCTCACATTGCTCCCGGTATTCTACATAGACAGCGCCGCATTTCGGGCAGGCGTATGCTTTCGGATAGGAGAAGGAATCCTCTCCGTCGTTGCCGTCGGGTAACAGATTGCGCAGATACGCATTTGACGTCATTACGAGACGGAACGGCTTCATGTCTTTGAGATTGAAATATATGTTGCCGTATATGCCGTCGGACGAAGCTGACACGGCGGATACTTTCATTGTCCCGTATTCATGGAAATCGAAGGAGGCCGATTTAGTGCCGGCCCATTCCTGCGCCATGAGACCGGAAACAAAGCCTTTGGCTATGTCGGACGACTGAAATCCCACGAACCTGAGGTCCGAGCCGCTGATTTCAGGGAAAAGTTCTTTTCCGTCAGCGGTATGGAGCAGCCGGACTATACGTTTGTAATTCTGTTCGTCACTGACCGGCTCATCCTTATCCGAATCACACGAACTCACAGCGATAAAAAGGAACGAAAGACAAAGGAATATAAATGCGTTTATTTTCAATTTCATACCATCCAATTTAATATCTTATAAATAAGTAACTGTTTAAAATTATTTTATACTAACCATTCTCATTATTTTAATATTCTGCCGGAGTCTTTTTCACCGCTTTCCATCTCGTCATCAGTCATGTAGCTCGCTACACTCCTTCTTCCTCATTAGAAATCGCCTGAAAAATCCTTCCGTCATAATATCAAAATAATTTTGAACAGTTACTTAACTGTGCAAAGTTAAGAAATCTTTTCGGTATTATGAACAATCCCATGGAATTTGAGCAAAAGGCTTACCCATCTAAAAACCAAATACACCGCGGTTGAAAAACCGCGGTGTATACCGGTAAGGCTGAACTGAGTTATCAGTAGTTTTTGGCTTCGATTTCAAAGAAGCTCTTTGCGTGGAGGCATACGGGACATGCTTCGGGTGCTTTTTTGCCGATGACGATGTGTCCGCAGTTGCGGCATATCCATACGGTATCACCTTCGCGCGAGAACACTATGCCCTCTTCGATATTTGCGAGGAGGCGGCGGTAGCGTTCTTCATGGTGGCGCTCAATTGCAGCGACGGCACGGAAACGGTTGGCGATAGCTTTGAATCCCTCCTCGTCGGCTTCCTGAGCCATGCGTTCATACATTGAGGTCCACTCATAGTTCTCACCCTCGGCGGCCTCGCGCAGATTGTCCATTGTGTCGGAAATCTCTCCGCCGTTGAGGAGTTTGTACCACAGTTTGGCATGTTCTTTTTCATTGTTGGCAGTCTCCTCGAAGATTGCGGCAATCTGTTCGTAACCGTCTTTTCTTGCCTTTGATGCAAAATAAGTGTATTTGTTGCGTGCCTGCGATTCGCCGGCAAATGCTTCCTGAAGGTTGCGTTCTGTTTTTGTTCCTTTTAATTCTCTCATTTTAAATAGTTTTTTAAGTTAGTTTATTTTATGTTGATGTATGATAGAGCGTATCACAGCTGCCTCAGCCATCTGTACTGCGGCATTCAGGGCATAGGCCCCTGAAATAGATGTCGACACTTTCCGTGGCAAATCCGGCCGAAACGAATCCTTCGACATCTGCGGGCATCGGCATGTCAAATATCCGTCCGCACGCACGGCATATAAAATGGCTGTGCGGACTTTGCGGCGCAAGATCGTAACGCATATTCCCACTCTCAATCTCAAGTTCGCGCACAAGTCCGGCATCGACAAGCGTATGCAGGCTGTTGTACACCGTAGTACGCGACAGCGAGGGATATTTCTCGGAAAGAGCCGTAAAAATCGACTCCGCCGCAGGGTGTCTCTGCGAATTTGCCACAAAAGAAAATATTGAAATCCTTTGGGCGGAAGGACGCACTCCGGCACGATGGAGCATCCCGGCCAATTCGGCATCTGTATATATCTTGTCTTTCGGCATTCGTATTTAACATCATTGTAACGATTACAAAATTAGTAATAATTACAATAGTTCCAAATTATTTTGCCGTTTTTTTGAAAAAAAAGTTTCAGCGGCCGGCAGAGTCAGCTATTAGAGCTTGTCTAAATTTATATGATGCATATTTTGAGTGGGATTGTCAGATGGATTTTTGCTTGCGATGTCATCGACGAAGTCGCTTTGCTTGCAAAGAGCGAGCGCAGCCGTAGCTACGTGACTGAAGAGCGAGCAAAAAGGCACTGACAAGACCCTCAAAAGCAAAGTAATATAAATTTTAGACAGGCTCTCATAGCTTGTAGGTGAGCATTATATGGAATCCGAGCTGTTTGCTTTCAATTATCGGATTGCGTGTTGTCATGGTTCCTACCTTGACCAGCATGCCGTCATATTCAGTTTTCCTTGAATAAAAGTCGACGCCTCCGGTGAGATAAAGGCGCTTCAGTAATTTATAACTGACCGCAGCTTCAAAATGGTTGAAAGATGAATTAGACGTATCTCCCTGCACGTTGACCGGTTTACCTTCGGGAGTCATTGACCAGTCATAGTCGGGGTCATATCCGTTCCATGTATATATACGGTAATGACGGTTGGCGAGTTTCACCGACAACCTGTCGTCAGACAAAGCCCAGTTCAAGGCTGTTTTTATTGAGAATCCTGAGCCCCAGTTGTAATTACGATTGTAATCCCTATAGAAATCGGTCAGTATACCGGCCAGGACAATACCGTTGATATGGACATATCCGTCAACCGACATTGATTTTACCGGAACATATCTGAACATGGCTCCTGCTCCTATCGAGGCCGGCGTTCCCAGTTTGTAAGGTACTGAACATGGGAAAAAGAGTGAATTTCTCTCCTGCCTTATTGTGTCGGAGTCAAAATAATCGAAATGCTGATACAAACCGACGTTGACGTCAAAATCCGCTTTGTCGACGACCTCCCGTGACAGCAGACGTCCGATTATCTCGACCCGGCTCAACAGCGGCTGTGACTTTATAGCCTGAAGCTCCATAAAAAATGAAAAATAATCGTAGGGCGCTTTTGTTGTCTCAGCATATCTGTCGCCGTATTCTATATTTATTTCCGCGGTGGCACCTCCGCGGGTGCCTTTATCGTTTTCCGTTAAAGAGAGCCTTCGATAACCCAATGATAAATCAACGCTTACCGCCGGTATGCCGAAACGGCGTCCCGACGTCGACCGGTTTTTCCATGCCGCACCCGTGATGATACGGTTTATACCTTTCATCGGGTCGACTATAAATGCGGCAAATTCGCGGACAAAGCGTTCGCCGCCAGTGCTCCGGTCGTCAAGAATAAGGTCTGAGGTGCGATAAAACACCTCCCCCAAGGCCGCGCCGCCGATTGGAGTAGCGATAATATCATTAGTGGAGGGGTATTCACGTTCCATGCACATCTCCCACATCGCGCTTCCGCCAATGGCAAAAAGTTCCGACTGCCAGAAATTGAAACCATTGCTTCGTCCGGCATTAAAAAATATAGAGCCGTTATACGGGTGTGCAAACATATTGGTACTCAGATGGTCGTCATCCCATTCAAACCCATGACGGAAATTCTCCTTGATTGTGCTCCATGATATATAGGCAAAATGCCCTTTCTGTATATATCTGTCAAATGCCCACAGTCCGATATTGAATCCGGCAGTCTCAATGGATGCCCGTAGAAATGACTTTTTCTCATGCAGACTGACATCGTTACTGTCAGGCAATATTGGCGGGGATACTATATGACGATAAGGAATGCCGGTCAGATTAAACCCGGTCGTATCACTCGCCTCGGCAAAAACGCTGGCGCCAGTCTCCGTGTCAAGGGTCATTGCGGAAATCCCGTTGCAGAAAAACGACAGGCATACAGCCAATATGATTGTTATATATTTTCTTGTCATCAGAGTTATCGCTCCATACAAATTATGCCTCCGTCGCTATCACTGATTACGTGACAGAGTGGCGAGGTTATCGAAAAGGAGATGGTATTCGCAGCCTTTCTTTTCGCCAAGAGTCACGAAGATAAGGTTTTGTTGCGGGTCACAGAATAACACCTGTCCATACAGGCCTATGGCGAAAAAGCACGGGCTGACGGCATCCTTACCGCCGATGCGCGTAGTTATGTTGTTCCAGCCGTAGGAATAGGCCTCGTTGTCGAGCGACGCATGCGTGGAGCGGTCGATCCACTGCTCGCTGACTATACGCTTGCCGTCCCATACGCCGCGGTTTAGATACAGTCGGCCTATTCTGACGATGTCGCGCACGTTGCTCACAAGGCCGCCGTAAGCCTTTGCCTGACGGTGCCGCCTGTCGTCAAGAGATATATACGCGTCGGCTTCCATGCCGAGCGGCTGCCAGACTTTCTCCTCAAGATAAGAAGCGTATGGACGTCCGGTAGCCCGTTCTATCGCCACTCCGAGCAGTGCGGTGGACATCGAGTTATAATGGTGCGACGTGCCGGGACGCTCCTTGAAATGCAAATTCTTGAACCGACCGATGACATCGTCGCCATAATAAAGGCCGGCCATTTCTGAAAACGGATTCCATCCGTAATCATCATTGAAATCCAACCCCGTGCGCATGTCGAGAAGATGCTCTACGGTGAGTTCTCCAAACAGCGGGTCGGCCGAAGCGAGTTCGGGTATATAGGCAGTGACCGGGGCATTGACATCGATGTAACCCTCGTCGACTGCAATCCCGCACATCAGCGCCGTCACAGCTTTCGATATGGAAAAGACATTTGACGGCGACAACGGACTGAAAGAACCATAATATTTTTCAAGCAGAATTGTATCGTTGCGCACAATAAGCAGCGCCCCCTCCCCTCTCACGCGGGAAAAATATTCACCCACTGTCTCACCCGAGAAATTTCCGCCGGTAAATGTCGACTCTTCAAAATATCTGTCGTGGCCGTCAGTCGAAATCAACACGTTGCGAGCCGTGTCGCATGCCCGTATTGTGTCAAGAGCGAAATCAAGATATGTATCAAACGACGGACTCCCGCATCTCACGGCCCTGAATGCCGTACATCCCGTAAGAATGCAGCAAATCGCCGACAGAACAATAAACGACTTTTTCATTATACAAAATTCCGGATAATCTGCGTCTATAAGCTATTCATTAAAAATAAGCGCACACTGAACGATGCAAAGATAATCATTTTATTGAGACATGCGATATCTTAATCTTAACAATTTTATTTATAAGGACAAAAGTTAAGTAAGTAAAGTTAAGTAACTGTTTAAAACTATTTTATACTAACCATCCTCACTATTTTGAACAGTTGCTTAAAATGCTGATTCTGTAAATATTCTGAATTTCTTCATGACATCAGCCCCATATTCCGCGCAGACTTCACCGCTATCCGGGCAATTGCTGTTAAAGTTTTATTAAATTTCCTTACCTTAAGAAGATTATATGATTATTATACGTAAGTTTGCGGCATGGAAACGACTAAACGAATTCTTGTCGTCGACGACGAGGAAACCTTGTGCGACACCCTCGGGTTCAATCTTGAAGCCGAAGGCTACAGCGTCGACACCGCCTACAGCGCGGAAGAGGCACTTACACTCAATCTTTCTGATTATGATTTGATACTCCTTGACATCATGATGGGCGAGATATCGGGCATACAGCTTGCCCGTATCATGAAATCAAATCCGGCCACGGCAGGTGTGCCCATAATATTCTGCACGGCAAAAGATACGGAGGACGACATGATAAAAGGCCTTGACCTCGGTGCCGACGACTACATAGCCAAACCGTATTCACTGCGTACGGTGCTGGCACGCGTGCGGGCGGTATTGCGCCGTTCGGCTGCGGCAGCGAAAAAAGAGGAAGCCGCCTCCGAAAAGATAGCTTACGGCGGCCTCGTCATTATTCCGTCAAAGAAAAGCTGCACTGTCGACGGCGAGGAGGTGAAGATGCCGCGCAAGGAGTTCGAGCTTCTGTATAAACTCCTGTCAAAGCCGGGCAAGATATTCTCGCGCGAGGAATTGCTGCGCGACATCTGGACCGACGAGGTCGTTGTGGTCGACAGAGTGATAGATGTCAACATCACGCGCATACGTCAGAAAATCGGACGGTACGGCAAACAGATTGTGACACGTTCAGGCTACGGATATGGCTTCTTCAGCGACTAAACGGCTGACTTACTCCCGGCGCCTTTTCATCTGGCTACTCGGCTACTCGCTGCTGCTTGTAGGATGTTTCGTCATTTTCCAGTATCACAGGGAGAAGGAGTTCAAGACCACGGAGGTCAACTCGCAGCTTCAGCTTATCAACAATTTCATAATCGCCGAGCTTGACGACGGAAAGGATATAAGCGAAATCGACTACACCGAATTTCATCCTTTCGACCGCCTGCGCGTCAGCGTGCTCGACAAGTCGGGATACATAATATTTGACACCTACCCCGACAGCATGCCGCGGCAGGACCACTCCCGTCGTGAGGAAATCAGGAAAGCCAGGGCCAAGGGAAAAGGATACGCCGTGCACCGCCACAGTGAAAGCACCGGCGAGACATATTTCTATTCGGCCACCAGAGGAGATGACGGCGTGATTGTGCGCACGGCCGTGCCCTACGTGGTGTCACTTGATTCGCTTCTTAAGGCTGACTACGGATTTCTGTGGATAATGGGAGCCATCACGCTTGTGATGTGCACGCTCGGCTATTTTGCCACACGACGCGTCGGGCAGCATATAATCCGCCTCAACCGATTCGCCCAAAGCGCCGAGAAAGGCGTCAGGATATCCGACATCGAACCGTTTCCCCACGACGAGCTCGGAGAGATTTCCAACCATATAATCCGCCTCTACGCCGAGCTGCAGCAGGCCAATGCCGACCGCGACCGCGAGCACCGCATAAGTCTCTACGAGCAGCAGGAGAAAGAGCGCATAAAGAAACAGCTTACCAACAACATAAACCACGAGTTGAAAACACCCGTCGCCTCCATCCAGGTATGTCTTGAGACGATGATCAGCCACCCCGACATCAACGACGCCAAGAGACTGGAATTTCTGCGCCGCAGCCTCTCGCACTGCGAACGGCTGAAAAAACTGCTCGCCGACGTATCCCTCATCACGCGTATGGACGACGGTGGGACCGCCATCATAAAGGAAGAGGTCAATCTCACGGAAATAATCGCCGAAGCCGTAGCCGATAAACAGGCACTCGCTTCGTCACGCGGCATGCGTATAGTCAACAATGTCAGCGCCATGTTGCGTATGAACGGCAACCCCACCCTGCTCATGTCGATATTCAACAACCTAATCGACAATGCAATAGCATATAGCGGAGGCACAAAAATAACTATTTCGCCGCTCAGTATTAACAGCACGACGATAGCACTGTCGTTTTCCGACGACGGCATAGGAGTGGCCGAAGAGCATCTGCCGCGTCTGTTCGAACGGTTCTACCGCATAGACAAGGGGCGCTCGCGCGCCGCAGGCGGCACAGGACTGGGACTTTCAATAGTCAAGAACGCCGTCCTCATGCATGGCGGCTCAATCACCGTAGCCAACGCCCCGACCGGCGGCCTGACATTCACCATCACCCTGGACGTAAGCGGAAAATAGGGACGTGATTAGACTCTCACCCAATGCTGTTTACTTAAGGCATCAATATCGGCTGGTATCCGACAGGATACCGATTTAGCAGTAACCGGGCACACCGAAGCATAGCGAAGGTGTGCCCGGTAGTCCGATACACGGTGACGGCGCCCGAAGGCCGCCGATTTGCGCCACATCTCTTTCGGTGGCAGGCATGGAGTTATAATTAAATCGGCGGCCTTCGGGCGCCTCCGGAGTCACTGCATCTTTTCCGGGCACATCTCCACTATGCTCCGATGTACCCGGTTACTGCTAAATCGGCGACCTGACGGGCGCCTTTATCCTTAAGTAAACAGCATTGAGATGCCACCGTCCCATTCAACTACATTTTCTAAGTTAATAGCGACCGCCACAACCGGCGGTATTATGCCGGATCTTGGCTTCGCTTTCATAAAAGGTTAAGATTTTTGAAACATTCTTGAAACATTTTCTTGATTACTTTGTGTTATAAAACAAGTAATGAGAAAATAATGGAAATATTGTTTCTTTGTGTAGTGATTTTTTTGTTCCTGCTGGCCATTTTCGACCTGTCGGTGGGAGTGAGCAACGATGCGGTCAACTTTCTGAACTCGGCCATAGGGTCAAAAGCCGCATCATTCAAGAGAGTGCTTATAGTGGCATCAATAGGCGTATTCATCGGGGCGGCCATGAGCAACGGCATGATGGACATAGCGCGCCACGGAATATTCCGACCGGAATATTTCTCCTTCTACGACCTTATATGCATCTTCATGGCAGTGATGGTCACCGACATCATCCTGCTCGACATATTCAATACCCTCGGTATGCCTACGTCGACCACCGTCTCGATGGTGTTCGAGCTGCTCGGAGCCACATTCGTAGTAGCCATAATCAAGATGGCAGGAGGCGCTGACCTAGGACTGAGTGATTTGCTCAACACGGAAAAGGCACTATCTGTTATCCTCGGCATATTCCTGTCAGTGGCGATAGCATTCTTTTTCGGGACTGTCGTCCAGTTCATTTCACGAACGATATTTTCATTCAACTACCGGAGCAAACTGACCTGGAAAATCGGCATTTTCGGAGGCATCTGCGCCACAGCGATAGTCTATTTCCTGCTTATCAAGGGTATAAAGGACCTATCGTTCATGACACCGGAACTTAAAGAGTGGATCAACAGCCACACCTCGATTATCATCGGAGGCTGCTTCCTGTTCTTCACACTGCTGATGCAATTGCTACATTTCCTGAAAGTCAATGTGCTCAAAGTGATTGTGCTGATGGGCACATTCTCACTCGCCATGGCATTTGCCGGCAACGACCTTGTCAACTTCATCGGTGTGCCGCTGAGCGGACTCGCTTCCTTCCAGGATTATGCGGCCAACGGCGGAGGGGACGCCCACGGATTTCTTATGAACTCACTCAACGGACCGGCCAACACACCGGTATATTTCCTCATCGGAGCGGGTGTTATAATGGTTGTGGCTCTCGCCACATCGAAAAAAGCGAAAAATGTGACAAAAACCGAAATCGGGCTCGGAAGCCAGCAGGGTGGCGACGAGATGTTCGGCTCCTCGAGAATAGCCCGTCGTCTTGTCAGATGGACGCTCTCGGTGCTCGCATGGGTACGGCGCGTGACGCCTCCGCGTGTGCGCCGGTGGTTCAACCGCCGCTTTAATACCGACGAGACCATCATGGACCAGGGCGCGGCATTCGACCTCATACGCGGGTCGGTCAACCTCGTCCTTGCCGGCGCGCTCATTGCACTCGGCACCTCAATGAAACTGCCTCTGTCGACCACATTCGTCACCTTCATGGTGGCAATGGGCACATCGCTTGCCGACCGTTCCTGGGGACGCGAAAGCGCCGTATTCCGTATCACGGGCGTCATATCCGTAATCGGCGGGTGGTTCATTACCGCAGGCGCCGCATTCATCGGAGCCGGAGTGATTGTGGCACTCATGCACTTCGGAGGCCACTGGGTGATATTCGCTCTCGCCGTACTGACGATATACCTTCTCATACGCAGCAACCGCCGTTTCAAAAACAAACAGGAAACCGAAAGCAGCGACGCCCTCTTCCAGACCATAATAACCACCGAAGACAAAACCAGGACCTGGCCGATGCTCATGCTCTACATAAAGGAGCAGCAGCAGGACTTTCTCGCTTTCGCCGAAAACAGTTACCGCGACATAACGGCGGCATTCATTGCCGAAAACTCCGGCGCGCTAAACAAAGCGGAGTCTGCGCTTGCCCAACGCAAAAACGTGCTGAAGAACGCACGCCGCAAGGAAACGCTGTGCCTGCGCCACGTACAGCATGAGACGGCCATAGAGAAAAGTCCGTGGTTTTATCTGAGCAACAACCTGTGCATGTCGCTGCTCTACAATCTGCGGCGTATCAATGAAGTGTGTAAAGAACATGTTGAAAACAATTTCCGGCCGCTGCCCCCGCGCTACACCGAGGAGTACGAACTTCTGCGCACCCGCATCAGCATACTTTTCAACGACACCCTTGAGGTGATGCAAAGCAACGACATGCAGCCCATAGCACTGTTGCGCCGCCACTGCGATGAAATAAAGGACTCTATATCGGCAGCCTACCACCGCATTCAGGATCACCTGCGTGAAGGCGACACGGCCTCGATGACGGTGCTTTACGTCTATGTCAACATACTTCAGGAGACGCAGGAAATGGTATCGTCGATACGAAAATACCTCCGGGCCTTCGCCAAGCTCCGCGATTCGGAATTCCGCACCCGCCCATCCCTCCTGTCGGCCGAATAAAACCACCCGCAAGCACAACATCCTCACGTCCCCACATACCGACTATAAGTAACTGTTTAAAATTATTTTATACTAACCATTCTCATTATTTTAATATTCTGCCGGAGTCTTTTTCGTCGCTTTCCATCTCGTCATAATATCAAAATAATTTTTAACAGTTACTTACTTGAAATAGTATATTTGTACTGATACATCGCAATGCTGTTTACTTAAGGATAAAGGCGCCCGTCAGGTCGCCGATTTAGCAGTAACCGGGTACATCGGAGCATAGCGGAGATGTGCCCGGAAAAGATGCAGAGACTCCGGAGGCGCCCGAAGGCCGCCGAAATCTAGGACCTGTGCAAGCAAAAAGTGTTAAAATTTCAACTCAAATTGATTTTTCAATTTAACATTATATTGTTAAACTTTTGGAGAATAAGCGACGTTGAATTAGAACCCCACAAACGACAGCAATGCTTTATGCCGTT
>CEAC01022287.1_pt1 | contig 60756 bp, 53 predicted proteins | sample 557411 | NCBI WGS metagenome assembly CEAC01 (sample SAMEA3182094, study PRJEB8094) | gut metagenome | biome: human; feature: gut; material: Stool; isolation source: human stools | place: Canada | collected 2012-02-21
GTATAAAAATAGAACGAAATAACCTCTTGTGTGAGCAAGCTCCCACCGAGGTATTCCGTTCTATTTTTGCATGGCTCGTAACTTTCAATTTATTTGAGCACTACTTTATCCAGGTGCCAGATTTCATCCACATACTGTTGGATGGTTCTGTCAGATGTGAACTTGCCGGAGCATGCCACATTCAGGATAGCGCTCTTAGCCCAGTTGTCTTCGTTGCGGTAAGCGGCTTCCACTCTCTTCTGTGCCTCTGCGTAGGACTTGAAGTCCTTGAGGATGAAGTAGGTGTCTGCCTTCGCAGTGCACTGGGTGTTCAGCAGAGAATTGTACAGCGGGCGGAACAGCTCGGGATCTCCCGGTGCGAAGGTTCCGTTGATCAGCTGCATCAGTACCTTGCGGACATCCTGATCGTTATTGAAGATTTCCATGGGATCATAACCGCCATGGTTCTCATAGTTGATAACTTCCTGTGCGGACAGACCAAAAATAAAGGCATTCTCTTCGCCCACCTCTTCTACGATCTCCACGTTGGCACCGTCCATGGTTCCCAGGGTCAGGGCGCCGTTCAACATGAACTTCATGTTACCGGTACCGGATGCTTCCTTACTTGCGGTAGAGATCTGCTCAGAGACATCTGCTGCTGCGAAAATGATCTCTGCGTTGGATACATTGTAGTTCTCAATAAATACGACCTTGATCTTACCGTTGATAGCGGGATCGTTATTTACCACATCCGCTACGGAATTGATCAGCTTGATGGTCAGCTTCGCATTACGGTAGCCGGCTGCTGCCTTCGCGCCGAAGATAAAGGTTCTGGGATAGAAATCCAGTTCCGGATGCTCCTTCAGTTCGTTATACAGGTGCATTACATGCAGAATATTGAGCAACTGTCTCTTGTACTCATGCAGACGCTTTACCTGCACATCGAAGATGGATCTGGGATCTACTTCGATACCGTTGTGCTCTAAAATGTATTTTGCCAGACGTACTTTGTTCTGGTACTTAATGTTCATGAACTCCTGCTGTGCCTTTTTGTCATCCGCATATACCTTCAGGCGGGAGATCTGAGGCAGATCGGTGATCCAGTCGTCACCTACATGAGCCGTTACCCAGTCAGCTAACAGCGGGTTTGCATGCAGCAGGAAACGTCTCTGGGTGATACCGTTGGTCTTATTATTGAAGCGCTCCGGGAACATCTCATAGAAGTCCTTCAGCTCCTGCTTCTCCAGGATCTCGGTATGCAGTCTTGCCACACCGTTGACAGAGTAGCCGGAGACGATTGCCATATTTGCCATCTTCACCTGTCCGTCATAGATGATCGCCATCTTGCGGATCTTCTCCTGTACATCCACGCCGGGTACATTGCTGTACTTCTGCTGAATGTCAATGATGAATCTGCGGTTGATCTCTTCCACGATCTGGTAGATTCTGGGAAGCAGTCTGGAGAACAGTTCGATGGGCCATTTCTCCAATGCTTCCGCCATAATGGTGTGGTTGGTGTAAGCACAGGTCTTGGTGGTGATCTCCCACGCTTCTTCCCAAGTCAGATAATAATCATCCATCAGCACACGCATCAGCTCTGCGATAGCTACGGTAGGATGTGTATCGTTCAGCTGGAAGGTAACCTTCTCATAGAACTTATGGATATCATCATGCTTTCTCATGTACTTCTCAACTGCTTCCTGTACGGATGCGGAGATGAAGAAGTACTGCTGCTTCAGACGCAGTTCCTTACCTGCATAATGATTGTCATTGGGGTACAGAACCTCTACGATATTACGTGCCAGGTTCTCCTGCTCTACCGCCTTCTGGTAATCACCCTTGTCAAAGGAATCCAGCTGGAAGCACTCTACGGGCTCCGCATCCCAGATACGCAGGGTGTTTACAATACCGTTGCCATAGCCCACGATGGGAAAATCAAAAGGAATGGCCTTAACAGACTGATAACCCTCCTGGGTAAATACATTTCTGCCATTCTCGTCGGTATGCACACTTACATAGCCGCCGAATTTCACCATTTTCGCATACTCAGGTCTACGCAGTTCAAAAGGATTGCCATTCATCAGCCAGTTATCGGGAACCTCTACCTGATAACCGTCGCGGATTTCCTGCTTGAACATACCATAACGATAACGGATACCGCAGCCGTATGCAGGATATCCCAGCGTTGCCAGGGAATCCAGGAAACATGCTGCCAGACGTCCCAGTCCACCGTTACCCAGTGCTGCATCCGGCTCCTGGTCCTCGATCAGGTTCAGATCCAGTCCCAGCTCTTCCAGAGCTTCCGCTACGGGCTTGTATGCCTTTAAATTGATGAGGTTATTGCCCAGTGCTCTTCCCATCAAAAATTCCATGGACATGTAGTAGACCATCTTAGGGTCTTCCTTCTCATATGCCTTCTGGGTCTCCATCCAGTTCTCTACGATACGGTCCTTTATCGCATAAGATACTGCCTGGAAGATCTGCTGTGCATCTGCCTCTTCCAGATTCTTACGATACAGGGTGCGCACATTATATTCCACACTTCTCTTGAAGAGCTCCTTGTCGAACTCTTTTGCCTTTACCGGCTTCTCGCTGGCTGCTACTGATTTTTTCACCTATGTTCTCCTCTCCATTACCTCTCCGGTACTGTACTCTTCTCAAGATATTCCGCGCCGGATAGCGTTATGATTTCATCCATATTCTTAACCAAATACAGGTAATATTATAACAAACTTCCATGCGCATTCCAACTGTTTTCGCCGGTTTTCGTAAGTTTCGTAAATGTTTTTCCGAAACAGAAAAGATTCTGCGGTCCCCCTTCCGGAAAACCACAGAATCTTTATCTTTATACTCTCTCCACAGCGATCACTGCGTTCTCGCCGTTAATGTTCCATTCCTTCGATACGCCGTATTCCATACCGCTTGTCAGTTCGTCAGCCAGAACCTTGCTGCTGATGGCTTCTTTGTTCTTCTGTGCGATCTCGGACAGCTTATCGTTGCCGTTGATGGATACGCGGATGTGATCGGTCACTTCGAAGCCGCTCTCCTTACGCATGGTCTGAATCTTGCTGATGATCTCGTATACGAAGCCTTCCTCTACCAGTTCCGGTGTCAGGTTGGTATCCAGAACAACGGTCATCCGATTGTCTTCCTGTGATACATAACCTTCCTTCTGTGCCATGTCGATCAGCAGATCGTCCTTGGTCAGTTCCACAGCCACACCGTCTACATCGAACTTTAATGCGCCGTCTGCATTCAGTTCATCCATTGCTGCATTGCCATCCAGTGCTGCAAGGTGCTTCTGGATGCCGCCCAACTGTTTGCCGTACTTAGGTCCTACGGTACGCAGCTGAGGTTTGAAGGTGTATGAGGTAAAGTCACGTACGTCATCGGTAAATACGACTTCCTTGACGTTCAACTCATCCTCGATGATCTCCTGGTAGAACTCACTTAAGGTGAAGTCTGACTTGATATACATTCTGCTGATAGGCTGACGATTCTTGATGGCAGCCTCGTTACGGCATGCACGACCCATAACCACAGCATCCAGTACATCCTCCATATCCTCTTCCAGCTTCTTGTCGATGTGATCCTTGTTCACTACCGGGAAGTCACACAGATGGATACTCTCGGGTGCATTGGCATCGTTGCTTCTTACCAGGTTCTGGTAAATATCCTCTGTCATGAAGGGGATCATGGGTGCGGCTGCCTTGCAGATGGTCACCAGTGCGGTGTACAGCGTCATGTAGGCATTGATCTTATCCTGCTCCATACCCTTTGCCCAGAAACGCTCACGGCTGCGTCTTACATACCAGTTACTCATCTCATCGACGAAGTCCTGCAGAGCCTTGGCAGCCTCGGGGATACGGTACTGATCCAGATTGCTGTCTACTTCTGCAACGGTAGAGTTCAGCTTGGACAGCAGCCACTTATCCATTACGGGCAGTTTGTCGTATTCCAGTGTATATTTGGAAGCATCAAAATTATCAATATTTGCATACAGTACGAAGAATGCGTAGGTGTTCCACAGGGTACCCATGAATTTACGCTGTCCTTCCTGTACGGCCTTGCCGGAGAATCTCTTCGGCAGCCAGGGTGCGGAACTGGTGTAGAAATACCAGCGGATGGCATCTGCACCGTAGGTCTCCAGTGCGTTGAAAGGATCTACCGCATTGCCCTTACTCTTACTCATCTTCTGACCGTTCTCATCCTGTACATGACCCATAACGATAACGTTCTTGTAAGGAGCCTTATTGAAGAGCAGGGTGGATTCTGCCAACAGAGAGTAGAACCATCCACGGGTCTGGTCCACTGCCTCGGAGATAAAGTTGGCGGGGAACTGCTGCTCGAACAGATCCTTGTTTTCAAACGGATAATGATGCTGTGCAAAAGGCATTGCTCCGGAGTCGAACCAACAGTCGATCACCTCGGGAACACGCTTCATCTGCTTGCCGCACTCGGGGCAGGTGATGGTAATCTCGTCGATGTAAGGACGATGGAACTCTACGGTCTTCGCCTTCTCATTACCGCTCATCTTGTATAGTTCTTCACGGCTGCCGATGGAATGCTGGTGTCCGCATTCGCACTCCCAGATATTTAACGGAGTACCCCAGTAACGGTTACGGGATACGCCCCAGTCCTGAATATTCTCCAGCCAGTTGCCGAAACGTCCCTCACCGATGGAAGCGGGGATCCAGTTGATGGTCTTATTATTACGTACCAGATCATCCTTCACAGCAGTCATCTTGATGAACCAGGACTCTCTTGCATAATAAATCAGCGGAGTATCACATCTCCAGCAGAAGGGATAATCATGCTCGAACTTCGGTGCATCGAACAGCTTGCCCTCTGCATCCAGATCCTTAAGTACCAGAGGATCTGCGTCTTTTACGAATTTTCCTGCATAAGGGGTCTCTGCGGTCAGATCACCCTTGCCGTCTACGAACTGTACGAAGGGCAGCTCGTAGTTACGTCCGATACGGCTGTCGTCTTCACCGAAAGCCGGTGCGATATGAACGATACCGGTACCATCGGTCATGGTTACATAACCATCGCAGGTTACGAAATGTGCCTTTTTCTTCTGCTTTTCAGCGGCATCTCCCGCACACTTGTACAGAGGCTCGTACTCCTTGTACTCCAGATCCTTACCAACATAGGTCTCCAGTACTTCGTAAGCATCCTTGCCCTCTTCTGCAAGACGTCCCAGAACCTTGTCTGCCAGTGCCTTTGCAATATAATAGGTATAACCATCGGCAGCCTTCACCTTCAGGTAGGTCTCCTCCGGGTTCACACACAGTGCCACGTTGGAAGGAAGAGTCCAGGGGGTGGTGGTCCATGCCAGGAAATATGCATCCTCGCCCTTTACCTTAAAACGTACGATAGCGGAACGCTCCTTGACTGCCTTATAGCCCTGTGCCACTTCGTGGCTGGACAGCGGGGTTCCGCAGCGAGGGCAGTAAGGAACGATCTTGAAGCCCTTGTACAGAAGTCCCTTATCCCAGATGGTCTTCAAAGCCCACCATTCGGACTCGATGAAATTGTCATCGTAGGTAACATAAGGATTATCCATGTCAGCCCAGAAACCGACAGTACGGGAGAAATCTTCCCACATTCCCTTGTATTTCCAGACGCTCTCTTTACATTTGTCGATGAAAGGTGCCAGACCGTATTCCTCGATCTGCTCCTTGCCATCCAGACCCAGCAGCTTCTCAACTTCCAGCTCTACGGGAAGTCCGTGAGTATCCCAGCCTGCCTTACGGGGAACCATATATCCCTTCATGGTACGGTATCTGGGGATCATATCTTTGATGGTACGGGTCTCTACATGACCGATGTGGGGCTTACCGTTGGCGGTAGGCGGTCCGTCGTAGAAGGTATAGGTCTCGCCTTCCTTACGATGCTCCATACTTTTTTTGAAAATGTTGTTGTCTTCCCAGAATTTCTCGACGGCTTTCTCACGGTCTACGAAATTCAGGCTTGTGGGTACCTGCTTGTACATAGTGTGCTTCCTTTCTTTTCTTATTACAGCATCATACTATTCAGCGCCTCATTCACAAAATCGCAGTTTCGATGCTTTCCTGAATAGTATCAAAAAAAGCTTCGTCCCGTAACAGGACGAAGCTCATGCATTCGTTGACCACCTCTTACAACATACTTCCCATACGATTCCACATGTGTAATCTCACAGGAGTGATATGCTTCCCGGTAACGGCGGGATTCCGTTCAGAACTACTGACCTGGGCTTTTGTTCTGACAGCTCAGAAGTGATTTTCACGATTCCCTTACTCGCACCGGTCTCTCACCATCACCGGCTCGCTTTGCCTTTCTGCGGAAAAGTTACTCTCTTCGTCAATGCATTTTAGATATACCGCTATTATATATCTCATTTTTTTGCGTTGTCAAGCCGGATGTTGAGATTTGCTTGTAAAGCTTTTATTTCTTGCTTTTCCGACATTTATTTCATATAATTATTTTAAGACTGATATGTGTACCGATCTTACCGGAAGGGCAGGGAATTCTATGGAAAATACGCAAAATACGCCGAAAAGAAGCGGCGGTAAAATATCATATACTCTGCAGGCGATCGGCCTGATTCCCCTGCTGGCGCTAGGGATCGTCATGTTATTTTTCACTTCCCAATGGTTCACAAAAACTATGCATCAGGAAGTGGAACGTGAATTGTATGATGCCACAAAAAGTGCCACTACACTTCTGAACGCTGCCTATCCCGGCGATTACCGGCTGGAAGGTGATGTTGCCTACCTTCTGTATAAGGGCGATGTAGATATCACCCGTGAATATTCTCTGTTTGATCAATTCAAACAGGATACCGGACTGGACATCACCCTGTTCTATCAGGATACCCGCGTTCTGACGACTCTGTATAACGCCCAGGGTGACCGCATTGTCGGCTCCGGTGCTCCGGATGTGGTGATCCGTGATGTCCTGAATACCGGTGAAGATCATTTTTATATCAACACTCTGATCAATGGAAAGTCTTATTTCTCCTATTATAGTCCTGTCCGCAATCAGGACGGCAGCATAGTCGGCATGCTTTTTATAGGAAAATCCAGTGCCTCCGTATCTCAGTCCATTCAACGTTATGTCTATCCGCTGACGTGGCTGATCATCGGTTTTGTGGCTCTCGTGGCTGTCTGCATCTATTTTTACACCAGAAGATTCGTGGCTGTATTACTCCATATTCACAGCTTCCTGTCGGAGGTAGCCTCCGGGAATCTGAACGCCACACTGGATCATTCCGTAACAAAACGCAGTGATGAATTGGGTGATATCGGTCGCTGTGCCGTGTCCATGCAGCGCTCTCTTCGTACCATGATCGAGCAGGATGCCCTGACCGAGCTGTACAACCGCCGCAGCGGGGAAAAAAAGCTGCGCCAGATCTTCGAGGAAGCCCAATCTTCCCGCCATTCTTTTGCGCTCGCCATCGGAGATATTGACTTTTTCAAAAAGGTTAACGATACCTACGGTCACGAATGTGGGGATGCCGTACTGAAAAATGTCTCTGCCTTGCTGAAGCAGCATATGTGGCGCCGTGGCTTTGCCGCGCGTTGGGGTGGTGAGGAATTTCTACTGGTGTTTGAAAATGTAGATCTTACAGAAGCACGGAAACAGCTGGATCTTCTCATGGACAAAATCCACGAACTGGATACGCTCTATGAAGGTCAACACGTGAAGGTAAATATGACCTTCGGACTGGTCTGTGAGTCTGACAAAGATGTTCGTACATTATTAAAAGAAGCTGATGAAAAATTATATATCGGTAAGACAAACGGTCGTAACCAGGTATTATCTTAACCCGGTTACGACCTCTTTTTACTGCTCCATCTGTCTGCCCAGGAAGCCCGCTGCAGACTGCGCCAGTTTCTGTTCCACTTCTCCCATTTTGCTCTTCCCGTCATTTTCCAACAGGATCACACTTCCGATGATGTCCCCTTCGCAGATGATCGGTGTGATCAGCTGCCAGGCATAGTCCACGGCAATGTCTTCCGCAATGTTGACATAATTGCGGTCTCCTTTTGCGGCAATCACAGTCTCTCTATTATTGATCTTCTCCTCCAGTTGGCGGCTTACTGCTTTATTGAGCAGCTGCTTACAGCCTCCGGAGACGGCTATGAACTGGTCCCTGTCCGCGATCAGTGTGGGATGTCCCGACACCTGTGCCAGGCTTTCTGCATACTGTTTTGCGAACGTGGTCATCTCGCCGATGGGAGAATACTTTTTCAGAATAATCTGTCCCTCTCTGTCTGTAAATATTTCCAGCGGATCGCTTTCCCTGATGTGTAACGTACGACGGATCTCCTTCGGGATCACGATTCGTCCCAGGTCATCTATTCTTCTTACAATTCCGGTTGCTTTCATTGATAAACCTCCTGCTTTCCAGATTACTTTCCATAATTGTGCTGTGTGGGTAGTATGTGGAAAGCATGGAGAAATTATGTGACATTTACCAAAATGTTTTTTTCTTTGTATTTCCTATATTTCTGTGTTACACTTAATCTACTTGCGACAAAATATTAAGTGTGGGAGAGATTAAACTATGAATCACAAAAATAGTAACAGAAGTTCATTTTCCGGCAAGATCGGTTTCGTCCTGTCTGCTGCCGGCGCCTCGGTGGGACTGGGCAATATCTGGCGTTTCCCGTATCTGGCAGCCAAATACGGCGGTGGAATCTTCCTGTTGATCTATATTATTCTGGCGCTTACCTTCGGTTATAGCATGATCGTGGCAGAGACTTCACTGGGACGCATGACAGGTAAAAGTCCCGTAGGTGCCTTTCATACCTTCGGGAAATCCAAATGGTTGTCCTTCGGCGGATGGATCAACGCTATTATTCCTATTCTGATCGTTCCTTATTATTCCGTCATCGGCGGATGGGTGATCAAATATCTGGTGGAATATGCCAAGGGTCACGGACATGATCTGGCAGCAGACGGTTATTTTTCCACGTTTATTTCCAATGGCGTCTCTACTGAGCTGTGCTTTATCGTATTCACTCTGTGTACGCTGGGCATCATCTACGCCGGTGTCCGCAACGGTATCGAGCGCGTATCCCGCATTATGATGCCGATCCTGGTAGTGCTCTCTGTGGTCATCACAGTCTATTCTGTTACCAGACCGGGAGCACTGAGCGGTGTGAAGTATTTCCTGATCCCGAATCCTGCGAATTTTTCCTGGATGACAGTCGTAGCTGCCATGGGTCAGATGTTCTACTCTCTGTCCATTGCCATGGGTATCCTCATCACCTTCGGCTCTTACATGAAAAAAGATGTCTCCATTGAAGGCTCCACGAAAAATGTGGAGATCTTTGATACCGCCATTGCTATCATGGCAGGTCTGATGATCATTCCCGCCGTGTTCGCATTCTCCGGTGGAGATCCCGATACCTTACAGGCAGGTCCTTCCCTGATGTTCATCACACTTCCCAAAGTCTTCGACAGCATGGGAATGGGCACCTTCGTAGGTATTATGTTCTTCGTACTGGTACTGTTTGCAGCCATGACCAGCTCCATTGCACTTACCGAAAGTGCTGTGTCTACTTTCGAGGACGAGCTTGGCTGGGGTCGTAAAAAATCTACCGTGATCATGGGTGTGATCATGCTGGCACTGGGAACGTTATCCTCACTGGGTTACGGACCGCTTGGTGCTGTGAAGATCATCGGCATGCAGTTCCTTGATTTCTTCGATTTCCTGACCAACTCCGTGATGATGCCTATCGCTGCCATCACCATCTGTCTGCTGGTATCCCGCGTCATCGGAGTAAAGGCTGTGGAAGAAGAAGTCATGCACGGTGAAGCCGCTTTCCGCCGCAAAAAAATATTCAACTTCATGATCAAGTATCTCTGCCCGGTATTTGCTGCGATTATTTTATTAAGCTCTGTGGCAAATGCTTTTGGATGGATTAAAATGTAATGATGCCAGGGTCATAAACAAAACCCCACGCTGTGCTCGCACAAGCGTGGGGTTCTTGTTTCATGACCCGCTCCGATATTCGCATAAAAGGGAAGCGTCTGCTTCACGATATGCGAATACCGGACAGGATTGGCATCATGCTATATCGGAATGATCCGTCCCGTTTCCGCATTTACTCTATGTGAAATTGAGATTACCGTTCTTCCTTCGGAAGCCCTCTTCAGTGCCTGCAGCACCTCTTCCTCAGTCTGGGCATCCAGATTTGCCGTAATCTCATCCAGCAGAAGAAGCTTCGGCTTCGCCACGGCGGCTCTGGCAATGGATAACAGCTGCCACTGTCCCTGCGAGAAGATCTCCGAAGTACAGATCGTGTCATAGCCTTTTTCCAGCTGTTCTATCGTTGCATCCAGTCCCGCAATTCTTGCGACCTCCCGTACCTCTTCCATAGTAAAAGAATCGTCATACAGCGTGATCTGATCCTTCACGGTACCGGGTACTCTGTGAAAAGTCTGCTCCACATAGCCGTACAGACTGCGCTTTTCATTTTCCGGAATCTGAAAAGCATCTCTTCCCTGAATCAGCACTTTACCCTCTCCCGGCTGATAGAGTCCCAGCAACAGTTTGAAGACCGTACTCTTCCCTGCACCGGTTCTGCCTGCCAGAGTGACCTGTTCTCCGGGATACACTTGAAAATTTAAAGCCTGCAAAATCTTACGATCATCATCCTCATAGCCAAAGGTCACGTTTTGCAGTTCCACAAAAGGATTTTCCGATCTATTCTGTGGTTCTGCCGTTTTTTCCCCGGAATTTTTCTCCGGCAATTCCTCTAATTCATAGAATTCATTGATCCGGTGCACGCCCGCAATGGCGGACTGGATGGTCTGGATCTCCATTCCCAGACTCTCCACAGGGGTAAAGATCTGGGAGATATAGTTAATTACCGCTACCGCTGTACCGGCAGACATGCCGAACAGTGTCAGCACCTTTGCATTACCGGAGGCAGAAAACAGCATCACAACCGCCACCACGATAGCATTCAGGATCAGGATCACCGGGGAATATATGGCATCATAAAAATTCGTGCGATCTACCGCGCGATAACTCTCCGCAATATATTCCTCATACCGCTGCTCCATGTAGCGCTCTTTTCCCAACGTATGAATGGTGCGGATATTGTGCAGCGTCTCCGGCACATGTCCGGATGCTCTGCCCACGGCACGACGGTTCTCGATCTGGGCTTCCAGCATGTTTTTCTGCATCGTCCGGGTGAACCAATACAAAAATGGCAGCAGGACCAAAAGTACGATCGCCAGTCCTCTGTTTTTTAACCAGATCACCACCAGGATACTTATAATTTTACAAGCATCCGCAAACATGCTGATGATTCCGGAGGTAAACAGGTTCTCCACCGTATCCACATCTCCCACGAACCGGGATACGATCGTACCGGGCTCCTGCTCCGTCAGTTCCCCTGCCGTCAGGTTCGTGTATTTGTCCATCATGCTGCTTCGCAGTGCATGAGTGATCTTCTGACCGAAAACCGTTAACAGTCCCTCTCTGATACTCTCTGTCAGTCCGGTGAGCACCGTAAAGGCAAAATAGAGTATCACCAGTGCAACCGGAACTACGTTTCCTGCGGTGATCGTATCCACAATACTTCCGAGAATCCAGGGCGGCAACAGCGCGGTTACAATGGCACCTACGACTGCCAGCACGATTCCCAGTGACAACCCTGCATAGTCTGTCACAGTCTGCCGGATCACGCTGCGGACATTTTTCACATTCTGTCTCTTATTTTTCTGCATCTGTTTATTTTTCTGCATGATCCGGACCTCCCTCCTGCGTACTGTGTGCTTCAGCGTCATCCGCCTGTGCTTCATACAGTCTCGCATACTCCGGGAACTTTTCAAGGATCTGTTCGTGGGTTCCCGCGGTCACTTTTCCATCCTCCATCCACAGCACCTGATCCATTTGGGGGAACAGATAGAGTCTGTGGGACAATAGGATCACGATACTGTCCGCTGTAAACTTCCGTAGATTGGCAAAAACCTCTTTCTCCGTCTTGCGATCCAGTGCGGAAAAAGGATCGTCCAGGATCAGGACCGGACGCTTATGGCACAGGGTTCTCGCCAATGCCAGCCGCTGTGCCTGGCCACCGGAGAGCCGGACGCCGCCATTTCCCACAATGGTGTCCATACTCTCTTCCATCTCTGCCACCTCACCGTCGAAACAGACTGCCTTCAGATACTTCTCCGGATCGTCATCATCGCCCAGCAGTATATTGTTACGGACACTGTCATTGAACAGCTCCGGATCGTGTCCTAAATATCCCACCATGCCGTTTTGCTCTGCCTTGGTCATCCCTGATAATTCTTTGCCGTGGAAACAGATCCTTCCTTCGTAAGGGTATTCACAGAGGAAGGTCTTACCCAATGTGGACTTACCACACGCCACTGCGCCGGTGACACCAATGATCTGTCCCGGAGTGGCTGACAGGTTGAAGTCCTCATAGATCTTCTCTCCACCGGGATAAGCAAAGCTTACATGAGATACTTCCAGCGTTCCCGGCTCCTGTACCAGGCTGTCGTCCTCATAAGTGGCTTCCTTCATCAGTGGCTTGATTCGCTTCCAGGAAACCTGGGCTTTATGTACTGCATTGAATAGCTTCGCGGCATGAGAAGATTTCACGGCTAACTTCAAAAAGCAGGATAAAAACGTGGTAAAGGCTGCCACATCCCATGCTTTCCAGCCGGTTCCCAGCACATTTTTGCTGCCGAAATACAGGATAAACAATACTCCTGTCATGGAGATAATCCGGTACAGTGGGGGGAACGCAGTACTCCAGATATTGGCCTTCACAGCAGCTTTCTCATAAGCGGTCAGATCCACTTCATAGGCCTGCCTGCGCTCTTTTTCTCTACCATAGACACGGTAAGTAACCGCATTGGCAGCTCTGTCCAGTGTTGCAGTGCTTAAATCTCCGGACTTTTCCTTATAAGCAGCTCCGGTGCGCTGCACGTTACGCTTCATCTTCTCCGCCAGCACATAAGATACCGGTAAAAACAGCATACCTAAGATCGCCAGCCGCCAGTCATAAAATAACAGCATTCCCACATATGCTGCCAGTGCCACACCGGTATCGAAGATCTCTGTGGTAAATTTCCGCATACCCTCCGCGCAGTCGTCCACATCCAGGATTGCCTTGGTCATCACATTTCCGACACCCTCTTCTTCCAGTTCGGCACGGTTCTTATGAACCAGACAATCATAGAGTGTTTGCTTCATATCTTTGTTTACGTTATTGGCAAACCGACGCACATAGAAACGCTTGATATAACGGGAGATCTGCACGATGGCAATAGATATCACATATGCCGTCACCAGCACCAGCATATCCCGGTATCCGGCCTTCCCGCCCAAAATATCCACCAGGCATCCCGTCATCCGACCCTCGAACCACGGTCCTGCCAGCAGTCCGAGGTTATAGATCAGTCCGGAGAACGTGACTGCCAGCAGCACAGGCCACTGGGTTTTGAAATAATACAGGATCTGATCCTTTTTCGCTGCCTCATATATCTGTTTCATCCTCTCCGGCTCCTTCTTCCACACATTTTTCCGCATTGACAAACCCTGTCCTTCTCACGTCACCCATCAATTCTGCTTCTTTCCTCAGCACAACATAAAAAGATGTACTATCCTCTGATTTAGATAATAGTACATCTTTTTCGTCTGTCAATGTATTTGATTACCATCTCAGGCCTTCAAAATCTCCGAAATGTTCCGCTGGATCCCGGCTGCTACATCCGGTTTATTCATGGAATAGACATGGATATGTTTTACGCCATTGGCCAGCAGATCGATGATCTGATCGGTGGCATAGGCAATGCCCGCCTGTTTCATGGCTTCCGGATTGTCTCCGAAGCGGTCTACGATATTTTTGAAGCGTTCCGGCACATTACAACCGGACAGTTTTACGGCATTTTTCACCTGTACACCGCGGGTAATGGGCATGATGCCGGGAACGATGGGCACGGTAATCCCTGCTTCCCGCACACGGTACATGAAGTTGAAGAAGATATTGTTGTCGAAGAACATCTGGGTCGTCAGATACTCACACCCGGCATCCACCTTCGCCTTCAGTCCCTGAATATCCGCATTTTTGTTAGCAGAATCGGGATGCACCTCCGGGTAGCAGGCGCCACCTACGCAAAAATCTCCGTTTTCCTTAATAAAACGCACCAGATCGGAGGCGTGTGTAAAATCCGTAAATACTTCTCCGTCGAAATCCTTGGGAATATCTCCTCTCAGAGCTAAAATATTCTCGATCCCTGCTGCCTGCATTTCTGTAAGAGCGGTACCGATGCTGCCCCTGTCAGCACAGACACAGGCCAGATGCGCCACGGTAGGCACATTGTGCTGCTTCTGAATCTCTCCTGCCAAAGCAATGGTATGTCCCTTGGTACTGCCGCCGGCGCCATAAGTCACGCTCATATAAGCAGGCTGCAATGCCGCGATCCCCAGTGCTGCTGCCTCCACATTTCCGAAATCCGTGCTCTTCTTCGGAGGAAATACCTCGAAAGAAATGGTTGCTGTATCTTGTGCTAAAATTTCCCTGATCTTCATTCGTGTACTCTTTTCTTATCCTTTATTTTTATTCTTTATGTCTCTTTGGCTTACTCTTTTATTGTATCCGGCTCAAACGATAAATGTTGTCTGTTTCTCCAAGCCATTCTCAATTTTTCTCATCGCGCAAAAACGGAGGCAAAAAATCCACTTTTTCTTCTTCACTTTCGCTTTTCGCAATAATGTTCCGGATATTCTGCATCCGCTTATCCAGTGCCGCACTCTGCTGCGCACAGTCATACAGCTCGTCCTTCAGGAACTTTGCCTGACTCTCCGGAATATTTTTCTTGTATTGCAGCTTGTGTTCCAGACTGGCCCAGAAGTCCATGGCTATGGTGCGGAACTGCACCTCCACATAGACCAGCTTCTTCGTATTCTGTAAAAAGATCGGCACCTGTACGATCAGATGAAGGCTGCGATAACCGCTCTCCTTGGGATTCTTTATATAATCCTTGCGCTCGATCAGGGTGATATCATCCTGTCGTAAAAAGCTCTCCGCCAGCTCGTATATATCATCCGGAAAAGAGCAGATGACCCGGACACCGGCGATGTCACGGATATTCTCCTCAATACCCTCCAGAGTCATGGGAATATTTTTCCGGCGGATCTTCCTAAGGATACTGTCATAGGACTTCACCCGGGTCTTGATGCCCTCGATGGGATTGCGGTCATATTCCAGAGAATATTCCTGATTCAATACTTTAAATTTCGTCTCCACCTCCATGATGGCACACTGATAATAAGACATCAGCTCGTCCATGGGGCGCTTATTTTTCTCAATCAGATCGAGGAATTGATCTGATAATAAATGTTGTTTGAAAAATTTACCTCTGATTGTATCCATGATATAACTCACTCTTTTATTGTCTCTATTTTTTGATCAATATTTTTTATGATAATCTATGATGAATCATAGATTATCATAAAAAATGCCTCCTGGTCTATGGTATATTCATAGTATATACCATAGACCAGGAGGTATCAATCACTTCATGGTGAATCGATAGGCTGCACCGAAGGACACCATATTTCGAGTTGAACATTTGTTCGATTCGTGTTGTACTGTTATTGTGTAATCGAAACGAAAGCGGATGCGATTTTCCGATTGTTAGATGCCCTCTAGTAATACAAAGGAGGGGATGCCCATGAATACAATGGAAGTACTTACTCTGTTGTTAGTTGTCTTTGCAGCTCTATCATACATCGACAGACATGGTGACGATAATAACAAAAAGAAATAGCATCCCACCGTCCAAAGTGAATGCTATTTCTTTTCTAACATTTAACTGAGGGCAAATCGGAATTTTCACTTCCGACCACCTTTCTAAGTAGATTATACACTATGAGGGGTTGAGAAATCAATCCCTCTTTTCATTGAATCTTGATGATTTTATCACATACTCAAAACAGCTTAATACACTTTAGTCAAACGCGGTCGACGCATTCGGATTCCGCAGTGCCTCAAAGCACATCAGTATCTGCTCTCTGGTACATTTTTCTACCGCAAGTTTTTCGGGGAGCGTGTCCTCATCAAAAAATGCAATGCCGGTCGTTTCGATATTGTCTTCAAATTCACCACTTTCGTATTTGCACTGCACGAAGATTTTCACCACTCCGTATGCATAGTTTGTCACATTATGCTTCCGCCAGTCCTGCACAGCGATCAGCTTTTCCGCAGTCACAGTAAAGCCCGTTTCCTCTTTTACTTCCTTTACCGTATTCGAAGCTACCGACTGATCAACGTCGCACCAGCCGCCGGGCAACGACCAGGTATCGTTGTTTTCATGGACAAGCAGAATTTTTCCATCCACAAATACAGCAGCTCTTGTATCCACTTTTGGGGTCTGGTAACCTGTTTCGTTACAGAACAGATCATAAACCTTGGTAACGGGAATATCTGTCTTAACAGCAATCATTTCCGCCGAGATTTTGCGCAGCTCTTCATAACGTTCTTTATCGTATTTGTCTTTTCCGTATTGCAGGCCTGCCTGTGCAATGCTTTGAATACGGATTGCGAAATCTAACCATGCATCATTCATCATCAATCCCCCTTAAACTGTCCGGTGAGTTCATTATATCACGATTCGCATCTTCGATGCTCTACGCTGCTTTGCAGCTATCGTGATCAAATTCGCCGTTCGCCAGAAATCTGCCAGCAGCTTTCTGGCTCTCTTGCACTCATTATACTATATTGCGCACGAATCGTTAAGTGTATATAATAAAACTCAAGTCAGGCAAACTACAGAGAACACAGGAGAAAACAAATGGCAAAAAAAGTGTTATTGATCAATGATCTGGCGGGATACGGCAAAGTGGCATTATCCGCTATGCTGCCGGTATTATCCTATCTGAAATACGAAACTTACAATCTCCCCACAGCAATCGTATCCAATACTTTGGATTACGGAAAATTCGATATTCTGGATACCACACAGTATATGAAGAACACTTTGGGTGTATGGAAAGCCCTTGATTTTCAGTTTGATGCCATTTCCACCGGTTTTATCGTATCAAAAGAGCAGACGCAGATGATCACGGAGTTCTGCATCGAGAATGCAGCTAAGGACGTCACTGTATTCACAGATCCCATCATGGGCGATGATGGAAAGCTGTACAACGGCATGTCGGAAGAAACGGTGAAACTGATGCGAAAGCTGATCTCCGTGGCAGATTATATTGTACCCAATTACACGGAAGCCTGTTATCTGACGGGAACCACCTATGAAGCAGACGGCATCACCAAGGAAGACTATCATAAAATGATTGATGCACTGCGAGCATTGGGCGCAAAGTCCGTAGTGATTACCAGTGCGATTGTAAAAGATTCCGTGAATAAAGCTGTAATGGGGTATGACCATATAGAAAATAAGTATTTTCGAATTGATTTTGATGAGATTCCGGTTCGTTTTCCGGGTACCGGCGATATCTTCTCTGCCATCTTTATGGCAAAAATATTGAGTGGCAAGACTCTGCAGACCGCAACGAAGAAGGCAATGGATGCCGTGCGGACAATGATTATGAAAAATGCTGAGAATGCAGATAAATTCAAGGGAATTCCCTTAGAGACCTGTCTGGAGGTATTGGACGAATGAGCAGACCCAGGATTCAGATTACATTAATTGACCGGAAAGGGACAAAAGGCTGCCACAGAGGGCACAAGATCGGTGATTCTTACGATTTTGACACAGAACGCGGTAACTTGTGCCCCATGGCAATGCATGTGGCGTTCCCTTATGTAGATATTCTCCGGTACGGTGGGGAAATTCCCGGAAATCCGAAGGGAACCGCTATCTTTGCCTGCCCGGATGTGGATACGCTGAATGTGTTTAAAATCGAACGGATGGATGAAAAATAAGCGGCTCCGGCGAGCCGCTTTTCATTTTCTAGATGGTAGACGCAATGATCTTTGTCCTGCCAGGTCTCCATGCGATGCTCCACATCGATGCGATATACCGTGTAGTAAGGGCAGTGGATCAGCTGCTGGATTGCATCGTCCTTTTTCTCCGTGTGTACCACGCTGTTCTCTGCGGATTTGGCAGGGACAGTAATGACATCAATACTCTGGGTGATGTGCAACTGTCTGGGCTTGCCGTTACTCAGTCGGTCATAATCATACACCCGGTAGGTAATATCGTTGCTCTGCTGGGTCTCAAGAAGCAGTGTACCGCCCCGGATATTGTGGGTACACCCCGGACACGATTGCCGACACCAGGTAGAATTCTGCCTTGATATCCGTGATGTCTCTCTGCGGTGTCTGCATGTATCATAGCGATCCGGCCGGCAGAAATGTGCATTTAGCCGCAGAGCATAACTTTAGCGGAGAAAACACCATTCTGATAGGTAAACGTACTTGCACCGCCGCTTTTTTCTGCAATATGTTGGATAGACTGGATGCCGACGCCGTTTTCCTTTCGTTTGGAGGATCGGAAAACACCGTCCTTCTCCCTGATTTCGCCGTCATAGGCATTCTCAACTTCGATCAGAAGCAGCCGCCCGGCATGCAGGTATGCAGTGATTTTAATCTGCCGTCTGTCTGGTGCAGTGCGGATACTGGCTTCGAGCGCATTTTCCAACAAGTTGGACAAGACCAGACACATGTTGATCTCATCGATCGGAAGAGTCTGCGGCAGATCGAGCTTTGCGCAAAAGGGAATGTCTTCGCGCTTTGCCAGGGCACAATAATAGCCGATGACGCTATCTGCTGCGCGGTTTTCGCAGAAGTGTATACCGAGATTCGGGATGCGGGAAATGGTTTTTTCAAGGTAGCTTTTCAATCCCTCCATATCGCCGGTCTCAGCCAGTGCGGAAATTTGATTCAGTTGATGGCGCATATCATGCCGCGCCTGCCGCACTTCTTCGATGGCAGCTTTGAGATTCTCATAGCGCTGCTGCTGCATGAAGAGAAGCTGGTTTTCCTGCTGTAGTCTCGCGTTGCGGTTGAGACTGGTGGCCATTAGCAGGAAAATTGCGTTGAACCAGAGCAAAAGCAAAAGAAGTGCAATACTTATCACAATATATCCCTGCAATACACGACCGGTCCTAAGCGTCGTCTGATAGCGCGGAATCATAAAAAGGTTCAAAAAAATGAACACCAGCGGCAAAACCCAGAACACATACCATGTTTGCGCAAAATTATCATCCTCGACCATCACACGAACTGCATGGGTTGACGGATAGAACGCTGTCAGCACCAAAATCCAGCAAACAACATTATAAAATACACAGGCTGCAAGGCAGAACCACGGTTCGTCCTGTGGCAGCTGCATATGCAGAGCAATCATAACACTGATAGCTCGAGACAAGCTGTTGATGCATGCAAATACTGCGCAAACAGTCAGTGCAATTGTTCCGGATTTCCAGAGGGAGATTTTGAGAGTTCCGGTATATAGCCCAATTGCAAGCAATGTGATCCCTGCCAGGGCAGACGCAGTGGACGCATGAAGCTGATAGCAGACGATCCCACCACCGATACATAATCCTGCCATCAGTGGGAGAATCCGGGCGGCAAGCTTTCCGGGGGACTGCTTCAGATAGGATTTTACAGGGAAATATGCAAGTAAAAGACCGGGGAGTACGACGGACAACTCCAGGATCGGACGCAGAATATCTTTCATCTCATACACCCCCTTGCAGCAGAAATTCCATAAATGCCTGCCTGGCAGGCTTCAAAAGTTCCTGGTTGACATATACGCGGCTGCCGTCGGTCATGCAGAAAGCGGCGGCCTGAAAATCAGCGGCATGTTCTAAATTGACAATCACACCGCGGCTGCATACAAAAAAGCGTATATCTTTTTTAAGCGGCTCGGTAAATGCCTTAAAGCTTTGCCGCGTGGCAAGCGTTTTTCCGGCAGTTGTGCGAATGTTGATCATATGAGCAAAATGCTCGGCAAAGATAATGTCCCTATAGCGAAGGCGAATGTCGCTGCCACTGACTTTCACCGTCAGAATCGGCTCCGGACGCGGAAGTTTAGTGAGCATTTCAGCAAGCAGAGCGGCAAGTTCTCCCTCGGAAAAGGGCTTCACGAGGTAGTGAAATGCCCGCACCTGAAAGCCCTCCAGTGCATGATCGGTAGATGTTGTGGTGAAGATCAGAAAGCAGTCTGCATCCATCTTCCGAAGTTCCTTTGCGGCATCCATACCGCTTAATCCTTTCATGTAAATGTCCAGAAATGCCACAGTAAAGTGCCGTTCTTTTTCTGCTGCGAGAAAGCTCTCGCTGCTGTCAAATTCTAAGATCTCCGTCTCTACACCGTACAAGCTCAGCTGTCGCTCAAGCCGCATTTTCAACAGCGCACGTTCGGTCTCGATATCATCCACTATTGCTATCCTCATATCGGACTGACTCCTTTGTAAAAAATTCCAGTAACTATTCCAACTAAATTATATCATACCTGTCCAACACCGGCACAGTGAAAAGCTCAGATTTCGTGACGGAATTGAGGGTTTCGTGCCAAACGGCTTGAAAAGCGTTTGCATATCCGTATACTGACAAGCAGAAAGCATCAATGACGGCAGAAAGGAGGGAGTGCCGTGTACCACATTGCCGTGCTGACAAATAGTGAAACACAGGAAGCCTTTTATATAGAGCAGCTTTCACGGTTCTGCTTTGAACGCGGTCTGTTTCCCAAAATGGACTGTTACCATGGGCAGGAGTTGTTCTTTGATGTGGCGCGTGTAAATGCGCCAACCTGCACTGTGATCGCACTTCCGGGAGTAGAAGGGTTGAATGCGGTGGAGCATCTGAGAACGCTTTTTCCCGAAACACGCATCATCTGGTGCAGCGATCTGGATTTTTCCCTGCATGCATTTCGGCTGCGTGTAGACTATTTTCTGTTAGAGCCAATAACAGAAGAAGCGTTTCAGCAAGGACTTTCTACATGGTTAGATGGGAAAAAAACGTCTGCCTTATTCCGAACGGATCACAACAAACATAACAATGAGGAGGATTATTGATGAACAAGAGAAAAAAGATTTATTCTGTATTTAGCTTTCTTCTGGCGGGAACACTGTGCCTATCTATGGCGGCCTGTGGTGGAACGCCCACACCGGCAGAGGACGAAACAACATCTTCTGCACCGTTATCCGGTGCACTGCCCGTGAAGGCTTTACAACCCAAACACGTGGATGAAAACCCTTATATGGCAAAAAGTGATGCAAACATCCATCACGACGGCTACAACACCGACTCAACGGATGAAATTCTGCCGCTCGGCATCTATCCGGAAATCAATGTTTCCTTTGAGACAACGAACCCGAACGCCTCACCCGCGATTTACTTTGACAACTACGGTCACGCGGTCGTGCCACTGCTCGGCGGCATCGCCATCCGTGATCTGAATGCAACAGAGACGAAGACGCTCGGCTATTTTTCACCGATGCAACATGATGGCGGCGGTTACGTCATCCAGAGTTCCTACACATTCCTTGACTCTAAAAACCGTGTCGTCTGCCCGACGAGCAACAACCATGTACTGATACTGCGTACGACAGAGGAAGACGGCAGCGTCATTCCGGAATTTGAAAAGGTTCTGGATATCGATATCAAGGCGGCTGCTGAGACCGCGCTCGGCAAAGAACTGACACAGAATCTTCTGTCCGTGGTCTTTGACTACGACGGAAACCTTTGGTTCGCCACCGGCGGCTTCCGGATCTATCCCGAACGGCAGCAGCAGGGCGTTCTCGGCTACATTGCCCACACAGCGATAGAATCGATTCTGAATGGCGAACAAACCGATCTTTCAAAGGCTGTCTTTGTTTACGGGCTGCCCCTTGGCGAGGGCGCAGAAAACGGCATTGCTGCCTCCAAAGACGGTGCGGTCATTCTGACGAACCAGAACTGCTATCTGTTGCGCGCGGAAGAAGGTGTGAACGTTGTGTGGTGCACGCCATATGAGAGTGTCGGCGCGAAGGTCAGCCGCGATGGCGATAAGACTACCGGCGGCGGCCTTGCCTGGGGTGGCGGCTGCTCGCCCACACTGACACCAAACCTTGTACTGTTCACCGACAACGCAGATCCTGTTAAGCTTCTCGCGCTCGACATGAAGACCGGAGAGGTCGTAGCCAGCATGCCTGTTTTGGATGATCTGCCCGATGGGTATCAGGTGGCGGTTGAGAACTCTGCAATCGTTTATGACGACGGTGAAGGCACCGTCAGCACGATCGTCTGCAACTGGTTCGGCGCTGGTAACGCAGGTCTTGCCGACCCTGACAATGACTCTTCGATTCAGAGCTACGCCAACATTTATGACCAGAACTGGCTGATGAAGGGTAATGTTATGATCGCCCCGGGCGTTGAGCGGGTGGACACCCTAAAAACCGCCGATGGCTATGAAATGAAGAGCGTCTGGAGCCGGAACGATTTGCGCGACACGGCGATCATGAAGCTCTCCACTGCAACAGGCTATATCTACGGTTACGTACAGGATTTGGATACCGGCATGTGGCAGTACATTATTTTGGACTTTGCAACAGGCGAAACCGTCTTCACGATGGATGTGTCCAACAAATACGGCTACAATAATATGGCCATCGGCATGTACACCGGCAGCAACGGAAATACGCTCTACTGCCCGACAGGCTACCTGGAGCTGCTGCGTTTGCAGGATCGATTTGTGTACCTGCCCGAGCTTCCGTACCGTGAGGTTGATCTTGATCAGGCGGCAAGAAATGTTCTTTCGCAGGATCAGTTTGAGCAGGATGGCGGTGAAGGTACGGTTGCAAGCTGGCACAACACTGCGACCATCTGCAACGTGCATCCCAACACCATGGTAGCCTTCCGCATGAACAACCTGTCCGGCAGTGCCTCCGATCTGACGCTCTACGCCTATGGTACAGACAGCAAGCTGGAAAAGGTTGGCTCTGAACTGTGGTCGCTCACAGACGAGACCGGAGCAAATGTGACGGAGCTGACAGACGGCGTGCTCTATGAGCTGCGCGTGACCGTCTCCGACGGCGGTGATCTCGACCTGAGCGAAACAGAAAAAGAAATCAAGCTATCTGTTGTACTTGGAAAATAAATCAGTTTGAAGATAAATCAGTTTTGAAGACAGCTATCATTTACCGGATTTTTATCTGCTGTAAACTTAGATCGTAGATGCGATGATCTGCATCCTGCCCTGTAACTCTACCTTACCGTAGCCGTCGGGCAGGATCAGGTGATCGCCCTTCTTTAAAGGAGTACCGTTCAGGGTGCCTTCGCCCTCTACCACGCTCATGAGAACAAAGGGCTTATCCTGCCAGGTCTCCACACGGTGTTCCACATCAATGCGGTATACGGTGTAGTAAGGGCACTGGATCAGCTGCTGAATGGCATCGTCCTTCTTCTCGGTATGCACCACACTGTTCTCTGCGGATTTTGCGGGAACCGTGATCACATCGATACTCTGTGCGATGTGCAGCTGTCGGGGCTTGCCGTTACTCAGTCGGTCATAATCATACACCCGGTAGGTAATATCGCTGCTCTGCTGGGTCTCAAGAAGCAGTGTACCGCCCTTAATGGCATGTACGGTACCGGGATCGATCTGGATGAAGTCACCGGGCTTAATAGGGATCTCACGGATGAACTCTTTCCACTTTCCTTCCTGGATCATCTGCTCCAGTTCTTCCCTGGTCTTCGCGTTGTGTCCAACCACCAGCGTAGCATTTTCCTTACAGTCTAAGATGAACCAGCACTCTGTTTTGCCCAGGGATCCGTTCTCATGTACCTTCGCATAAGCGTCATCCGGATGCACCTGGATGCTTAAGTCGTCCTTTGCATCAATGATCTTGATCAGCAGCGGGAAACGATCCATTCCCGTGTCTCCGAACAACTCGGGGTGCTTCTCCCACAGCTCGGACAGCTTCATTCCCTTATAAGCGCCGCTTGCCACGGTGCCGTCTCCGTTGGGATGGGCGCTGATACCCCAGCACTCACCGATGTCGTCTCCTTCGATGGGATAACCAAATTCGCTGTTTAACCTGGTACCGCCCCAGATATTGTGGGTACACACCGGATTTAAAAATATAATATCTTTCTTCATGGTCCTGTTCCTGCTTTCTTTGAATCTTTCCCTGATACATTTTTATTTATACTAATAACTCACCGTTCCCCCGGCTTTCAATCATTTTTCCTGTTTTAATAATGATTCCTCCGTATTCTTTGTCCAGACAATAGTCTTTCAGGAAAGCGTATCCGTGCTTTGCCTCATCAAGCAGACTTTCGTCTTTTAACAGTGTATATGCATTGGAGAAGAACCAGGTGATCCTGCTGTTCAGGATACACCCATTTTCTGCTTTTTTATCCAGCTTCAGATCATAATCCAGGTAGCCGTAATAGCCACCGAATTCGTCATCTCTCATGCCTTTCCAGAAGGTATCTGTGCAACACTTTCTTTTAAGACCATATGACCTTCCACAATATGAATACCCGGTTTATAGTTTTCATTACTTATTTTACTGATCATATTGTAAACCGCTTTCTTTGCCATCTCCTTCAAATCTACCTCATAAGTTGTTATCTGGATATCGCTTAATCCAGGATACAAGTAATTATCAAAGCCGACCACTGAGATGTCCTCCGGTACACGATATCCGTTCTCTCTCAGTTTCTTGATCAGAAAGCTTGCGGTCAGATCGCAGTTGCATACGAATGCGGTAGGCATATCCTTCGGAAGCTGCAACATATTCACCGTATCGATCTTGCCGGTCTCAATATGACGATCATCCAGCACCCATTCCTTCTTCTGTTCCAGTCCCAGCTCTAAAAGAGCCTTTTGATAACCGAAATATCGGTCCGTAATGCTCTCCATGGCCAGCAGGGTTCCCACATAAGCGATCTTGCGGTGTCCCATCCGATACAGATAATATGTCAGCTCATAGGTTCCGTAGTAGCTGTTGGAGATCACGGAATCACTGGCTTCTCTGCCGTTATAATAATCCAGATAGATCACCGGGATCGCTGCTTCTGTATTCAGATGCCGCAGGTAATCATCCATCATTTTACCGATGACGATAATGCCATCCACCTTGCGTTCCTGTACCAGCTTCGGCATTCTGCCATTCTCTTCCTCTGCCATTCCGATGACCTCCAGCATGGTAAAGCATTCCTTTGCTGTGGCTCTGGTAGCTACCGCCTGGTACATCTGCCAGTAAAACGATTCATATTTATCAAGGAATCTCTCAGAGATCAGAATACCGATATTGTAGCTCTTCTGGTTCTGACTTTTTCTTGCCGCTGACGGCTGCTGATAACCGAGTTCTTCCGCAATGCTGCGGATCTTTTCCCTCACTTCCTCACTGACGCCTTTTTGTCCGGACAATGCCTTGGACACCGTTACCGTGCTGACTCCTACCTGTTCTGCGATATCTGCTAATTTTACTGCTTTTGCCATATTTGTATACTCCTTATCGCTATTATCACTGTCATCTCCGTTAAATCATCAAAGCTGCTTAAATCTTAGTAATCTGAAAATCTTTTGTCAAGGCATGCTCCTGCCCAGTTTTACACCTCAGTCAAATGGATCAGCCTGCTGCGGTAGTCACCCCACTGAGGTGTTATCAACATGCCGGCCTGCATCAGCACATCACCGCTGAATACTTCCCCACTCTCTTCGATGCGGTAGCGTTTTTCCGGTGACAGTCCCTTCAGGCGCACTCTTCTGCTGTGAAAATTCGGTCTTGATAATACCTGTACATAAGTTACCAGTGCTTCCTTTTTATCTTTGGAAACTACCATATAACAATCGTAATTTCCATTTTCTAAATATGACGCGATCCGCCAGTAATCCCCTCTGCGGATCAGATCGTTGTATTTATGATACATAGCGGTCTGTGCAGGGATCTGCTGTCTGTCCTCCTCCGGGATCTTGGTGATATCCAGTTCGTAGCCGAAGGTACCTGCCAGCGCCACATGCCCTCTGGTCTCAAAAGGTGTAACTCTGCCCACTGTGTGATTGGGGCAATCCGATACATGGGCTCCCATAGTGGATAACGGATACAGCAGCATCGTACCTTCCTGAATCTTCAACCGTTCAATGGCATCCGTATCATCCGAGCACCAGATCTGCGGACTATAATACAGCATGCCCGGATCGAATCTTGCTCCACCACCGGAACAATTCTCTAAGAGCAGATGAGGAAATTCCGCAAGCAGTCTCTCCTGCAGTTCGTATACCCCCAACACATATCTGTGGTACAACTCTCCCTGACGATCCGCAGGCAGTTCCACGCTGCCCAGATCCGACAGCTGCCTGTTCATATCCCATTTTACATATTCAATATTGGCACTGTGCAAAACTGCCGCCACGCTTTCAAAGGCATGATCTCTGACTTCCTTACGGGACAGATCCAGCACATATTGATTCCGGCACAGGCTTCCCGCACGTCCCGGAATGGCGATTGCCCAGTCAGGATGTTCTCTGTACAGCTCCGAATCCGGCGAGATCATCTCCGGTTCGAACCAGATACCGAACTTAAGTCCCATGGCATTTACCTGATCCACCAAAAGTTTCAGACCTCCCGGCAGCTTCTGCTCATTGACCTTCCAGTCACCCAGGCTCGTGCTGTCATCATTACGGTGTCCAAACCACCCGTCGTCCATAACCAACATTTCAATCCCGAGCTTTGATGCCTGCTTTGCAATCTTTAATAATTTATCGGTATTAAAATCAAAATACGTAGCTTCCCAGTTGTTGATCAGAATCGGGCGCTTTTTATCCCGGTATTCTCCACGGATCAGATGCTCGCGGTACATATCATGATAATGATGTGTCATACCGCTAAGCCCCTCTGAAGAATAAGTCATTACTACTTCGGGCGCAGAAAAGCTTTCTCCCTGCTCCAGCTTCCATACAAAATTCTCCGGATGGATCCCCATAGTCATACGGATGGAGTCAAACTGTGACAGCTCTGCCTGTGCCAGAAAATTACCGGAATATACAAAATGCATGCCATAGACTTCACCCGTATCCTGCGTCGCATTTTCCGACAACAATGCAATAAACGGATGCTCCTGGTGGGAGGATTCTCCTCTGACAGACCCAACGCTCTGCTTACCATGCATCAGACTTCTCCTCTCCATCTGACGTTCTCTCCCCCAGGAACCATGCAAGGTAAGGATGTCATACTTTTCATCCGTGCAATCCAGATCCAGGCAGGCAGACATAACTTTCGTCAGATAAATCGTCTGTTCTGCTGTATTTTTGAGGATCACACTGCGGGTGATCACATCTTCTTTTTCAAATGTAGTGTATAACAGATCCGCAGCAAGACCGATCACAGGATCCGCCAGATGCAGGATCAGGGTATCACAGTCTTCTTCTCTTGGGAAAGTGGAAGGCAGTCCCGGCAGTGTGGGCTTCTGTTTTACGATCTCATAGGAGACGTATTGCAGCTGTACTCCTGCATGTCCTTGTACCGTGCGCACAGAAATAGCGCTTTCTCTGTAATCTCCCAATCCATTCCCCGGATACTCCATGGGGAAGGAATCCAGGAAGGGAACACGCTCCCGATTATTCTTAGACGGTACAAAGGGGGCTTCACCGGTGCGCATCAGATATACCGGTGCCGGTGTTCCTTCGGTATACTGCAATTTTCCGCCGTAATATACGTGTCCCACAAAATTCTCCTGATCTACGATCGCCAGCAGATAGCTGGTGTGCTCCGTATCTAACCAGAAGGTTCTGTCCTGTTCTATGTATCTGATTGCCATAATTTACCTCTTTCTTTCCGGAATAAAAATCTTTCTAAAAAACCGGAAGCCGTTTTTCCAAAACCATCATTTTCAAGCTTCTCTGCGCAGCATATCTGCCCTGGTCTCCCATTTTTTGCTGACACAGCTGTCATAAATATAAAAAAGCAAATGGTGCTTCCTTTTCTGCCTTCAAAAACTGCATCAGCATCAGTCCGCAACGCATGGAGACCCGTTCTTCCCGCAAGATCCGGAATGCTTCCTGCCTGTCTGCCAGGATCACCCGAATATCCTCAGTGTTCTCCATCTGCTGTCCCACCTGCTCCGTCACCGTGCCGAAGATCATACTGCCGCTCTCGTCCGTCAGCCCCTGTGCCAGGAAAAAGCCTCTGCGGAATGCCGGTTCCCCGCCTTCATAAACCTCCAGTTTCCATCCGGTCTCCTCGATCATCTCCCGGCAGGCAGCCTCCGAAGCCGTCTCTCCCGGCTCGATCAATCCTGCAGGCAGTTCATAGAGATAATCGTCCATAGGGTAACGGTACTGCCGCACCAGTACCAGATGTTGTCCATCCTCCGTTACCGCATAGACCGCCATACCTTCAGGGCGTAAGCTATGAGTCTTATGTTTGATATTATCCTCATCATTGCGGGAAGCAAAATAGTAGTGAAACGGTGTGCCGTCCCGTCCCAGTGCATCGATATGATACAGATTTAAAAACGGATTGTCCGTCTGTTTCTCGATTCCCCGATAGTGTTTTCTATCATTTTCTTTTACGTCCATGTTTTCCATTCCCTCTTTATGCTCCATGTCTTTCTGCTCCCATCGTGATCTGTCATCCACGTTCCAACAGAGCATTATCTGCCGCAGGCGCAGGCAGCCGTGACAAAACTACTGTAGGATTTCCTCCAGCAGTGCCACCGCCAGTTCCGGGTTTTTCATGCCATCCGCCAGTCCTACTGCTGCCGAGTGCTCATACCAGCCGGTCTTTTGCACCCAGACATTATCTTCCAGCCGGATTCCCGCCACGATTGTCTCTCCCGTCACGGTATTTAACACTTTGATCTGATGATCTTCATATCTGTCCAATAGCTCCTTAGACAGATAATCCCTTAAATCTACCAGATAATCCGTGCCGCCCATGAGCTTCAAAAACTCTTCGTCGGAGAAAAATACATCCACCGACCGAGTCATGAACAATACCTGGATTGTACTGAGATTCGTGGAATCCACATCGGTATCTGAATTCGGATCGATCCAGATCGTATAGTTCAGATTCACCACGTCACGCCTGGAGGTCACACCGTGTTCCCGCAGGAAATCCGTAAAATAATCCGGACCGGTGGCTTCGATGTACTCTCCGTCCGTATTCACTGCCATGACTCCCATGACGAAGCTGGTCTTGGTGGCAAAATGTACGATCAGGAAGATCAGAATGACGATTCCCGTTGCCACGCCTATGGTGACCCACAGATAATAGTCCGTAAAATACTGCCATTTTTCAGAAGGAGACAGTTGTTTCCATTGTTCTTTCTGCCGGATACGGTCTTCCTTTTCCAAATTGCTGTCTCCCTTCTGTTTCTCAAATCTTCCATCTGATAACATTCTGCTTTTAATACTATATCAATCTTTAGTATATCAAACTAATTTAATCTTGTATAGCAGACTTTTTAATATATTTTAGGTTTATTATTGTTAAAAATAAACAGAAAAAGCCCTGTCATGCACTTAAATTAACATGACAGAGCTTTGTGTTTTCTATTTCTTCGATCAGATCAGAAGGGGAAATGTTTTAGCGGTCCATCTCCGCAATACGCCCGGTGGACTTATGCTCCTTGATGATTCCCTGAATCTCCTTTAAGTCGGTGCACAGCAGGTCACCGGGGATGGTGTTCTTAAGTGCACTGATGGCATTACCGTATTCCAGTGCCCGCTGGTACTCGCCGGGATGTGCCAGCAGTCCGTAGAGGACACCGGAGATATAAGCGTCACCGCTTCCGATACGGTCTACGACTTCGATATCGGTGTAAGGTGCTTCTTCATAATATGTATCGTCCTTGGCACTGTAGATGATAGAACCGAAGGTATGGCGCTTCGGGCTATGTACGATACGCTGTGTGGATGCCACAATAGAGATCGGATATTCTTCCGTGAAGCTCTTCATAATGCTCTTGGCATCACCTTCCTTCAGAAAGGTCAGGCGCGCGGTGTCTTCGGAGCAGAAGAAGATGTCCACATAAGGCAGAATGGATTCGATGCATTCCTTCGCTTCGGCACCGGTCCACAGGTTCCCACGGAAGTTCACATCAAAGGAGATGATGGCTCCCTGCTCCTTAAAGCGCTTGATCATTTCAATTGCGGTTGCTCTCAGTTCGGGGCTCAGTGCCAGCGTAATGCCGCTGGTATGGAAGCAGCGTGTAGCGCTATACAGGCTGTCATCATAGTCCGCAACGCTCAGCTTGTTGATAGAGGTATTCTTACGGTCATATACAATACGGGGCTTTCTCGGATAAGCACCATTCTCATAATAGTACACACCCAGTCTGGCGTCCTTGTCATCATCGTATACCAGATAGTCATCGCTGACACCGCAGAGACGTACACGGTTCTTAATATATACACCCAGGTCATTGGCCGGAAGCTTGGAAATGATACCACAGCGCAATCCCAACATTGCCGCACCGGTGATGGCATTCAGTTCTGCACCTCCCGCCTGCTTGCTGAAGCTGTCGCCTCTGGTGATACGCTCGTTATCGGGCGGTGATAATCTCAGCATAATCTCTCCCAGGGAGAGCAGATCAAATTCCTTCTTCTCAGTCAGTTCCATAATATAAACTCCCATCTGTTTATTTTGCCTAATGCTTTATCAGAGTATCACCATTGCTCCTCGCAGAGCGTGCTGAAACCCCTTACATTTTTCCTTTACATTTGTACTATATCACATATACACAGTCTCGGTAAAGGCACTGGACAATAATTAAAAAATTAACGAAATATGCTGTTCAGGCAACTGCTTCCATGTAATCAAAATAATCATCTTCACTGGCAAATAAAATATATTCGTTCTCCACATATCCCATATATCCGCTGGCTGTTACATAACCTTTCATAAAATACCTCCTTATCAGAAGCCCTTTGTTCACTGTTCTGATAAGAAGGTATCATTTTTACAGTCCTATAAAAATCTCTTAATTTTTCTGCACCGATTCCGGTTCCAGCGCCAGGGATTTCATCTCTTCCAGCAGTTCCTCGGTTTTACCCATCAGAAGTTCTGCATCGGTCTCCACCAGCTCCGTTTTCTTATATTTATAAGTAAAAAACGGATTGCCATAGGCGGTAAAGCTAAGATTTTCTCCATGTTTTTTCAAAAATGCGGGGATCTTCAGCGGATCTATCCCTGCATCCGGTCGGAAGTTGAATGTGATCCGGCCGTTCTTGCCCTTGATCTCCGTCATGTCCAGTGCGTGTGCCGCCATACGGATCAGCGCGATCCTCAGCAGATTGTCCACTGCCTTGGGGATATTGCCAAAACGGTCTAACAGCTCATCCTTCATCTCATCCCGTTCTTTTATGGTCTCGATACCGGCGATACGCTTGTAGATGTCCAGCTTCTGCGTCTCGTTCACAATGTATTCCGCGGGAATATAAGCATCCACATCCAGGTCGATCACCGTCGTGAAATCCACCGTCGTGTGGACTCCTTTCAGGTTCTGCACCGCTTCATTTAACATCTTGCAGTACAGATCATATCCCACAGCTTCCATATGTCCATGCTGGCTCATCCCCAGCAGATTACCGGCACCGCGGATCTCCAGGTCACGCATGGCGATCTTGAAGCCACTGCCCAGATCCGTGAATTCCTTGATCGCCGCCAGCCGTTTCTCCGCTACTTCTTTTAACATTTTATCCCGCTTGTACATCAGAAACGCATACGCATTTCGGTTGGACCGGCCCACGCGTCCCCTGAGCTGGTAAAGCTGGGACAGTCCCAGATTATCCGAATCGTGGATGATCATAGTGTTTACATTGGAGATATCCAGTCCGGTCTCGATGATGGTGGTGGACACCAGTACATCGATCTCCCCGTTGATGAAATCAAACATGATCCGCTCCAGCTCATGCTCCTTCATCTGCCCGTGGGCATAAGCCACGTTAGCCTCCGGCACCAGCTTCGCGATCTGTGCCGCAATATCCGCGATATTGTTCACACGATTGTAGACATAGTAGACCTGTCCGCCCCGCGCCATCTCCCGGACGATCGCCTCTCTGACCAGCTCGTCATTGTATTCGCAGACGAAGGTCTGGATCGGCAGTCTGTCGTTGGGTGCCTCCTCTAACACGCTCATATCCCGGATGCCGATCAGGCTCATGTGCAGCGTACGGGGAATAGGGGTTGCCGTTAATGTCAACACATCCACGTTCTCTTTTAATTTTTTGATCTTCTCCTTATGAGCGACGCCGAAACGCTGCTCCTCATCAATGATCAAAAGTCCCAGATCCTTGAATTTCACATCCGCCGACAATACTCTGTGGGTTCCGATGACGATATCCACCATACCCTTTTCCAGATCTTTTACCGTCTTTTTGATCTCCGAAGGCGTGCGGAATCGGCTCATCAAGGCAATATTGACCGGGAAATCCTTCATTCTCTGCACAAAAGTGTTGTAATGCTGCTGCGCTAAAATGGTGGTGGGCACCAGGTATACCACCTGTTTGCCTTCCTGTACTGCCTTGAAGGCAGCACGGATGGCGATCTCGGTCTTACCATATCCCACATCTCCGCAGATCAGACGGTCCATGATCCGGTGGCTCTCCATATCCGCCTTGGTATCCGCGATGGCATTCAGCTGATCCTCCGTCTCCTCGAAAGGAAACATCTCCTCGAACTCCCGCTGCCATACGGTATCTTTTCCGAAGGAATAGCCCTCGCTCTGCTGGCGGACCGCATACAGCTCCACCAGATCCTTTGCCACGGCGCTGACCGCGCTGCGCACCTTGGTCTTAGTGTGCTCCCATTCCTTGCCGCCTAATTTATTCAGCTTCGGCTTCTTCGCCGCATCGGCGGAGGCATACTTCTGGATTACATCCAGTCCGGTAGCGAGAATGTATAGATTCCCACCGTCCCGGTATTCGATCTTCAGGTAATCCTTAACAACTTTGTCTACCTCGACCTTCTCGATGCCTTTGTATATCCCCAGTCCGTGGGTCTCATGCACCACATAGTCACCGATCTTCAGGTCGTTGAAATCATTGATCTTCTGCCCCTGATAGAGTTTTTTCTTTTTCTTCTTGCGCTTCTCCGCCCCGAAAATATCGCTCTCAGAAAGCACCACGAATTTCAGCCACGGGTATTCAAATCCCTTATTCACATGACCGTAATAGGTCAGAATCTCTCCGGGCTGTACCTCCCGCATGGGGTCTTCCGTGTATATCGCTGTCAGTCCTGCATCCTCGGAATTACGCAGGTCCTCCGCCAGACGCTTTGCTCTGGTACGGGAACCGGACAGTAACAGCACCCGGTAGCCGTTCTTTTTATATTTCTTCAAATCCTTGACCAGGGATTCAAAGCTGTTGTTATAGGGGGCAATGTTGCGGGCTGCAATATCCACATGCTTTTCCGTCCGGAAATACCCGTACTTTGTCTCCATAGTAGCAAGTGTCACCACAGCATTTTTCTCTAATGTTGCCGCTACCTGCTCCCCACTGTATAGAATATTCATCTGTCCCGGCAGCACGTAACCTTTTCTCGCACGCTGCTCCATGCTCTCTCGAAATTCCAGTTCGATGGCATCCGCCTGCTCTTTCACTCGCGCCGGCTCATCAATGAAAAAAGCCAGAGATCGTCCTGCCATATCTGCCAGCAATTCCGGCATGGTTACGGTATCTTCATAAAAATAGCGGATGTAACCCTCGAGATTGATCTTGCTCTGGAACTCCAGCAGCTGTTCCTTCAGCTCGCTTACCTGGGTGGCGATCCTGTGGGCTTCCTCCGGCTGGTGCGCATCCCGGAAGTCTTTTTCCTGTTTTACTGCTTCTTTTTCCAGTTTTGCGATACCCTTATGAATCTGTTCCTCTGACAATACAAACTCCGTCGCCGGGTAGACCGTGATGCTCTCCAGCTTCTCAATGGAACGCTGGCTTAAGATATCGAAGCTGCGGATGGATTCCACTTCATCCCCCCACAATTCGATACGGTAGGGATTCTCCTCCGTCAGATCAAAAATGTCCACGATGCCACCACGGATGGAGAACTGTCCCGGGCTCTCCACCTGGTATGCCTTCTCATATCCCATTGCCACCAGTCTGGATGCCAGTCTGCTCTCATCCAGGCTTCCGCCTCGTTCGGTGCGGATAATATCCTGCTCCTGCCACAATACCTGGGGTGTCATCAGTGCCGCGTAAGTGGTGACGATGGTGACAGGCTTGCCCTCCACGACTCTGCGCAGGGTTTTGATCCGCTCCTGCACCAGTTGATTACCATGAATATCTGCCTGGAAAAAGATCAGGTCCTTCGCCGGATACAGCATGACATTTCTGTCATAAAAGCGGTATTCCTCGTAGATTTCCTTGGCTTTTAAGTCATTATAAGTAACGATGACCTTGTATTTCAGGCCATCGCTGAGTCCGTAGATCATGTGAAGTTTCTGTGAGTCCACGCAGCCGGACAGAGCAATAGTTCCCTTTCCCTGTCTGACGATTTTACGGATCTCATCATATTCCGCCAATTCTTTCAATGGCGCAAGTAGTGCCTGCATTTCTTTTTCCTCTTAGATTTAATGACCGTTACGCTTTCTTACTGTTAAAATGGTTCATTGCTGCATCCGCGCTCTCGGTGATGATCATACGGATCGCTTCTGCGGCAGTCTTCGTCGCTTCATCCATGACGGTGCGTTCTTCCGAAGGGAAATGTCCCAATACATAATCTGCCAGGTCATAATTCTTCGGTTTCTCACCCACACCCATACGCACACGGATAAAAGTATCATGCCCTAACATCTTGATGATATTCTTGAGTCCATTATGCCCGCCGGCGCTGCCTTTTTTGCGGATGCGGATCTGTCCCACATCCAGACTGATGTCGTCAGAGATCACGATCAGTTCTGTCGTATCGTCCACCTTATAATAGTCTACGATCTCCCGGATGCTCTCTCCGCTCAGGTTCATGAAGGTCTGTGGCTTTGCCAGGATCACCTTCTGCCCTGCCACATATCCCTTGCCGATCAGTGCCTTATGCTTGCTCTCCATGACGGCGATATTTTCTTCCTCTGCTAATCTGTCTATGACATCAAAACCGATATTATGTCTCGTATTTTCATATTCTTTGCCGGGATTCCCCAGCCCTGCGATAATATACATAGCTTTCTCCTTACTTTCTTGCATTTAATGCGTTATCTTATATTTTCGCATTTTTGCAGAAAAAAAGCAACTGCCCCCGGCATCAGATTTTCCGGGGGCAGTATATTGGGTTCTTATTTTTATTATTTATTATTTTGATGTCGGGGGCAAAAGCCCCCCCGACTTTGATGCCTACGGATTGTTCCGTGCTGCGCACTACCACAATCCTTCCCCTCTATTCGCATATCGTGGGATTATCATCCCACTTTTATGCTCATATCGGGGCGGGTCCTAAGGTCTTTCACCCACTTATGCGCAAGCTCATGTGGGCTTAGACCTTTTGACCCTGGCATCATTATTTTTCAGGTATAAGCAGTTCCCATCCGGGATAGATCAGCTTTACGCGGTCTGCAGAAATATTATTCAAAATAACAAGTTCTTCTAAAGAGCAGCCATTTTCGTGAGCGATCTTCCAAAGGGAATCTCCCTTCTGTACCTTATAAGTTCTATATGCACCGGAATTCGGCAAAGCAGCAGGCTGCTGCCAAAGTGGTACATTAGGTGTCGCATCTGAGGTAGGTATAATCAACTTCTGATTCGGATAAATCCGGTCGCTGTTCTTAAGTAATTCCTTATTTGCCTCCATGAGTGTCTGAAGGCTGCAACCGTTCCTACGGGCAATCTTCCAAAGGGAGTCACCTTTTTGTACCGTGTAAGTTATTGCTTCCGGTGTCGGTGCAGGGGTTGCTGTGGCCTGAGAAACCTGACTGTCCGAAGAGTTATCTGAATCATTATTACTGTTATTATTTGAAAGTGCAGGTGTCGGCGTTGCCGGTACAGGAGTCGGGGTCGCCGGTGCAGATGTCGGTTCTGTTGACGGCGGCGTAGTTGTTTTTTCTGTTGGAGCCGACAACTTTATTTCGGTATTGGCTGTCGGTGTGCCGGATACTGTGATTTCGCTATCATTGTTCCTAGTTACGGTAATACCGTTCAATGCCGCTACGGAATAGCTCTCAGGGAAATAATAGCCATCTTCTGCTGTATACACAACATCCTTCATGACTCCGGTCAAGCCGCTCTGTATCGCTTCACCGGAATTTGTTTTTCGTGTCATGTGTTCTGCCGGGATTACTGTTACCGTATAGGTTGCAGGCTTTTCTGTTGGAACCGTCAGCTTTATTTCGGTATTGGCTGTCGGTGTGCCGGATACTGTGATCTGACTATCATCGTTTCTGGTTACTGTAATGCCATTTTTACCTTGTACGGAATAGCCATCAGGGAAATAATAGCCCTCTTCTGCTTTGTATACAACATCCGTCATGGCTCCGGTCAAGCCGCTCTGTATCGCTTCACCGGAATTTGTTTTTCGTGTCATGTGATCTGCCGGGGTTACTGTTACCGTATAGGTTGCAGTCTTTTCTGTCGGCTCCTTTAATGTCAGTTTAGTATCTGTTGTCAATTTACCAGACACTGTAATTTGGTTTTCATTGTCCCAGGTTACTGTAATACCATTCACAGCCATTGATGTATAGTTTTCTGGAAAATAATATCCCTCATTCGCCGTATATATAACTGAATCTATGGCTGAACCTTTAACTACATCTTCCTGGAGTTCTGCACCTGATTGCGGATCTCTTGTCATGTGAGCAGGAGGAACAATATAAAAATACCTTGCATCATTACACGCATTTCTACTGGTTGCCGGATCTACTGTTATATCCGTGTCTGTTACCGTTATCCTGGCTAATAATTGATCAGGATAACAGTGTCCATTGTATTGCGTCCATAGATACATATAATAGACTCCCGGTTTACTTTCGGAAATCACTCCTTCTTGCAGTGAAATAGATATTGAACTTTGATTAGTGGGAAGCAACTCGGTAGACGCTACAATTCCAAATGTATTTTGAGCTTCATTTTTTTTCACAGCCTCAAAATCTTCGAAGTCTCTTCCATAAAATCCATAATCCGTAAAATCCCCAAATTCTGTTCCTTCTACAACAGACCGCAATCTATTTGTCATGATCACAATATGTCCGCCTCTGCTATTATATCGAATTAAATCCCCATCAAAAGTTACATTTTTTAAATCCCCATTGTTATAGTACTCCAGAGTTGGCATTTCTACATAATCATCATAGTATGCTGACACCTTCACAGGCACTGTCATCAGCGACAGACATAATAACAAAGCCAGTACTCTTACACTTTTTCTTACTCTCATGTCTTTCCCTTCTTTCTTTTCGTATATATCAGTTGTTTCCCATCAACTCATCCATACAAATTATATTATCTTTTAGACGCTAAAAACCGTTTTTTGCATGAATCGACCCAAATATGTCATGAATCGACCCAGAGGATCTCAGGAGGCTCAATAGTCACCCGAAATTCCCGTTTTGTAAACGAGTTTCACGCTTTTGCTAATCTATCGCTTATAATAAAAATGGAGTGTTACCAAAACGGTAAGCGGTTCACCTTTCGCCAAAATGATGACATTTTGCGAGCTTCCAGTATTATTTGGAGGTGATACAGATGGGAAATCTATTGAAAGGTACTCGTACAGACTGCACGGAAACATAAACATCAAAAAAGCAACCGCCCTCGCCAGGAATAGGTTGCTTTCTTGATCTGTAACTAAAAACCAGGTGAACCGTTGCTGTGCGGTAGCACTCTTTTCTTTTATTATCTTAACACCCTCTTTTGATTTCATCAATAAAATTCACCATTTACATAAAATTGTGCCAAAATTGTACCCGGGCTTGACTTTTCTCGGAATACTGGTATACTGGTAAGGCTGAAACGCTCTGAAATCAAGGCTTTTCGCAAATCCATTCGTGTGTTCGAGACCTTCCACACGTAAAACAAAACTAAAGGAGAAAACAAATGAACAAGAAAGTACTGTACCTCGTACACGGAGCGGTGATCGCTGCTCTCTATGTTGTGCTGACCATGTTAGCCAACGCTCTGGGACTGGCAAATTATGCCATTCAGGTCCGCTTCTCGGAAGCCCTGACGATTCTTCCCGTATTTACCCCTGCTGCCATACCGGGACTTTTCCTGGGATGTATCATCAGCAATACCATGACCGGCTGCATGCTGCTTGACATTATCTTCGGCAGCCTGGCAACGCTGATCGGTGCCTTTGGCACTTATCTGCTGCGTGATAAGAACAAATGGCTGGCTCCTCTGCCTCCCATCATCGCCAACACCATCATCGTTCCTTTCGTGCTGGCTTATGTATATCATTTAGAGGGTGGTATTCCTTATTTCATGCTGACCGTCGGCATCGGTGAAGTGATCTCCTGCGGCATCCTGGGTATGCTGCTTCGCACCGTGTTGCAGAAATATCGCAAATATATTTTTGACGTACAGAAATAGTTTTTATCACTATTTGATCTTCCTTACGAAGGATTTCTTTTTTGAAAATTTCTTCCCCCTGGGGATGTTTTTTGGTATAATATGTTTATCAAAATGTTTCAGAAAGGGGAAGAACAAATGAAAAAGAAATTTCTAATTGTGTCACTTGCAACAATGCTGTGTCTGGTGAGCCTGACCACAGTAAATGCTGCTCCTGCAGAATCGCCGGCACCTGCCGTATATACAACAGCAGCAACTCCGACAGACTTCGCTCTGATGAAACAGCTCTTCAACGCAGAGGAGTATGCAGAGATGTATCCGGATGTTGTAGCAGCGGTAGGCACTGGTGAAGATGCCCTGTGGGAGCACTTTGTTACCCATGGTCTCTCCGAGGGCAGAGCCTTAAGCAAGCGTTTTAATGTATTTGCCTATATAGCAGCATATAAGGATCTCCGGGATGCTTTCGGCAATGATCTGGTTGCCTATTACGTCCACTATGTCAACCATGGTCTTCAGGAAAAAAGAGAGCTGATAACCATCGACAAGGTAATCGCAGCCGGATTTTCCATTACCGGCATAAGGGGACAGCTCATTGCAGAACCTCCTGTAGCGGACAACGATTCCTCTGAGCCTGCTTCCGTACCGGTTTCTACACCGGCACCGACCTCTGCTCCGGCTCCGTCAGCGACACCAGCACCCGAACGACCCATCGAGCCAACAGCTGTGCCTACGAATTCTTAACAATGCAAATTCCCTGCCTGTTTTTACAGGCAGGGAATTTTTCATCTCAGACTTTTCTTTTAATTTTCCACTCTCATATACGTCACAAAATGATTGCCATTCTCAGCAAACCACGCTGTGGCATCGTTCATTCCCTTCTTATACAGCTTTCCGGTGGCAGGTTCCATAATGACCACATTGAATTCATTAAATCCTGTCACCAGAACTGCTTCCCCGTCATCCAGGATCGCCAGTACCGGGATATCCTGATTCACATAATACAGCACCGCATCCAGCGTACAGCCGCTTAAATCCAGTACCTGTACTCCCGTCATATTTTCTGACAGAATCGTAGTAGCAGTCTTTCCCTGCGCCAGATCGTACTCGGTGTTACGGGTGATTCCGGCATGTCTGAGAATGTTATCCAGGCATACGGCCAGGCTGTTCTTCTGCTCCGTGACGTTCTCTTCCTTGATCGCCATGATCTGATTCCTGCTGACACGGTTTCCCTTGAGCCATACCGTAACTCCGCGGTCATTGGTCACAATACCGGACGTGTCATAGGCTTCCTTCACTGCCGTGCCCGGAGCACTGTAGATACCGCATACGCCATATGCATTGTAGACATAATACCGGGGCACTTCGCTGACCGCATCCAGTTTCAGCTCTCTGCCGCCCTCAAATACAACCTCCTTGGGGTTCAGCACCTTGATGGTCTTCGTATCAATGGAAGATTTCGTCTGAATCTGCACATAGCGCTCATAAATATCGATATTTGCCGTGACCACCTTATTCTGTCCGGCTTCTTCTTCCACATTGTTCATGATCTGGTCATCCAGGATCTCCTGATAGCTGCCGTTCTCCGTCCGCTGCAGGCGGGATAGTGTGATCTGGTTGCCCTCGATCGTACATCCCACGACATAGATTCCTTCCTGCCCGTATTCCTTCAGGCTGGCACCGGAAGAATTACTGATACATACCTTATACATGGGATAGAATATCTGTCCGGAATTCTCCGTGCGGATATCGCTCTCTCTTGCAACACCGTAGATGATGTCCTCTCCCATGAATCCCAAGGGGCGGATTGCCTCGCCATCCTCCGCACGGATCACCGTCTGCTCTCCGGTATTCAGGTTCCGCACATTTAGCTGGCTGCTGTGATTTATATCGTCCCCTTCCTGCCATACGATGATCTCATGGTTCTCCGATACCTGGAGACTGTCATCCTGCCGGATGCTTACCAACTGCGCTGCACTTCGGTTCTCCAGGTCCACATCATAGACTCCGTTTTCCAGGAAAAAGTACAGATGCTGCTGTCTGTTTTGGTACAGCAGCTGATTCATCTCGTCTTTCAGCACCGCATAACTCTTGGAATAGGGAATATAAACTTCTTCCTCTATGGTATTGAGGGAATTGTCATAGCTTAAGATCTGAATACCGGTCTCCCCTTCGTGTCTTCCCCGGTTCATATAACCGTATACAACGAATTTCACATTGCCGCCCTCATCCACATCCAAAATCTTGATATCATGATGGTCATACAGAGTACGGCAGTCCGCATTGTCCTTGTCATAAAAAGAGAAGATCACCGTCAGACCATTGGTCACCGCGTTATAGCAAAGCAGCTGTCCCCTATCAGAAAATACCACGGTATTGCCGTCGGTGCTCTCCATCATGTCCACATTTTCGTCCGTGATCCCCAGAAGGATCTTATCATTGGCATACATCCGCCCGGTATCCGGGATCTGTGTCATGGTCCGCTCATAATCCAGCAGATACATTCTCTCCGAGGTATATCTGACGCGATAGTATTCTTCCACGCTATAATATATCTTATTTTTCCCTTCACCGGTGGACACGACAAAATCCATCAAAAGCGACGCTACATTGCCGTTCACCTGTACCAGGCGGATGGAAGCCGCATTTTCCTGCGTCGGCTCCAGGCTTCCCCAGGTAATCTGCTGGAAGCTGCTGTGAATATTCACCTTATGAAAAGTGCCGTTATCCGTCAGCTTGGAATTCGGTTCTAAATACTTGGTCAATTCCTTCGCTGCTTCCTTATCATAGAGCTTCCCATGAAAATCCGTGGCGAACTCCAGGATCTCTGCGATATGCAGATCATCGTTCCACAAAATCGTCGTATAATAGTAGACCTTCTGTTCCCCTTCCAGTTCCAGGATCAGGGTCAGGCTGTACTGTGTATTGGTATCGATCAGATCCTTCAATGCGAGTGTGACAGAGACGCTTTTACCTTCCGTCTTCCACCCGGTGACTTCTCCGTTCTCTATAAGGCGGGAGCCGTCAATGCTGCGGACTTCCATGGAAATTCCCGTGACTTCTCTGCCATAGGTATCCACGGTAAAATCCGCCTGTCTGTCCGCACCCAGCATGGTCACGGTATCCTTCTGGTATGCTACATCCATTTCCACCGTGTTACCATGCAGCTCGTTGCATGCCACGCCTCCGCTCTCCATGGTGATCACGGGAAGTGTCGCCGGAGCCATTTCCATGGTCATGTTATTATGTCCCTGATTCATAATGCTGCCGATGATAAACGCTGATGCTATAAACACCACAACGCACACGGCAATTTTAATAATCGTTTTCTTCATTCTTGCTTCTTCACTCATTTATTATTCAGCAGTTTGTCCAGTGTCGGTGCCACATGAAGCAGTTCCTCCACAGTACGGATATCCGTACTGTGCTTCGGGCGCATGCTGCCCTTTTTCACCGCACGGATCAACAGATTCTTAGGTGTATGTTCCATGTCGATGAATTCCAGGATCTGTGTCTCGTACCCCTGTTGTTCCAGGAGATTCGCTCTGAGGGCATCTGTAAGCAGTGCCGCGATGCGTTCCTTGATGATCCCATATTTCAGTACCGGCTTCAGAGAGTCGCACTTAATCTGTCTGTTCAGTTCGTGCTGACAACAGGGTACCGCCAGGATGACGCTGGCTCCCCATTTTACCGCTTTATCCAGGGCATAATCCGTCGCCAGGTCACAGGCATGCAGTGTCACCACCATATCCGCCACATCCGTTCCCTCATAGGTGCTGATGTCTCCCCGCTCAAATTTTAATCTGTCATAGCCCAGCTTCTCCGCCAGTTCGTTACAATGTTTTATCACATCGGTCTTCAGATCCAGTCCGGTCACCTGAATATCTCTATGCTGCAATTCGTGCAGATAGTAATACATGGCAAAAGTAAGATAAGATTTGCCGCAGCCGAAATCAATGATCCGGATCGTCCGGTCTGTCGGCAGTTCATCGATCACATCCTCGATAAATTCCAGATAGCGATTGATCTGGCGGAATTTATCGAATCTCGCCTTCGTCACACGGCCGTCCGGCGTCTGCACACCCAGTCCCACCAGAAAATCCACAGGCTTTCCTTCCTCTAAGATATAATGCTTGGTGCGGTTATGCGAAAGTGCCTGCAGATCCTCCTGTTCGGGATCGGTACTTTTCTCCGCCTTTGATGCCCCGTTATTTTTCACCTTCAGAGTCAGCTTTCCTTTCTTACTGACTAACGCCGTAGCCTGTAAGCTTTTCGCTGTAAATTCTCCCTGTCTGAACTGCTCCGCAAGTGCCAGGCAGATTCTGTCCGTCATCTGCTCCGCCGTAAAATTCTCATGGAACACCTGTGTTCCTCTGTAAGCAGTCTCCTGAAACACCAGTTCCCCGCGGATCAGTACCGGGCGGATCTTCGCCTTCTGAACCTGTTCCGGATGACGACTGTTGCTCAGGATGATCTGCTGTAAGTCTTTATTCAAAATTTTCTGCAAAAGTATTTTCAATTCTTCCATAGTTTATCCTGCTTCCATACGCTTCATGCCTGATGAATTCACAGTGTCCATTGTAACATAAATGCTGCCTCTTTGCTATAAAAATGCAATCATTCCGCGTCTTCCACCATGTCTTCTCTTGTAGATCTCGTCACACACCAGTACCTGGATCAGATCTCCGGAGACTTTTCCCGATTCCCGCTCCAGGATCTTACCAATGGTATCAGCGATCCGGTAGAGGCTTAACCGGTCCGGATATTCGTCATAGATCATACTTCCTTCATAATCGTATTTGTCCAATATTTCCGCAATTCTGCGCTGACAGCGTCTGACTTCTCCGGGATAGGTCTGCTGCAGATATTCCAGGTCATTTAAGAGTTCTTTTTCATCCATTCTACCGGGATATCCGGGCAATGTCATAAAAAATGGGCGTGATACCATAGTTTTTCGCCTCGTGCTTTTTTATAGCATATGCGCAGAATAAAAAATAGGTGCCGCGATTCTTATCGCAGCACCTCAATTCTTGCCATTGCTCTCTGCAATGCCGTCTCTGCCCTGGCAATATCCGTCTCCGGCGTCTTGCTGCGCAGTCTCTCTTCCGCACGGTGCAGTGCTGCCTCCGCACGGTTCTCATCGATCTCATTGGGCCATTCGATGATCTCTGCCAGAATGATAACTCCCTCGGGAAGGATCTCGGCGAATCCGGAATGCAGTGCTGCCTCCTTCTCTCCGTCCTTCTCCGTAATATGCAGGATACCCGGCTTCACGATCACCGTCAGGGGAATGTGTCCCGGAAGGACACCGATCTGTCCTTCCGTGGTATTGAATTCTACCATATCCACAGTTCCCTCATAGAACACTCTTTCCGGGGTTATGATACGAAGTATGAATTCTTTATCTGCCATATCTATACTCCCCTCTCATGCTATGCATGAACCTTTGCCAGTACATCATCGATGCTTCCGGCATTCAGGAAGTAGCTCTCCGGAATATCATCATGCTTACCATCCAGGATCTCACGGAATCCGCGGATGGTCTCGCTGATCGGTACGTATTTTCCTTCCAGACCGGTGAACTGTCCTGCCACGAAGAAAGGCTGGGACAGGAATCTCTGGATCTTACGGGCACGGGATACGACCAGCTTGTCTTCCTCGGACAATTCGTCCATACCGAGGATGGCAATAATATCCTGTAATTCCTTATATCTCTGCAGAATCTCCTGTACACCGCGGGCGGTCTCATAATGCTCCTTACCTACGATTCTGGGATCCAGGATACGGGATGTGGACTCCAGAGGATCTACTGCGGGATAGATTCCCAGTTCTACGATAGAACGGGACAAAACCGTGGTGGCATCCAGATGTGCGAATGTGGTCGCAGGTGCCGGGTCTGTCAGGTCATCCGCAGGCACATAGACTGCCTGTACGGAAGTAATGGATCCGTTCTTGGTGGATGTGATACGCTCCTGCAGCGCACCCATCTCTGTCTGTAATGTAGGCTGGTATCCTACTGCGGAAGGCATACGTCCTAACAGTGCGGATACCTCACTTCCTGCCTGTGTGAAACGGAAAATGTTGTCAATGAACAACAGCACATCCTTACCACCCTTGTCACGGAAGTACTCTGCCATGGTCAGTCCGGTCAGACCGACTCTCATTCTCGCTCCGGGGGGCTCATTCATCTGTCCGAATACCATGGTTGTCTTGTCCAGTACGCCGGACTCCTGCATCTCATGATACAGGTCGTTACCCTCACGGGTACGCTCACCTACACCGGTGAATACGGAATATCCGCCGTGCTCGGTGGCGATATTACGGATCAGCTCCTGGATCAGTACGGTCTTACCTACTCCGGCACCGCCGAACAGACCGATCTTACCACCCTTCTGATAAGGACAGAGCAGGTCAACGACCTTGATACCGGTCTCCAGCAGTTCTGTGTCCGTAGACTGCTCTGCGAAGGTCGGTGCAGCACGGTGGATAGGCTCGTAAGATACCCCGTCCGGTACCGGCTTGTTATCAATCGGCTGACCCAGTACGTTAAATATTCTGCCCAGGGTATTTTCTCCTACCGGCACGGAAATCGGAGCTCCGGTGGCGATTGCCTCCATTCCTCTTACCAGTCCGTCGGTAGTACCCATGGCGATACATCTGACAGTATCATCACCCAAGTGCTGGGAGACTTCTACTACCAGTTCTCCTCCATCTCTGGTAGGGATGCGGATCGCGTCATTGATCTCGGGAAGTTTGCCCTCATCGAATCGTACATCCAGTACGGCACCGATGACCTGGGTGATCCTTCCTTTATTCTCTCCTGCCATTTCTACCTCTTTCCTGCCCACTAAAGGGCATGTTCCAATAATTAAAGCGCCTCTGCGCCTGCAATGATCTCTGTAAGCTCCTGGGTAATGCTTCCCTGTCTTGCGCGGTTGTACTTCAGTGACAGATCACTGATCATATCCTCCGCATTGCTGGTGGCATTATCCATGGCCTGCATACGGGCACCGTTCTCACTGGCTGCCGCTTCCATCAGCGCACCATAGATCAGACTGGAAATATATTTCGGTATGATCATATCCAGTGCTTCCACATCTTCCGGCTCAAAATTCATCAGTGCGTCAGCACCCTCTGCGGGGGCTTTCGCGTCTGCATCATATTCCACAGGCAGAAGCTTCAACAGCTTCGGCTCATGGCTCACCGTGTTTTTAAAATGTGTATATGCCAGATAGATCTCACCGATCTCTCCGGCTGCAAATGATGTCAACAGCTTCTGTGACAGAAGCATTGCTTCAGCATAAGCCGGTTCCTCAATAACCTCCGGATAGGATTCCTTCACGGTGTATCCTTTTCTCTCCAGAATCTCCCGGCCCTTATTACCGATGGCATAGACTACCACGTCTTCTGTCTTCCAGTCCTCCTGTCCGGTGATCAGTTTGGCTACGTTGGAGTTGTAACCGCCTGCCAGACCTCTATTGGAGGTAATGACAATGACCGCCTTTTTCGGGGAAGCACCCGGAACAAGATATTTGTGTTCCAAATGGCCTACCCTGGACAGGATATTATTTACGGTATCATACATACAGTCAAAATACGTCTGAGAACGTTCTGCACCTGCTCTGGCTCTCTGAAGCTTTACCGTAGATACCAGCTTCATGGCCTTGGTGATCTGCTGTGTGCCCTGAATGCTGGTCTTACGGCGCTTGATATCACGCATTGATGCCATAGTTACCTCTCATTCTGCCGTATGTCACGGCTGACACACTTATTTCAGAAACTCTGCTTTGAAATCATTCAGTGCCTTCACAAGCTTTTCTTCCGTAGCATCGGAGATCACCTTTTCCTCAGCGATGGCTGCGGGGATCTCGGGATGCTTGGTATCCAGATAATCGAAGAACTCTTTCTCAAATCTGGTGATGTCCTCTACCGGCACATCCAAAAGGAACCTCTTGGTCACCGCATAGATGATGATAACCTGATACTGTACCGGCATAGGCTGGTACTGAGGCTGCTTCAGCACTTCCTTGATACGTTCGCCCTGTGCTAACTTCTCCTTGGTATCTGCATCCAGTTCAGATCCGAACTGTGCGAAGGAAGCCAGCTCTCTGTACTGAGCAAGCTCGGTACGGATCGGCGCCGCGATCTTCTTCATTGCCTTGATCTGTGCCGCACCACCTACACGGGATACTGACAGACCTGCATTTACCGCGGGACGGAAACCGGAATTGAACATTTCTGTCTCCAGATAGATCTGTCCGTCGGTAATGGAAATTACGTTGGTAGGAATGTATGCGGATACATCTCCTGCCTGGGTCTCGATGATGGGAAGTGCCGTCAGGGAACCTCCGCCGTATTCGTCACTCATACGGACCGCACGCTCTAACAGTCTGGAATGCAGATAGAATACGTCACCGGGATATGCCTCACGTCCGGGTGGACGACGAAGGAGCAGGGAGAGTGTACGGTATGCGGTAGCATGTTTACTTAAGTCATCATACACTACCAGTACGTCTTCTCCGTTCTCCATCCACTCCTCACCGATCGCACAACCGGAATAAGGAGCGATGTACTGTAAGGGAGCCAGGTCACTTGCCGTGGATACCACAACGGTGGTATATGCCATGGCACCGAACTCCTCCAGTGTCTTTACGATATTTGCCACGGTAGATGCTTTCTGACCGATGGCTACATAGATACATTTTACGTTCTGACCCTTCTGGTTGATGATCGTATCGATCGCAATAGCGGTCTTACCGGTCTGGCGGTCACCGATGATCAGCTCACGCTGACCTCTTCCGATGGGAACCATGGAGTCGATCGCCTTGATACCTGTCTGGAGCGGCGTGTCTACGCTCTTACGAGTGATAACACCACTTGCCACACGCTCAATCTTGCGGAATTTATCAGTCTGTATGGGGCCTTTGCCGTCGATGGGCTGTCCTAAGGAGTTCACTACTCGTCCAAGCAATGCATCTCCTACGGGCACCTCTACCACGCGTCCGGTGGTCTTGACAATATCGCCCTCTTCGATATTGCTGGCACTGCCAAGCAATACGACACCGACATTATCTTCTTCCAGATTCAGCACCATGCCATATACATCGCCGGGGAACTGTAACAACTCACCCTGCATGGCATTTTCCAGTCCATGTACACGAGCGATACCATCCGCTACCTGGATGACTGTTCCGACATCGGAGACATCCAGCTGGGAAGAATATCTTTCGATCTGTTCCTTAATGACGGAACTTATTTCTTCTGGTCTTAAATTCATGGATCTGTCGCACCTTTCTCTCAGCCGGTCATCCCAGCTGAATATTTAATAATTGTTTCTTCATATCTTCGAGTTTGGTCCGGATACTGCTGTCCACTACCCGGTCACCTACCCGGATCACCATTCCGCCGATCAGTGTCGGATCCACATGGTAATACACATCAAAGGACTGATAAGAAGTCGTTTGAAGCAGCTTTTCTCTCACTGCCTGTTTCTGTTCCTTCGTCAGCTCCACTGCGGTACTTACATATGCAGTTCCCATTTTTTCCGATTCTCTGACCAGTTCGGTAAAATAAGCAAAGATTGCCTTTAATGAGCCGTAGCGTTCCTTGGTCACCACGATCTTCAAAAATTCTGTCAGATCGTCGCTTATCCTGCCCCGGAAAACCTTCTCCACCATGGAGAGTTTCTCCTGCTTGGGAATCCCGGGATGCTTCATCAGCTTGTCAAAATCGGGATTGTCTTCCAGGATCTTCTGAAGTTCTGCGGTCTCATTCATCAGTTGGATCGCATTTCCATGGTCGACTGCCACTTCGAAGAGGGCTTCTCCATAGACTTTGGAAACTAATTTTGCCATGTGTCCTCACCCATTTCCTTCAGCGTCTCTTCGATCAGACTGTTCTGTCTGGCGGTGTCTATGGACGCACCCACAAGCTTACCTGCCATGACAGATGCCACGGATACGATCTCCTGTTTGATCTCGTCGGACATTTTCTGTTTTTCCAGTCTGGCTTCTTCCTGTGCTCTCGCCAGGATTCTGCCTGCTTCTTCCTTCGCCTGTGCGACGATGCGCTCCTCGTTCTGGAGAGCCCGTCTTCTGGCATCACTTAAGATGTCCTCTGCCTCTTTGTCGATATCTTTCAGCTTCGCCTCATACTGTTCCTTCAGTTCTGCGGCTTTTTCCTGACTGGTCTTCGCTTCTTCCAGTTCTCCTCTGATCTTCTCTTTACGATCATTTAAGAACTTTCTCGCCGGATTGAACAGGAAATAGCTGAGCGCCAGGAACAATACGAAGATGGCAATGATCATCAGGCAGGAGTCTGCCAGCAGCTGCCAGTCCAGGTCAAACAGTCTTGACATGGTCTCGCCTTCTGTTAATAGTATCATTTTCATCCGCATTCCTTTCGTTTAATCAGGGAAGTAAGGGCTTTACGAACAGCAGCAGCATAGCGATCAGCAGACCGTACAGACCGGTGGTCTCGGCAACTGCCTGTCCTAATAACATGGTGGAAGTGATCTCGGACTTAACACCGGGATTACGTCCTACTGCTGCGGCAGCATGTCCTGCTGCGATACCCTGTCCTACACCGGGTCCGATACCGGCGATAACTGCCAGACCTGCACCGATTGCGGAACAACCTAAGATAAAGTTTTCATTGAAATCCATAGTAAATCCTCCTATTATTGAGATTCTTTCAGAATCTTTCTAGCATTTTAAGCTTACGCGTCTCCTCTTGCATTTGCGATATAAGTCATCGTCAGCATACAGAATACGTATGTCTGGATGGCTCCGGAGAACAGGTCAAAATACACATGCAGCGCTGCGGGCCACGCCGTGGCGATCACACCTAACAATCCGTAGATCAATGCCATCATTACCGTTCCGGACAATACGTTGGCGAACAGACGCAAAGACAACGAAATCGGTACGGCGATCTCACTGATCAGGTTGATGGGCAGCCAGATCGGCAGCCAGGGCGGCAGCGGAGAACACATGCCTTCCCAGATCTCCTTCGGCTTCTGGTACTTGAATTGGTTATAATGAATCAATATGAAAGTCAGTACGCCGAGGGGCAGTGTCACACCATAATCCGCTGTGGGGGGACGAAGTCCCAACAGACCGGAAATATTACTCACCAGAATGAAGATGAAGATCGTTCCAATGTAGTTATAGAACTTCGGTGCCGCCTTGCCCATGGGAGTATCCACCATGGCATCCAGCTTCTCCACGATCAGCTCCACCACATTCTGAAAGCCTTCCGGCACTTCTCTGGCTTTGGCCATACAGCGGTTGGCGGCAATGGCAAAACCAATGATGATCAACATGACGATCAGCACACACACATGTGTGGTCGTTATCCATACCTCATGGCCGAAAAAAGAATACTTAAACACGCCATGTATCATAAAATCGATATTATCGGCACCGGATAACAGAATTCCATGTTCCATTGTTTCACCTCCTTATTATTTATTCTGTTGTTCTGTCACTTCTCCGTCCTTTTCAGCTCCTGCCGGATTCTCCGGGACATTTTCGTCTCCGGCAGTCTCCTTAGGTATCGCCTGGGGAATCGGATCCGTTTCATGAAACAATTTATTGCATAATTTATGGGTAAGCGGCTGTAGAAACGCCGTTACTTTCATACATATCACATAGGAGAAAAAGAAGATCAGCGGATTCATCACCTCTGTCTTCATAAGCACCAGTAATATAAAAATAAGTATCACATAACGCAGGATATATCCGCGGAAGATCATCTTCTGTGCAGTCTTCTCCGGCTGATCCAGCGCCCGGTCCAGGGAACGGTACATATGATATGTTGCTGCAAGCGCCAACAGGACACCAAGCCACAGACTCCCTGCATACATCATTTTATCCTTCACGATAAAGGCTCCGATGATCTGCGCCAGCACTCCCAGAAACAGGATCCCTAAGGTCATCTCCAAAACGGTTCTATTTATCTTTTTTAATGTGTTTATCATCGCTGTCATCATAAATTGTCCTGGCCATACGGTATACATTCTGCCCTCCGGCCACTGCTCCCATACAAAAAAGCAGGATCATCCAGAAGTTCGTTCCGAAATGTTTGTCCAGCCAGACGCCTGCCGCCGACATCAGGCAGATCGGCACCAGCATGTTGATACCGAATTGCATGATCAGTGCGGCCGCGCGAAACACCTGTCTGTTGTAGGGTTTCTTTTTTCTTGACACTGCTTCCTCTCCATGTTGATTTCTGCTCTACGCTTATATTTTTGTACATTTTTAAGCATATCTTGTCCCTGTAAGGCAAATCTATTGTCATTATAACGAAATCTGAACACTCTGTCCAGTAAAATCCCCTTGCTGAAAGCGTAAAAAAAATATAAATTCCATCTAAAAAAAGATTGACTTGGATACTTTCTCGGAAGTACTATTTGAGTAACTATTTTACAGAAATTACGAATGATCACAGAAAGAGGGATTACCACAATGCAGACCACCGCCAATGATGAAATTAAGATCCGGACCGCCACACCGGAAGATGCCGAAGCCCTGGCTGCCATTTACGCTCCCTATGTGGAAAACACCTCCATCACTTTCGAATATGTCGTTCCCACCATAGAAGAATTTGCGGAACGTATCCGCCGTACACTTACCCGTTACCCTTATCTGGTGGCCGAGAAAAACGGTATTCCCGTAGGTTATGCTTACGCCTCCGCTTTCAAGGGGCGTGCGGCCTACGACTGGTCCGTGGAAACCTCCATTTATGTTAGTCTGGATGTTCGAAGCAGTGGTGTCGGCAGCCTTCTTTATCAGAAGCTGGAGGAATATCTGACAGCACAGCACATCTGCAATGTCTGTGCCTGCATCACTTATCCGAATCCTCCCAGCATCTCCTTCCATGAAAAACACGGCTATGAGACCGTGGCACATTTTCATGCCTCCGGCTTCAAGCAGGGGGAATGGCATGACATGATCTGGATGGAGAAGACATTATGTCCTCACACCGTGCCGCCACTGCCTTTTATTCCTTTCCCGGAACTTTGAACGCTATCAATTGCTACAAAGGAGAAATGCTATGAACAACGAACTTCAGATCTACCGGAAGCGACTGATCCCGGAAGAATGTATTTTGTTAAAAGACGATATTATCGTAGAACAGAACGATGATTATATTCTGACAAAATGGAAAACGCTGAATCCCAAGACTACTTTTTCCCATGGTTGTTCCTGCTATTATCTGAAGGAAGGGTTCAAGATCAGCAAGTTCTACCGTCATGACGGGTCTCTGTTATACTGGTACTGCGATATTGTAGAATACACCCGCCGTCCGGAGGACAATGCCCTGATCGTTACCGATCTGCTGGCTGACATTATACTCTATCCCGACGGAAGAATGCATGTTGTTGACCTGGACGAGCTGGCAGAGGCACTGGAAAAAGGTCTGATCACGCAGGCACAGATGACTGCCTGCCTGCGCCAGTTAAACAACCTGATCACGATCATCTATCGTGACAAATTCGACAGACTGCAGAGTCCTTTGGAAAAAAGCGGACTGTAATTATTGAATTATTCAGAGTAACGCATTCGCAAAACCGCACTTGCAGTGCTTACTTTTTGCTCATGTGTTTACTTCGTAAAATAAACGAGAGCATAGGCTCTTACGAACACAAGTGTTCGACGAGCTTCTGCTCTCATTTACTTTGCTCTGAATAATTCAACAGGTTTCCGATGCAATGTCCAAGCAGGGTCAGCAGGGTAACGTCTTCATCCGACCACTTACGGTTACGATTGAACACTTCAAAATTGACCATTGTATAAGGAATCCCTTCTTTTCTGGACAGACATTGAAGGGCAGCCCCAATCTCCTGCTCCTGTGTCACAGCATAGGCTGCCGGGTTCTGGGAACGAAGTCTTATCATATTGGATTCTACAAAAATGCCATCATCGCCAAACAGTGCCAGATACCCTTCATCCTCAAACCCGGGCCGGACATCCGGAACTTCTGCCATATAGTTACCATTTCTGCAGACAAGGTTACTACCTCTGTCCGAAAAAACAGTAATACCATCCAGGTCAAACAGACTGCGGATCTGTTGCAGGCGCTCTTCATTTTTCACAATAGCATTCACGCCCGATACACATAATTCCACGATCATCTCTGTGATGGCTTCCCGTTTTTTCTCCTTGGATACCGCATAGGCCATAGCCATGTTCTGCATATCGTCGGTCTCCAGTTTCCCATGCAGCCGCTCTTCATATATAATGTGTCGGTTCTTTCCTTTTTCCTTGGCAAGATACAGAGCTTTATCCGCCTTGCGCATCAGATACTCATACTCTGTTCCGTCCACCGGGTATTCCGACACACCGATAGAAGCCGTCACATGGATCTTCGGATCGAATGCCAGTCTGAGTTCCTTCGCAATCGTCTTAAGCAGGGTCTTCAGCTGTTCCCTGGTCTCAACCTTCTCTAACAGAATCACATACTCGTCTCCACCGAATCTGCCGATGACACCTCTCTGCCCTACCAGCTCCTGCATAATCTCTGCCACTCCACGGATCACCTGATCTCCGAAGATATGTCCATAGGTGTCGTTAATATGTTTGAACTCGTCAACATCAATGATCACCAGCCAGCGGACCCGACCGTCCTTCCGATTCAACTGTTCGACGGTATATTCCGTCCACGCCCGCTTATTCAGCAGACCGGTTCCGGCATCCCTGGCTGCCGGAGTCAGATAGTAGGCTTCCTGCTGACGGTTTTTGTCAGAATCTATGATACCGGCCAGCATGTTCCGGTTTTTGGGAATCCGGGAGGCTCTCACCGTCCACCTTCTCTCGTCTTCATCCTGACCGTTGAATTTCATTTCAAAGGAATCTTCGCCATTGCGCAAATGGGCGCAAAGCGTCCGCAGATGTTCTTCCATTCTGGCAATGTCACTGTCTGTATGTGCGTTCTCCACCATCCGGATCAGATCATTCAACGACCCCTCAAACTGATTCATTGACCGTTCATTGACATATTTATACACTGTGATATGATCGCTGTCGATCAGATACTCAAAGTAATACACATCTTCCAATGTCATAAAATGACGATACTTTAAAATACTCTGTTCCAGCTGTACCGTTCTATTCTCCAGATCATGCAGATCCGATAGCGTGATCTGATACAAAGGATTTCCATCCTCTGTCTGTTCACTCTGTTCCATACGCAGATACACATTCCGGGTACTATCCTTGAGATTGCTGAGAACAGTTACTAATTCCAGCGGAGCAAGCGTGTCCGCCACAACCGCCTCCTTCAGCAGTTCACCATCCTCCGGCAGCACCAGTTCACTCACCGGACGAAAGGAATTTTCCTCTATAAATTCATAGTAATATTCCGATGCCTTGGCAACTGTCAGATCCTTCCTTACATAGATCTTCCAGTCCACAATTCTGTTGGAATACCCTTCTCGTTCTACGATGTTAATTTTCATGGATTCTCACATTCACCTTAGTAAAATATATGGCCACCGATACTGATGCCGGTCAGTCCTTCCACCGGGGTACGGAAATACACGCAATTACCTACATTCGTCACTCCGGACATTGCCTCATCCGCCGCCTGATAACAGCGGCTCGTGGCCTTGTTCGCAGCCAGAGCCAGTTCCAGCCGTCCGCTGGCTACCGGTGAGAACTGTTTGTTCTGATAGATCACACCCACCACCGTGTTGGGATAGACTGAACTTCTAACACGATTGATCACAACACTGGCTACCGCCAGCTGTCCGTCATAGGGTTCGCCTCCCGCTTCGCAGTAGATCAGATTTGCTAACAGATATCTGTCTCCCTCTTCGAAAGAGATGTCGGAAATGTCCCGCCAGGTTGCATTTGCCGCCTTCTGGGACATTGCAATCTCTTCGGCAAGCTTTTTCCTGAGAGTTTCCAGATTATCCTCTTTTTTCTTGATCTCCGCTTCGTACGCCAGGGCTCTCTGTTCCGCTTCGGAGATGTCTCCGGCATATTTGGCGATATTGTTGGATGTCTGGCTGATCAGACCGGACACCTTGCTTTTCTCGGCTTCCGCTTCTAATTTCAGATTATCCAGCTCTGCCTTCTCTGTCTGAAGCCTTGCCTCTTCCTCTTCGATCAGCTGACGGTTTTCCTCGAATTCTTTGAGTTTTTTCTGGTCATAGGCAGCGATCCGTTCAAAAAAATCCGCAGCATTCAACAGTTTATCGAAGCTTTGGACACTCAGGATCGCATTGATATAGCTGGTCTCGTTCCGTTCGTACATATCCCGGACCCGGATCACCATACATTCATACTGCCACTCTTCCGTTGCCTTCGCTTCCTCCAGACTGTCCTGGGTATCTGCGATCTCCTGCTCCTTATCCGCGATCTGCTGTTCCAGATCCGCCAGATTATTGCTGACCTCCGTCAATTGACCGTTCAGATTATTCAGTTGTCCCTTGAGGGAATTCTGTTCTCCTTTCAGGTTCTCCAGATTATTGTTTTCCTGGTTCAGCTGGTTCTGCAATTCATTTTTCTCCCGCTGTTCCTGCTGAATCTGCTGCCAGGTACTACTGGTAGCTTCTACCTTGATGTCTTCTGAAGAAAATGCTCCTGCAAGGATCACCGCTGCAAGCAGCACAGCTGTCTTCTGTAGGCGCTTCAAACGTTTTACTCCTTTTATCTGTTGCTCAGACCCCGATCTGTATCATGCGCCCGGTCTTACGATACGGTACACATTCCACTCCTGCCGCATCAAACATCCTCTTCGCTGCCCGGTTGGAAGGGGTTCCCTGATACTTGTCGCTGTCATATACCACAGTGCGGATCCCCGCCTGAATGATGGCTTTCGCACACTCATTGCAGGGGAAGAGGGACACGTACAGTTTCGTGCCCTCCAAGGATCCTCCGCGGTAATTCAAAATTGCATTCAGTTCACTATGTGTCACAAAGGGATATTTTGTCAGATTACTATCCTTGTCGTTCTCCCTCTCCCAGGGAAACTCATCATCGGAACAGCCCTTGGGGAAGCCGTTGTATCCCATGGACAGAATTTTGTTGTCCGGGCTGACAATACAGGCTCCCACCTGAGTATTCGGATCCTTGGACCGCATCCCCGACAGGTGGGCTACCCCCATAAAATATTCATCCCAGCTGATATAGTCACTGCGCTTGGCACTCATTGGTGTCTCCTTTATTTGGTACCGAAAATACGGTCTCCTGCATCTCCCAGTCCGGGAACGATATATCCGTGGTCATTGAGCTTCTGATCCATTGCTCCGATATAGATATCCACATCGGGATGTGCTTCCTGCATTGCCTTCACGCCTTCGGGTGCCGCGATGATGCACAGCAGGCGGATGCTCTTGCAACCCTTGTCCTTCAACAGCTGGATTGCTGCGATGGAAGAGCCGCCGGTTGCCAGCATGGGGTCTACGACAAATACTTCACGCTCTGCACAGTCTGCAGGCAGCTTGCAGTAATACTCTACGGGCTTTAAGGTCTCAGGATCGCGGTACAGTCCGATATGTCCTACCTTTGCAGCAGGGATCAGGGACAGCATTCCGTCTACCATACCAAGACCTGCACGCAGGATGGGTACCAGTGCCAGTTTTTTGCCCTTTAACTGCTTTACGGTAGTCTTGCAGATGGGAGTCTCGATCTCTACTTCTTCCAGCTTCAGATCCTTGGTAGCTTCATAGCCGATCAGCATTGCGATCTCACTGATGTTCTGTCTGAAATCCTTGGTGCCGGTCTCCTTTCTGCGGATGATTCCGATCTTCTGCTCGATTAAAGGATGATCCATAACTACTACTTTTGACATATACTTGTCCTCCTGTATTTTAATGTTGTTAGTTGTATCTTGCGCCTTAGATCTCTTCGATCAGGCTGATTCTGCGGCTGTGTCTCTCTTCTCCGGAAAAAGGGGTGTTCAGGAAAGTCTCCACGATCTCCAGTGCCAGATTCTCGCCTACGATACCCGCACCCATTGCCAGCATATTGGCATCGTTATGCAGTCTGGTCATTTTTGCGGACAGTGGATCGGAACAGAGTGCGCAGCGGATTCCCGCTACTTTATTCGCGGAAATACTGATGCCGATACCGGTGGTGCAGATCACGATACCCTTTTCACAGGTACCGTCTGCCACAGCTTTTGCTGCCGCATGTCCAAATACGGGGTAATCACAGCTTGCCTTGCTGTCACATCCGAAATCCTGAACGGGAATGTTTTTCTCCTCTAAATATTTCTTAACTTTCTCTTTCAGATCATATCCGCCATGATCACTTGCGATTGCTATCATTTTTATTTGTCCTCCTTGTATTACACTTACAGCGTTACCACTTTATGTCCTGCTGCTTTTAACAGACGGTTCATAATTGCCTGACCAAAACCCTCCGTAGAAAATCCTTCGGAATAGATCTTCGTTACGCCTTCATCATCGAATTCTCTTAAAATGGTATATAAATGTCGGGCGATGCTATCCTCGTCCTTACGGCTTCCGACACTTTTTACCACATCTGCCGTATAGCCGGAGAGCATCTCTTCCGTTCCGATGATGCCGGTCTTCTCGCCCGCTGCATGATCTGTGGCTGCGGCCCGGTTAATATACTCTCTGACCTCTTCGGGTGTTCCCTCTACGATGGTGAGTTCTCCCTTCGGTGCGTAATGCCTGTATTTCATGCCGGGAGCCTTGGGAGCCTGTCCGCTGTCCGCCCGCAGGATCGTGGTATCTGTATCCACGGTTCCCAGTACTTCGCTGAGTTTCTCCTGGGTAATATAACCCGGTCTTAAGATCTGCGGCGGTGTCACCGTCAGATCAATGATGGTGGATTCCAGTCCGATTCCCACTTCTCCGCCGTCGATGATGGCATCGATCCGCCCCATCATATCCTCCACCACATATTTCGCCACAGTAGGACTGGGCTTGCCGGAAGTATTGGCACTGGGGGCTGCAATATAGCCGCCGCTGTACTTGATCAGCCTCTGTGCCGCCGGGTGTGACGGCATCCGGATCGCTACCGTATCCAGCCCACCGGTGGTCTCGCGCGGTACCGCATCAGACTTCGGCAGGATCATGGTCAGCGGTCCCGGCCAGAATGCATCTGCTATTTTTTTTGCTTCTTCCGGTACCTTACTCGTGATCTTCTCTATATCTTCAAATCGATAGATATGAACGATCAGCGGATTATCGGAAGGTCTGCCTTTTGCGGCGTAAATTTTCTGAGAGGATGTGGGATTCAGCGCATCTCCGCCCAGACCATACACGGTCTCTGTGGGGAACGCCACCAGTCCACCCCTTTTCAGGATCTCTCCCGCAGCCTGCAACTTCCTGTCATCTTCTTCACTGACAGGTCCCTCTCCGGGATGAATTTTTATGATTTCAGTATCCATTTTTCTACCTTCTGTTATCGGCACTCATCATAATGATGTCAGGGGATTTTGACCCCGACATCATTATAATGCATTTGGATATAGTATAACATATACGATATAAAATGGAAAGATTGTTTCTTATCAGTTTTCCCTGTTTTGATTTTCCAGTTGTGCTATATATTGTAAAATCCCCTTATGGATCGACCATGCCACTCTGTCCTGATATGTCTCCGTGCACAGCTTTTCTGCTTCTGCGGCATTCGACAGAAATCCGCACTCCACGATCACGATGGTTCCTTTTGTTTTTTTCAGAAGATAATAACTTTCATTTGCCTTGATCTGTCTGTGATTCTCCGGATCCAGGTCTTTTGTCAGTTGTTTTTGGAGCAGCTCCGCCAGCTTCTGCCCACCGCTGCTTCCATTATAATAAAATACCTGGGCTCCATGGACATACTCCTCCGGGTAGCTGTTCTGGTGAACACTTACTGTAAGGACCGGATCCGTCTCCTCTATCTTCTCGATCCTGCGCTTCATATCCTGTACCTTTTTATTAGAGGCATGCGCATCATACAGACCTTCTTCCGTGTCTCTGGTCAGTACCACCTGCACGCCTTCCGCCTCCAGGTATCCCGCGAGTTTATTTACAATTTTTAAGTTAATATCCTTCTCCAGGCTTCCGTTGATTCCAATTTTCCCGGGATCATCCCCGCCGTGCCCCGCATCAATCACTACCACAGGGGATTCCTCACCCGGAGTATGTCGTTCCTCCTTAAGTACACTGACCGCATTCACTGTCTCCACATACACCGCCGTCTCCCTGCCCACCACCGCCATGGCAATCAGCAGCAGACATATCATAACGGCGCGCAACGCTTTCTGTTGTTCCATCCCGGTCTCCATAATTTTATATCTCAATGATTTTATATGCTTTCTTCTATGGAAATATCTTCCGAAAATTAAGAAATCCTTTTGTTTTCCCCTATTGCATCCTGTCACTGATTCAGCGTATAATAAACGTATGAAATCGAATAAAAATATTTTATCCACAATTTTATTTATCTTTGCCGGAATATGTATTCTGGCAGCGGTTATTCTGTTCGTAAAAGGTCATATGGCGGACCGTCGTATGGAGGAGTCTCTGGACGAGTTACGTCCCACGGCAGTTACCGAAGACAGTACAAATGCTTCTGCGGAAGCCACAGAGGCTGTCACTTCCGTTTCCACAGAAGCCGTAGCAGAAGAGACAACCGTTCCCACAGAAGAATTCGACCGCGTTCCCAATCCGTATGCCGACAGCTTCGCAGCCAACGGCGACATGGCTGCATGGCTGCAGATCCCGGATACCAATATCGACTATCCGGTCATGTGGACCCCAAAGGACGAGACCTATTATCTCTACCGTGCTTTCGATGGTAGTAAGAATAAAAACGGCTGCCTGCTTCTCGATGATGAGAGCTGTGTGGATCCCCTGACGACCAACCTTATCATCCACGGTCACAATATGAAGTCCGGCGCTATGTTCGGCAATCTGACCGACTACGAGAATCAGGATTTCTACGAGAAACACAAAAATATCATCCTGTACACCGAGGAATGCCAGCGCAATTATGAAGTCATTGCTGTGTTCCGTTCCCAGGTCTATCGGAAAACAGATCAGGTATTTAAGTTCTACAAATTTTTCCAGGCAGATACCCAGGAAGAATTTGATGACTTTTATAACAATATCAAGCAGTTATCCCAGTACGACACCGGCGTTACGGCAGAGTTCGGAGATCATTTCCTGACCCTGTCTACCTGCGTCTACCATGTAGAACAGGGTCGGTTCGTAGTCGTCGCCAAAGAAGTCGAATCCGGTGACCACTATCTCCCCGTACAGGAATAACCCACTAACTATCAGGAGGATTTTCTTATGAAAAAACTGAAAAAAATCGTTACACTGCTCACGCTGGCAGCGGTATGTCTGTCTGCACCCGGCTTCGGCAAGCTTACTGTTAAGGCTGCTGAACCCACTACTTATGTTGTCAGATATCTGACAAGTACCAATACCCACAGCGACGGCTGGTACTTTGAGGTAGCTTCCGCATGGGATGACAATGCATTCCATCGCGAGACCTATTACATGATGCAGGACATCAAAGATGGCGATTATGTAGTCATCGAAACCGATGCTTCCTCTCCTACTTTCGATCTGAATTTCCCGGTTCGTCTGGGTAATCTGACTGTAAATACTACAGCCACTGTGGTACCTACCGCTAAGGGTTATGATTCCGTATATATTCTGGACGGCTCCACCGCTTCCATCAACGGCGATGTTTCACATGCTTATGTATACGGTTCCGCACATGCTACTTTCGTTAATAATGTAGATACGCTGGAAATGCTGGGTATGGGCACCGGGCTGAATAACCTGCATGCTTACATCGGATGCCAGGGTACCGTAAATCATCTGATTGCAAAAGATAACGTAGACCAGCGTACTTATTTTGAATATTATAACTTTGCAAAAAATAAACTGGATATCTACGATGGTTCTGTAAAGACTGAGGAACAGTATTACAGCAAAACCGCTCCCGCTGCTACTGCAGCAGCAACGCCGGAAGCTACCGCTGCTCCCGCTGCCACCACCGCCACTGCTCCCGCACAGTCTGCTACCGCTTCCGGTGCGTATGACAACGTGCCCAAGACCGGCGAGAGCGCACTTCCTCTTTACCTGGCAGGTGCCGCTGTTCTCTTCGTAGTATCCGGATATGCACTTCGCAAAAAGAACTTACAGTAGAATTGAATTCCCGTAGCCCGCGTTAGGGCAACGCTAATACCGCCTGAGAGATTGCATATCTTCTCAGGCGGTATTTTTATTTATACTATATAAATTGAGATTTAGTGAAGAAGCCACGAACGCCCACGACGAACGGAATGTCCTTCCTCGATGTGAGGTCTCCCGGTGGGAATTTTCTAACGAAAAGTGAGTGGCGGTTCTAATCCGTACGGGCACGGCTCCAGTTGCCATCCATGGCAACATCC
>CEAC01002120.1_pt1 | contig 60568 bp, 58 predicted proteins | sample 557411 | NCBI WGS metagenome assembly CEAC01 (sample SAMEA3182094, study PRJEB8094) | gut metagenome | biome: human; feature: gut; material: Stool; isolation source: human stools | place: Canada | collected 2012-02-21
CCAGCCGAGCCAGTCAACGGTCAAGATGAACGGCGCATATGCGCAGCCGTTGACAGCCCCGCCCGCCTTTGCTGGTAGGCAATCAAGGGGCGACAGCAAGAAGTGCCACCGCCCCGCACTATTATTCAGAAAGGGGAATTTCCATGACCGAAGATGAAGCCTACAAGGTGCATATCCAGTACACATTCAATGCCTTTTGCAAGGTAGTCATTCGTCACGCAGCCATAGATAAAATCTTGAAGCTGCGCCGGAGGTGGGAACGGGAAATTTCCCTTGATTATCTGATGAGTGAAAAGTTTGTCCAGCTTGCCGAGCCGGAGTAGCTTGAAGAATATCTTTTTACCGCCTGCGGCCAGACCGCCGTTCTGTATCATGCGGAGCTTGCCGCCGCCCTTGCCCTTTTGCCGGAGCAGACGCAGGAAGAAATTTTTCGTTACTATTTCCTGCGCCAGCCGCAGCGAGTGATCGGCGTACATATTGGCCGGACACGCAGCACAGCGGGGCGGCATATCCGGCTTGCCTTGCAGCGGTTAAGGCGGCTCATGGAGGGAAATGACTATGAGTAAACTTCTCCCCTATGAAACAATCGTCAAAGCCCATGAGGGCGACCCGGACGCAATCGACACCATTCTTTCCCACTATGCCGGATATATCCGCTACTGTTCCAAAGTACACGGGAAAGTCAACGCCGAAGTTGAGGAACATATAAAGCAACAGCTCATTGCCGCCCTGTTCAAATTTCGCTTTGACCGATAAACAAAGAACAAACACTGGCTGTCATTAGCGGTTTCACTCCAGCCAGTTTACAATTCATCTATTCCTAAAGGAAGCAGGTCATAGTATAATAGAACCAACGACAAATATACTTTTAGGGGAGATATAGCAATATGAAAAGTAATAAATACTTAACTATTGGCTTATTAACAGGATTTATTGTCGGTGGTTGCATAGGTGTGTTGGCATGGGCGTTTTTGCAAAATCTTTTTGCTATTTCTATTTGTGCAGGTATCGGAATGTTGATTGGAATTGTTATAGGTACATTGATTGATTATGAAAAAAATAATCATCAAGAGAAATAGAAAAAATGCACAATGCCTTAAAGGGAAAACAGGAATTTATTGTGCTATCCATCATCGGGCCAACCTGACCTGAACTTTCAAAACTGAATATCCACCGCCCATCGGCGGCCAGCGAAAGCAGTAAGTCTGAAAAAGATTTGCTGCTTTTTTCTTTATCCGTTTGGCAAAATCGCAAAGTCATCCGTAGTAGGTAGGTGAAGCCGGAAACAAAAAATTTTCTGCGGCGGTAGCCAAATCTGCATTTTCTGTATTTCTAAGGCAAAGGAAAATTTGAGAAAATTCCCGGCAAGCGGGTAGCTGGCGGCCTTTGAAATGTATCTTTAGCGGAAAGAAAGAACTGCGGGTAAAAATCGCCCCACGCCGTAAGATTTTTGCAGAAATCCGGCCAAAACAGGCGGCAGCTATACGAGTAGTAAGTGCAAGGGGAAATCTACGGCTTACTTAGAGCAAGTTTCTACCACGGTGCCAAAATCCGCAATTCTGCGGTTTTGCCCCTCGCGGGAAACTTGTTGGGGAGTGCCTTCCCCAAACCCTGCTATGCGGCTTACGCCGCAAAAATATTTCTGTCCGGCAGACAGGAAATGCCCCGAAAATAGCTAACAGACCAGCCCATTTTTTGTGATAAGTGAAAGGAGGTTTACAGCCCATGCCGAAGCGATACAACACCCCCCACCGCAGCCATGTTGTGAAAACCCGGCTGACCGATGAAGAATACGCCGACTTCACAGAACGGCTTGCGCCCTATGGTATCAGTCAGTCCGAATTTCTCCGGCAGGCCATCCGGCGCACTACCATACGCCCCGTACTCCATGTGTCGTCAGTCAATGACGAGCTGCTCTCCGCTGTCGGGAAGCTCACAGCCGAGTACGGCAGGATTGGCGGCAATCTCAACCAGATTGCCCGCACCCTCAACGAGTGGCATAGCCCCTACCCGGCTATGGCAAAGGAATTGCGGGAAGCGGCCGCCGACCTTGCCGCCCTCAAGTATGAAGTCCTAAAGAAAGTAGGTGACGCCGTTGGCAACACTCAAGCATTTAGGCTCTAAGAACGCCGACTACGGAGCCGCCGAACAATACCTGCTCTTTGAGCATGACGAATTTACTATGAAGCCCGTCCTTGATGAAAACGGCAGGCTTATCCCCCGTGAGGATTATCGCTTGTCCACGCTGAACTGCGGCGGCGAGGATTTTGCCGTTGCGTGTATGCGCTCCAATCTCCGCTATGAGAAAAATCAGCGGCGGGAGGATGTGAAAAGCCACCACTATATCATCAGCTTTGACCCACGGGACGGGCCGGACAACGGCCTGACCGTAGACCGGGCGCAGGCGTTGGGGGAGCAATTCTGTAAAGAGCATTTCCCCGGCCATCAGGCCCTTGTCTGCACCCACCCGGACGGGCATAACCACAGCGGCAACATCCATGTGCATATCGTCATTAACAGCCTGCGGATAGAGGAAGTGCCGTTCCTGCCCTACATGGACAGGCCAGCGGACACGAAAGCCGGGTGCAAGCACCGCTGCACCGACGCAGCCCTACGCTACTTCAAGTCCGAGGTCATGGAGATGTGCCACCGGGAAGGACTTTACCAAATCGACCTCTTGAACGGCAGCAAGAACCGTGTCACAGACCGGGAATATTGGGCGCAGAAAAAGGGACAGGCCGCACTGGACAAGCAGAACGCCCCCATGATTGCAGGCGGTATCACGCCCCGGCAGACCAAGTTTGAAACGAACAAGGAGAAGCTGCGGCAGACCCTACGGAAAGCCCTTGCCACCGCTGCCAGCTTTGACGAGTTTTCCTCTCTGCTGTTGCGGGAGGGTGTGACCGTCAAGGAGAGCCGGGGGCGGCTGTCCTACCTCACGCCAGACAGGACGAAGCCTATCACCGCCCGGAAGCTGGGCGGCGACTTTGACCGCACCGCCGTCCTTGCCGTTTTGGAGCAGAACGCCCAGAGGGGCGTAACGGTTCGCTACACCCCGCAGCACCAAGCCGCCAGAGCCGCCGAACAGACCGCAGCCATACCCGAATACCTACACGCCGGGAAAGGCCGCTTACAGGGCGAAAAGACAGGGAAAATCGACCCCAGACAGGACAGTGTGCAGCGGCTTGTGGACATTGAGCAGAAGATGGCCGAGGGCAAGGGCAAAGGCTATGAACGATGGGCGAAGATACACAATCTGAAACAGGCCGCCAAGACCCTGACCATCTACCAACAGTACGGCTTTTCTTCCCCGGAACAGCTTGAAGCCGCCGTTGCTACCGCCTATCAGGAAATGCGCCAGACCAGCGGCGAACTGAAAGCACTGGAAACGAAGCTGCAAGGGAAAAGGGAGTTGCGGCAACAGGTACTTGCCTATGCCAAGACCAAGCCCATCCGCGAGGGGCTGAAAGCGCAGAAATCCGAGAAAGCCCGCGCCGCATACCGCCAGGCAAACGAGAGCGATTTTATCATAGCCGAAGCCGCCGCCCGGTATTTCAAGGCACAGGGGCTTACCAAGCTGCCCGGCCGAAAAGCGTTGCAGGCCGAGATCGAGCAGCTTATCTCCGAGAAAGACGGCCTGTACAACACCTATCACGAACAGAAGCAGCGGTTCAGGGAGTTGCAGACCGTCAAGCGGAACATCGACCAGATTTTGCGCCGGGAAGAGCCGCACCGCAGAAAGGAGCAGAGCCATGAACGATAAGCCGTCCCGCATGGACTACCGCCAGCACCAGGCAGCCCGCCGCCTTGTGCATGAGTGCTGTAACTACGACGAGGGGAACTGCCTGCTGTTAGACGACGGGGAGCCTTGCGTGTGCGTCCAGAGCATTTCCTATTCCCTCATGTGCCGCTGGTTCCGTGTGGCTGTCCTGCCCCTTGACGGGGAGCTGGCCGCAGCCCTCTTGTACCGGGGGAGCCGGAAACGCTGCGCGGTCTGCGGGGCGGCCTTTGTCCCCAAATCCAACCGGGGGAAATACTGCCCCGGCTGCGCCGGGTGCATGAAGAAACGCAAAGCCGCCGAGAGAAAGCGGAAACAAAGGCAGAAATGTCACGCTTTAGAGCCTTTCAAACCCGCATAAATCAAGGCTTTTTTCGTGGGTGTCAAAGGGTATGCGATACATTTATCCTTTCCCCCCGGAAATGCCGTCCTAATGCGTGACAAAGCCCAAAAACGACACAACACAGAGGGAGGTGATACTATCGCTGATTATATCAGGGCAGACACCACGCTGCCCGCCTATCTTCCATACCCCCGTTTCCTGCTGAAAATGGAGATTTCACAGACCGCCAAGCTGCTGTATGCGCTTTTATTAGACCGCTCCACCCTGTCACAGAAGAACGGCTGGCAGGACGGCGAGGGCAGGATATTCATTGTCTACCCCGTTGCGGAGATAGCGGAAATGCTGGACAAGGGTTGTACCGCCATCAAGGGAGCCTTGAAAGAACTGGACGCAGCCGGGCTTTTAGAACGGGAACGGCGGGGCTTCTCCGCACCCAATCGGCTTTATGTGAAAGTGCCGCCTGTCCCAGTGGTACGGTTTTCCGACCAACTGATGGCCGGAAAAGCGACCCTCATACAGTCGGAAAAGCGACCTTATGACGGTCGGAAAACCGACCCTATGATGGTCGGAAAACCGACCCCTAACAAAACTAATATAAACAACTTAATAGAGAACCAAACAATGAGAGCGAGTGGGGAGCCGCCCACAGCTTATGGCCGATATGAGAATATTTTTCTGTCAAAGGACGAATATGACGAGTTACAGGCAGAATACCCGGACAGGCTGGAACGGCTGATTGAGGAAATGAGCCATTACCTTGCCGCCAGCGGGAAAGCCTACCAGAATTATGCCGCCGCCTTGCACAGATGGGCGGCCAATGACAAAAAGGGAGCCGTAAAACAGGGCATCCCCGACTATACCTGTATGGAGGGAGAAAGCTTATGACAAGTGAAATCAAAGATATTTTGGAGAACATGACAACCGCCGCCCCGGAGATGGAGGACTATATCGGCGAGGACGGACTGCTTTACTGCGGAAAGTGCCATACGCCGAAAGAAGCCTACTTCCCGGAGGGTAAGGAGCTGTTTGGCCGTGACCGCCACCCGGCAGAGTGCGACTGCCAGAGAGCCGCCCGTGAGCAGCGGCAGGCCGCCGAGGAACACCGCCGCCATGTGGAAGCCGTGGAAAATCTGAAACAGAGGGCTTTTGCCGACTCAGCCATGCAGCAATGGACATTCGAGAACGACAACGGCAGAAACCCGCAGACCGGGATTGCCCGGCGGTATGCGGAGCATTGGGAAGAAATGCAGGCCGAAAACATCGGCTGCCTGTTCTGGGGGAACGTCGGCAACGGGAAAAGCTACCTTGCGGGCTGTATCGCAAACGCCCTCATGGAGAAAGAAGTCCCCGTATATATGACGAACTTCGCCGTTATCCTGGGCGACCTCTCTCCCGGCTTTACAGGCCGGAATGAGTATATTTCCCGCCTTTGCCGCTATCCGCTGCTTATCATTGACGACTTCGGCATGGAGCGTGGCACCGACTATGGACTGGAACAGGTATTCCATGTGATTGATACCCGATACCGCAGCAACAAGCCGCTGATCGCCACCACCAACCGCCCGCTGGACGAGTTGAAAAAGCCGACAGACACGGCCCATTCCCGGATTTATGACCGACTGCTGTCCATGTGCGTCCCGATACGCTTTACTGGCGTCAACTTCCGGCAGGAAACCGCAAAGCGGAAAATGGAAACCATGAAGAAACTGCTGGCTGAATGAAAGGAGTATTGCCTATGGAGAATATCAAGCAGCACGACCACCGTACCACCCGCCGCCCCGACTGCGTGACGGAAATCCGCATGGGGAATACCGTTCTTGTCGTGTCCGGCTTTTTCAAGAAAGACACCACCAGCACCGCCGCCGACAAGATGGCGAGGGTACTGGAAGCGGAAGCCGCTGCTACACAAAAAAAGGCGATTTGACAAGCTGTAAAGAAGCAGATTTATCACTTTTACCGCTGTACAGCCGCCCCTGTTCCGTGGTACAATGAAACCACGGAATAGTGGGGCTGGCTGTCGGAAACGGAGGATTTTATGTTAAGACAAGCCACCCAAAACCTCATTACCGCCCTTTATCCGAGATTGTCCCATGAGGACGAATTGCAAGGCGAGAGCAATTCCATTTCCAACCAGAAACGGATTTTGGAAGCCTACGCCAAGCAGAACGGCTTTACCAATCTGCGCTGGTACACCGACGACGGCTACTCAGGTGCGAACTTCCAGCGGCCCGGATTTCAAGCCATGCTTGCAGACATTGAAGCCGGGAAAGTCGGCACCGTCATAGTCAAGGACATGAGCAGGCTGGGGCGTAATTACTTGCAGGTGGGATTTTACACGGAAATGCTGTTCCCTCAAAAGGGCGTGCGTTTTATCGCTGTCAATGACAACGTGGACAGCGCAAACGGCGGCATGGACAATGATTTTACCCCTCTGCGGAACTTATTTAACGAATGGCTGGTGAGAGATACGAGCAAGAAAATCAAGGCAGTAAAGAAAGCAAAAGGCATGAGCGGCAAGCCTGTAACCAGCAAGCCAGTCTATGGCTATCTCATGGACAAGGACGAGAACTATATCGTTGACGAGGAAGCCGCCCCGGTTGTCCGGCAGATTTACCAGCTTTGCCTTGCGGGAAATGGCCCGACCAAGATTGCCCGTATGCTGACGGAGCAGCAAATCCCCACGCCGGGGACGCTGGAATACCGCAGGACGGGCAGCACCCGACGCTACCACCCCGGCTATGAGTGCAAGTGGGCGACAAACACCGTCGTCCATCTGCTGGAAAACCGGGAGTACACTGGCTGTCTGGTAAACTTCAAGACGGAGAAGCCCTCTTACAAGGTCAAGCACAGCGTTGAGAACCCCATCGAGAAGCAGGCTATCTTCCCAAATCACCATGAGCCGATTATCGACACGGAAACATGGGAGCGTGTGCAGGAGTTACGCAAGCAGCGAAAACGCCCGAACCGCTATGATGAAGTGGGGCTGTTCTCTGGTATGCTGTTCTGCGCCGACTGCGGCCATGTGCTGTATCAGCAGCGGTATCAGAACAAGAACCGCAAGCAGGACTGTTATATCTGCGGCAGCTACAAGAAGCGTACCCGTGACTGTACGGCACACTTTATCCGCACCGACCTTTTGACGGCGGGCGTGCTTTCCAATCTCCGGCAAGTGACGGAATACGCCGCCAGGCATGAGAGCCGCTTTGTAAAGCTGCTCATCCAGCAGAACGAAATCGGCGGCAAGAGAAAGACCGCCGCAGCCACGAAGCAGCTTGAACAGGCCCAGACACGCATTGCCGAAGTGAACCGCATTATCAAGCGGCTGTATGAGGACAATGTAAGCGGCAAAATCAGCGACGAGCGTTTCATGGAGCTGTCGGCGGACTATGAGCAGGAGCAGCGGGAACTGAAAGACCGGGCTGCCGCTTTGCAGGAGGAACTTTCCAAGTCGCAGGCCGCCACCGTCAACGCCGAGAAATTCATGGGGATTGTGAGAAAGCACCTTGCTTTTGAAGAATTGACCCCCACCCTCTTGCGGGAAATGATTGAGAAAATCGTCGTGCATGAGTGCAGCTATGACGAGAACGGCACCCGCAGGCAGGACATTGAGATTTATTACAGCTTTGTCGGCAAGATAGACTTGCCGGAAGCCTAACGCCTGACCTATCCGACACAGCCCTAAGTGCCGGATAGGAACGGCAAAATTTTTTACACTTCTATTACTTCTTTATCGCACATTAGCAAAGAGTCAGGGTATGAAGCAGCTCATGGCTGGCGGTGGTGTCGCCCTGATCGGCATTACCCTGATCCCCCTGCTGAGCGGTCTGTTCGGCTAAAAACTGCGGGCGGCATCTGCCGCCCATACATATTGCTCCAACTCACCGTGGCTAACGGTTTTTGTACTTGTGGAGCGAATTTTCAAGCCATACGTTCTATCAAAAAGGAGATGTTTCTATGAATTTTTTGACGAACCTCATCTTTGTTCTCAACCTGCTCAAGACCCTCATCAACCATTTCTTTTAAGGTGGTGGCGCTGAGTGGAAACCGTTCTCAAAGCAATCTCCGATTGGATCAAGTCACTGCTGACAGCTGCGATCATGTCCAATCTTTCCGGCCTGTTCGATGACGTCAACACCCAAGTGGGCAACATCGCACAGCAGGTCGGCACCAAACCATCCAGTTTTGAACCGCGCGTTTTCGCTATGATCGAGGCCCTCTCCCGGAATGTGGTGCTGCCCATTGCAGGCATCATCCTGACCTTTATTGCCTGTTATGAACTAATCGAGATGATCACCCAGCACAATAACATGGCACAATTTGAACCTGCGCTGCTGATGAAATGGATCTTCAAAACTGCCATTTCGGTCTGGATGATCTCCAACACCTTCGACATCATCATGGCGGTGTTCGATGTGACGCAGCAGGTGGTGGCAAATTCCAGCGGCATTATTTCCGGCAACACAAGGGTCAACGACATCGGGCTTTCCATGCTGCAATCCAGCATGATGCAGATGGACGTAGGCCCACTGTTCGGGCTGTTCTTGCAGTCCTTCTTCATTGGCATTACCATGCGCATCCTGTCCATTGTGATTTTCGTCATCGTCTACGGAAGAATGATTGAAATCTATATGGCCGTCAGTCTGGCTCCCATCCCGATGGCAACATGGGGCAACCATGAGCAATCCCATGTGGGACAGAATTATCTTCGCTCGCTGTTTGCGCTGGGATTTCAGGGCTTCCTGATTTTGATCTGCGTGGCGATCTACGCAGTTTTGCTTCAGAATGTTGCCATATCCGGGGATGCCATCAACTCGATCTGGAGCATCGTGGGGTATACCGTGCTGCTCTGCTTCTCGCTGTTCAAGACCAGCTCTGTCGCCAAAACTCTGCTGGGTGCCCATTGATTCGGAGGTGAAATTTTGGCAGCTTATATTTCCGTGCCGCGCGATTTCAGCAAGGTGAAGTCCAAAGTAGCCTTCAATTTGACCGCCCGGCAGCTCGTCTGTTTTGGTGCAGCGGCAGTCGTAGGGGTGCCGCTGTTCTTTGTCCTGCGGGATACCGCAGGCAATTCCGGCGCTACCCTCGGCATGATGGCGGTCATGCTGCCCATGTTCTTTCTGGCCATGTATCAGAAGAACGGTCAGCCGGCTGAAAAGATCCTGCGGTACTACTTTCAGGCGCGCTTTGTTCGCCCGAAGGTGCGTCCGTACCAGACCCGCAATTACTATGCACTGCTTATGAAGGGAGATGACGCCCATGATTCCGTTTCTGAAAAAGAATAAGGACGGCGGCAAAAAGCCGCCCAAGTCCACGGTGCCCCGCACGGCACAGGAGAGCATCCCATTCCAGCGGATGTTTGAGGACGGCACCTGCCGTGTCCGCCCCGGCTACTACACCCGCACCATCCAGTATCAGGATATCAACTATCAGTTGGCGCAGCAGGAGGACAAGACCGCCATCTTTGAGGAATGGTGCAGTTTTCTCAACTTTTTCGACAGCTCTATCCACTTCGAGTTGTCCTTCGTGAATACCGCCACCGATTCGGCGGACTTCGAGAAGTCCATCCGCATCCCGTACCAGCAGGATGGCTTTGATGATGTGCGAGCCGAGTACAGCCAGATGTTGCGGCAGCAGCTTTCCAAGGGCAACAACGGCCTGACCAAGACCAAATTCCTGACCTATGGCATCGAGGGCGACAGCATGGCGCAGGTCAAACCTCGGTTAGAGCACATCCAGAACGACCTGATGAACAACTTTCACAGGTTGGGCGTTCTGGCAAAGCCGCTGGACGGTACGGAGCGTCTGCGGCTGATGCACGGGATGCTGAACATGGATGGAGCCAACAAGTTCCACTTCAACTGGAAAGACCTTGTGCCCAGTGGTCTGTCCGTAAAGGATGCCATTGCCCCCACTGCGCTGGCGTTTAAGAACAGCCGTACCTTTCAGGTGGGCGGCATCTTCGGGGCGGTCAGCTTCCTGAATATTACGGCTTCCGACCTGAGCGATCAGCTTTTGAAGGATTTCCTTGATATGGATTCCAGCCAGATCGTTACCATGCACATCCAGTCCGTTGACCAGAACAAGGCCATCAAAACCATCAAGCACACGATTACCGAACTCGATAGATCAAAGATCGAGGAACAGAAAAAAGCCGTCCGCGCCGGATACGACATGGACGTGTTGCCGTCCGATTTGGCGACTTACGGGCGGGATGCAAAAGCCCTGCTGAAAGAATTACAGTCGCAAAACGAGCGGATGTTCCTTGTCACTTTTCTGGTGCTGAACACCGGCAAGACCGAGCAGGAACTGGAAACCAACGTGTTTCAGGCGGTCAGCATTGCCCAGAAGCACAACTGTGAACTGTGTCGGCTGGATTTTCAGCAGGAGCAGGGGCTTATGTCCTCGCTGCCGCTGGCAGACTGCCAAATCGAAATTCAGCGGGGACTGACCACCAGCAGCACGGCAATTTTTGTGCCGTTTACTACGCAGGAGCTGTTCGACAATGGCAAAGAAGCCCTCTATTATGGCCTGAACGCCCTGTCCAACAACCTTATCATGGTGGATCGCAAAAAGCTGAAAAACCCCAACGGTCTGATTCTGGGCACTCCCGGCTCTGGCAAGTCGTTCAGCGCAAAGCGAGAAATTTGCAATGCTTTTCTCGTCACGGATGACGACATTCTTGTGTGCGATCCTGAGTCGGAGTATGCTCCACTGGTGGAACGTCTGCACGGGCAGGTCATCCATATCAGCCCTTCCAGCACCCAGTATATCAACCCCATGGACATCAATGCCAACTACTCCGAGGAAGATAATCCGCTGGCTTTGAAAGCCGATTTTATTCTTTCCCTTTGCGAACTTGTAGTCGGCGGCAAAGAAGGGTTGAAGCCTGTGGAGAAAACGGTCATTGACCGCTGCGTCCACAAAATCTATGCTCCTTACTTTGAGCACCCCTGTCCCGAAACCGTGCCGATGCTGGAAGATCTCTACAATGCTCTGCTGACGCAGGATGAGCCGGAAGCCCATCATGTTGCAGCTGCTCTGGAAATCTACGTCAAGGGCAGTCTGAATATCTTCAACCACCGCACCAACGTGGATATCGACAACCGCATCGTCTGTTTTGACATCAAGCAGCTTGGCAAGCAGTTGAAGAAACTCGGTATGCTCATCGTGCAGGATCAGGTGTGGGGCCGTGTGACCGCCAATCGCTCCGTTGGCAAATCGACTCGATACTACGCCGATGAGTTCCACCTTTTGCTGAAAGACGAGCAGACAGCCGCCTATTCCGTGGAGATCTGGAAACGTTTCCGTAAGTGGGGCGGCATCCCGACAGCCTTAACACAGAACGTCAAAGATTTGCTGGCAAGCCCCGAAGTATCGAACATTTTCGAGAACTCGGACTTTGTGTATATGCTGAATCAGGCCAACGGCGACCGGCAGATTCTTGCGAAACAGCTTAATATTTCGCCCCATCAGCTTTCCTATGTAACCCACTCCGGCGAGGGCGAAGGGTTGCTGTTTTTCGGCAATGTGATTTTGCCCTTCGTCGATCATTTCCCGAAAGACCTTGAGCTGTACCGCATCCTGACCACCCGCCTGTCGGAAGTTGTGGAGGCAAAGCATGAATAAGAAACAGCCGAAGCTGAAATTTGAGGAGGACAAGGAACGCACTGCAACACGCTCCCCTCCGAAAAAGGAAAAGGTGGAGCAGACGCAGCCCCGAAAGAAACTGAAACTGGATGCCGACAAAGCTGCCGAAAAAGCACAACATCTACGCTTTGGCAAAGCCGAGATCACCCCGGACGAAGCATCCCGCATGACAAAAGCCCAGAAACGAGAGATGTACGCTTCGGCCATTGCCCGGTCTGCGGCTCACCGGGAAGTTGACCAGTATGAGGATGATAATGTCGGCACGCAGGCTCTCAACGAGGGACTGAAAACAGAAGAATCTGCTGCGGATTTTTCCAAAAGCCGCTATTCTCGTAAGCTCAAGAAGAAAGCCAAGCTCCAAGCAAAAAAGAAGCTCAGAGCTACAAAATCTTCTGCCCATGAGCCGGACAAGGTACAAAATGCAGGAGAGGCCAACGTCATTCATAGTGACAGCGGCGAGGGTGGTTCCAACTGGCTTTCCCGGTGGCGGCAGAAACAGGACGTTCGCAAAAGCTACTATGCTGCTGCCCGGTCGGGCGGCACCGCAGCACAGACCGCTGGCGGGCAAAAGATCACATCCAGCGGTGCATCTGCCACTAAGTCCGGTGTAGAGCAGGTCATTGATAAGGGCAAGTCGGCTGTCAGCACTGCCGTCAACGGCATTGCCAATTTTGCAAAGAGCAACGCACACGTTTTAGTGATCGTGGGCGTTTTTCTTTTGCTCCTGATGCTGGTCATGTCGGCATTTTCGTCCTGTTCCATTCTGTTCTCCGGCACCACGCAGGTATCCGGGCAGACCATGTACTCTGCCGAGGATCGGGACATCCGGGGCGCAGAACAGGACTACAAAAAGCTGGAAAAGGAACTGGACAAAAAGATCAAGCACACTCCCACCGACCACCCCGGCTACAACGAGTACCAGTATCACCTTGACCCCATCGAGCACGATCCGTGGCAGTTGACCTCATTTCTCACGACTCTGTACGACGATTACACCCGGTCAGAGGTGCAGGGCAAACTGAAGGAAACCTTCAAAAAGCAGTACAAGCTGACCACATGGGTGGAGGTGCAGATACGGTATAAGACCGTGTGGGTCATCAGCCCGGCAGGAATCCCAATTCCTACGCAGGTGCCCTATGAGTACTGCATCTTCCACACCAAGCTGGTGAACCGTGGCTTGGAGGTAGTCATCCGGGAGGAACTGGACAACGACCAGTGGAAACGGTACGAGATCTTTCAGGATACCTTGGGTGGCAGACCCTACCTGTTCAACGGCGGTCTGCCGCCCGGTGGCTCCGATGGCTCCGGCGCACCGGGCATCGACTATCAGGTACCGGCAGAAGCCCTGACCGACAGCGAATTTGCAGCCATCTACAAGGAAGCCCAAAAGTATGTGGGTACGCCCTATGTGTGGGGCGGTTCCACCCCTGAAACCGGCTTTGATTGCAGCGGCTATGTCTGCTGGGTCTACAACCAGAACGGCTACGATGTGGGCAGAACCACCGCCAACGGATTATGGCAGAAAAGCCAGCACATTTCCGAAGCAGAAGCAAAGCCCGGAGACCTCGTTTTCTTTGAAGGAACGTATGATACCGTCGGGAAGAGCCACGTCGGAATCTATCTTGGAAATGGAATGATGGTCAGTGCCGGAGACCCCATCAAGTACGCAAACATTCACTCGTCCTACTGGCAGAAATATCTGTCAGGATTCGGGCGGCTATCCAAATAATAGGAGAACACTATGAGCGAAAAACTCGACAAACTGCGCGCTTCTCTGGAAAAAGAGAAGGAACGGCGCATCAAAATCAACAACCGCATCGAAAGTCTGGAACGGCGGATTCAGGAGGCTGAGGCCGCCGAGGTCAACGAGATGGTGCGCACGGCCAAAGTGACCCCGGAACAGCTCGCCGCCCTGCTGCGGCAGTCTGCCACCAGCACCCCGAACCCGGCTGCACTGTCTGCGGTCGGTGCCACGTTCAGCAAGGAGGATTCTGATGAAGATGATGAATAAGGTCGGCGCACTGCTGCTGTCGGCAGTGCTGTGTATCGGTATGGCGGCTCCGGCGTTTGCCTACGGCGGCGAGCCTGTTGAAGAAGTCGAGCAGCCTGTCCTGACGGACAACAGCGAAGAAGATGCTGTTACCGTCACGGATGAAACCTCCGGCGCACTGACCCCGGAGGGCAATCTGACGCTGGTGGACGACTACCACACCAATTATTCGGATGGCAGCGGCCAGCAGTTTATCACGCTGGTCAGTAAGTCCGGCAACACGTTCTATCTGGTCATCGACCGCAACGCCAAGGGGCAGCAGACCGTCTACTTTATGAATCTGGTGGACGAAGCAGACCTTTTGGCTCTGATGGAAGAGGATGCTGCCGATGCCTACACCGCCGAAAAAGAAGCGGCGGCGCAGGCAGAGCAGGAGCGCAAACAGGCCGAAGAGGATGCGAAAAAGGCTGCGGAAGAAGCGGAGGTATCCGGTTCTGAACAGACTGGTAGCAACAAAGTTACGAAGTATGCTGCCACATTCTTAGGCGTACTGGCACTGGTCGGTTTGGTTGCTGGCGGCGGCATTTACACCTTTATGAAGCAGAAGCAGAAAAAGCAGGCAGAAAAAGAAGCCCTTGACCCCGATGCAGATTACACCGAGGACAAGGGCGATTTTGAGATTCCGACCGATGTGCCGGACGAGGAGGAAACCCCGGACGAGCAGGACACCGAACCTATCTGATTTTAAGGCGGCGTTTGCCGCCGTACATATTGCAATCAGAAACAGATTGGAGGGATTCTTATCGCAAAATTAGTCGTGGCGGAAAAGCCCTCGGTGGCCATGTCCTATGCCAAAGTCCTTGGTGCAACCAACCGACAGGACGGTTATCTGGAGGGCAACGGCTATCTGGTGGGCTGGTGCATCGGGCATTTGGTGGAGCTGGCACCGCCCAATGTCTACGATGAAAAGTTCATCAAGTGGAGCATTGCAGACTTGCCCATCCTGCCGGAAAAGTGGCAGTATCTGGTGTCTGCCAGCACCAAAAAGCAGTTTGGTGTCCTGCAAAAGCTCATGCACCGCCCGGATGTGGATAGCATTGTGAACAGTTGCGATTCCGGTCGGGAGGGAGAACTGATTTTCCGGCTTGTTTATCAGCAGGCCGGGTGTAAAAAGCCTTTTTCTCGTCTGTGGCTGTCCAGCATGGAGGAAAACGCTATCCGGGAGAGCTTTGCCCACCTCAAACCGTCAACTGAATACGATGCGCTGTACAATGCAGCACTCTGCCGGGAACGTGCCGACTGGATAGTCGGCATCAATGCGTCCCGGCTTTTTTCTTGCCTGTACAACCAACCCTTGGCGGTAGGGCGTGTTATGACCCCGGTGCTTGCTATGACCGTGGTGCGGGAAGCCGCCATCTCCGCCTTTGTGCCGGAGAAGTTCTACACGGTCGCCCTGACCCTTGCAGACGGCGGCACAGCATCCAGCAAACGGTTTGCACAGAAAGCGGATGCCGAACTACTGCTTTCCAAATGCCGAAAGGAGGGGCGTGTCACGGTACAGAAGATGGAACGCAAGGAAAAGTCCGAGAATCCGCCGCAGCTCTATGACCTTACCGCATTGCAGCGGGATGCAAACCGTCTGCTGGGATTTACGGCACAGCAGACCTTGGATTATGCCCAAAGCCTTTACGAAAAACGGCTCATCACCTACCCCCGCACAGACAGCCGGTTTTTGACGGAGGATATGGCGGCATCCCTTCCGGGGCTGGTGACAGATACGGGCAGGGCGTTTACTGTGGAAGAGTCGTTTCCCATCCATGTGCAGCAGGTCATCAACGGCAGCAAGGTCACCGACCACCATGCGCTGCTGCCTACGAAAAGCATGGCAAACGCAGATCTTGCCGCCCTCCCTGCCGGGGAGCGGAATGTCCTGCGGCTGATTGCCGCCCGGCTGCTCTGCGCCGTAGGTGAGCCGCACCGCTATGCAGAAACCACGCTCACCACTATCTGCGCCGGAGAGGAATTCTCCGCAAAGGGCAAGGTAGTGTTGTCCGATGGGTGGAAAGCTATGGAGCGGAAAATGCTGGGCGAACTGCTGGGCAAGCAGAAAGAACCGGCTGTTCTGCCGGATGTGCAGGAGCAGAGCCGGTGCAGCGTTTCCGGTGCCGAACTGAAAGAGGGGCAAACGTCCCCGCCGAAGCATTTCACCGAGGACCTTCTACTTCATGCGATGGAAACCGCCAGTGCGGACAGTATGCCGGAGGGTGTGGAGCGTCAGGGCATCGGCACCCCGGCAACCAGAGCCGCCACTATCGAAAAGCTGGTGCAGAAGGGTTTTCTGGAGCGCAAGGGCAGCAAGAAAACCAAGGTGCTGCTGCCCACGGATAAGGGAAAAGCCCTCATTACCGTAATGCCCGAAGAGATTCAGTCTGCGGATATGACGGCTGACTGGGAAGCGAAACTGCTGCAAATCGAGCGTGGCGAAATGGAACCGAGTGAATTTATGACTGAGATCAATATGATGATTACCGAACTGGTAAAGAACACGGAAATGAAAAAAGGAGCGAATGCACTTATGAAAAGCAAGATTATTGGTGTCTGTCCGAACTGTGGTGCAAATGTTGTGGAGCGTGAAAAGGGCTGGTTCTGCGAGAACCGGGAGTGCCGTTTTGTGCTGTGGAAGGACAATGCGTTCTTTAAGCGTCTGGGCAAGCGACTGGACGCTCATGTGGCGGACAAGCTGCTGCGGGATGGCCGTGTGCGTCTGAAGGACTGCCGCAGTGCCAAGGGCAAGACCTACAACGCCACCGTGCTGCTGTCCTGTGAAGCGGATGGCCGCAGCAAGTTTTCGCTGGAATTTGAAGGTGGGTGCTGATGGAGCAGATAAAAGAAGCGGTCTACCTTATCAACGATGAACGCTATCTGCATCTCCGGGAAAACGGTACAGGGGTCGGCTTTGCTACTTATAACAAGGTAACTGGCGAGCCGCTGGAAAGTGGGCAGATCTCGGAAAAGAATCTGCCGCCAGATGGACAAAACACCATCCCTGCCGCCCGGAACTGGTATCTGTTTGAACTTTCGGACGATGACCGTAAGGCCATCCAACAGGAAAGCGTAAAGATCCTCGAAAACATCCCGCAGGCGGGCATCGGCAGGCGGCGCATCTGGGAGCCGGAAACGCTGCCGAAGGATATTCGTCTCATCAACAGCCACTATGACGACCTCTACCGCATTCCCGATGGCGGCGTGATTCAGGTGGATTACCCGGATGGGCGCAGTTTTACGGCACGGGTGGAACATCTGGATGATTATCACTTTGACATGGGCGGTCTGGGCAATGTGTTCCACATCTGCCAGTTTGCCGAGGTCATGGAACGAAACCATGCAGACTTCTACCCGGAGATTCAGACACAGGACGAGCAGGCGGCGTGGGAACTGGGCGGCAAAGGCTACCTTGCCATCCAGTTCTGTGAGGATGGATGGGACTACACCCTCTACCACAGCGATTATTCCGTGATGGACGGCGGGCAGTTGGATGCCCCGGAACTGACCATTCAGGAAGCCCGTGAGCAGATTCTGGAAGCGCACCACATGGAAAAGGGGCGGCGGCTGTTGCAGGACTACGATGCCGTCATGGACAAAGTTGCGGAAGCCGAAGAACTGAGCGCAGACCACCGCCCTTCCACACTGGAAAAGCTGGCAGCACTGGCAAGTGATACGCCTGCGCCAAAATCGTCTGCACGGTCTGCGCCAGAACTGTGAGGTGGACAATGCAGCAAAAATGGAACCAGAATTTTGACGGTGAACCCATGACGGACATCCCGCAGAAGTTTCTGAACGCAGGGTGCGATGTTTATATGGTGATGCAGCTGCGGCATGACGAAAAAATCTTCGATGAAAGATTTGCTTCTATGCGGGAGTTGAATCGTCGAGGCAAAACGCCCGACCCGGAGCATTACGAGGTCACCTACTATGCTGATCTGCCCGCCATGTGGCAGGATGTGCCGAACAACGAGGTTTTGGAAGAACTGTTTCAGGTGTTCAACCTCTCCCGTCCGCAGGATTTTGAGGGACACAGCCTGTCGGTCAGCGATGTGATCGCACTTAAACGCAATGGCGAGGTGTCTGTGCATTATGTGGACAGCATCGGCTTCAAAGATTTACAGGGGTTTCTGGACAAGCAGCCGGAACGCCATTCGGTACTGATGAATCTCAAGGAAAAGTGCGATGCCCCGGAGTGCAATCCTACCGTCTGCCGGAAAGCGAGGGATGAACATGAACTTTGACCACGAGGAATTGACCCTGATGATGCTCTACAACACCGGCACCCGGCTGGGGCTTATCCACGAACTGCGGCTGATGCAGTGCTACCTGATGCCCGATGAAACTGCCCTGCGGGAGTTGTCGGAGGGCGTTATCGAAAAGCTGAAACTCATGACCGATGCTGAGTTTGTCGAGTTGGAATTTCCACTGGACTGATCTTTGCCGCCTGCGGGCGGCGTACATAAAGTATTTTGTTCTTCCAAAAGATATGCTATAATCAAATCAGACAAAATTCCTCTCTTCAAGCGATTTCTCCGCAATTTTTCTGTGGCTCTGCTCGTATCAAAAATAAGGGACCGATTTTTAATTGTCAGAACGGAGGAACCATTATGGCAATCTTTGAAAAGACCATCCGAAACAAAAACTTTGACAAGCTGCTTCGGAAGCTGGAAAATGAAATCCCGGACAGCAGTTGGTCGGCAGATTTAGAGGCAGGCAGTGATTTCAAAGAGGGCGATGCCCGGTGCAGTGTCCGTGTATTTGAACGGTACAGCATGATGGGCGGCAACCGCCTGAGTCTGACACTGACCATGTTCCAGAATGCGGACAGTCCGATTCGGCTGTCTGCCATCACCGCAGGAGGCAGTCAAGCGGTGTTTTTCAAGGTGAACACCCTCGGAGAAGAATCTTTTCTGGACGATGTAAAGGACCTGCTGGAAGAAATTTTGGAGGAATAAGATGTTTTACGCTGGAATTGATATGCTGTTCAGCATTCTGTTTCCCATCCTGTTCCTTGTGGTTCTGGGTATGATACTATACACCATCATCGGAAATATCAGCACATGGAATAAAAACAACCATTCGCCGCGGCTGACTGTTCCGGCAACGGTTGTGGCAAAACGAACGGAAGTTTCTCGCCACCATACAGACAATACGATGGCTCATACGTTCACGACCTATTATGTGACCTTTCAGGTAGAGAGCGGCGACCGCATGGAGCTTACCGTAAGTGGTTCGGACTACGGAATGCTTGTGGAGGGCGACATTGGAAAGCTGAGTTTTCAGGGCACCCGCTATCTTGGGTATGAGCGGAACTAAGCGTTCTCCTACATTGTATAGTAAGGAGTACTGTATGAACGATCTGTTTATCCAAGGGCTGACCATCGACTGGAACAGAGTTCGCCCATACAATTATGTTCGTCAGATTCCTGCCATCAGTGGAATCGACACTTTTACATTCCATAAGCCCATTACATTCTTTGTGGGCGAAAATGGAAGCGGAAAATCTACACTTCTGGAAGCAATCGCTGTTGCTTACGGCTTCAACGCGGAGGGTGGAACGAAAAACTATTCATTTTCCACATACAACTCCCATTCGGAACTATGTGAGGCTATGACGATTTCCAAGGGGTATCGCAGACCAAAGCTCGGGTATTTTCTCCGGGCAGAGAGTTTCTATAATGTAGCCACCAAGGAAATCGACTATTCCGATGACGATCATCCCTCCAAAGGCTATCACCAAAAATCACACGGTGAAAGTTTTCTCGCCATTGCGCAGGACTACATGGGTGCAGATGGAGTCTATATTTTTGACGAGCCGGAAGCTGCTCTATCCCCGCAGAGGCAACTCACGTTGCTGATCAACATTTATCGGTGTGCCCAAGAAGGGGCGCAATTCATTATTGTATCACATTCACCCATTCTCCTCGGAATGCCTGATGCTGAAATTTTTAGCTTCGACAATGGCACGATTCATCCTTGTCAGTATGAAGATACGGACAGCTACGTTATCACCAAAACATTTGTAAATAATCGGCAGCATTTTTTGAACCAGCTTCTGAATGAAGAAACGTAATGCCGGGAAAGGACATTCCATATGAATGATTCTACGTTGAAAGAACTTTGGCAGCAGGTCGCTGAAAAGAAAAGCTGCGAAGCAAAACAGAAAGAGCTGACCGCCCAGAGAGATACGCTTGCTGATCGTCTGAAAAAGCTGGAAAAATCCAAGCTGGCGGAACAGGCTGACGTGGACCGTCTGGAGGGGCACAGCCTTGCCGCATTTTTCTATCAGGTGATCGGAAAGATGGATGAGAAGCTGGACAAGGAACGGCAGGAAGCCTATGCAGCCCGTGTCAAGTACGATGTGGCTCTCCATGACCTTTCTTCCGTTGATGCCGACTTGGAGCAGATTCAAAATAGATTGGCACGGCTGTCCGATTGCGAAAGGCAGTATCAAGCTGCTCTTTCCGAAAAAATCAAAAGCATCAAAGCATCTGCCCATCCTGCCGCACAGCTGGTTGCGGAAAGTGAAAGCCGTATTGCCGCACTGAAAGTCCAAAAACGGGAGCTGCTGGAGGCCATCAACGCCGGAAAGACCGCCCTGCATACGGTCAATGAAGTTCTGGAAACCCTCGACAATGCCGAGGGCTGGAGTACATGGGACGTAATGGGCGGCGGTTTGATGGCTGATCTTGCCAAGTATGAGGAACTGGACGATGCGCAGGAACAAATCGAACAGCTTCAAGTGGAACTGCGACGGTTCAAAACTGAACTTTCCGATGTTGAAATCACCGCCGACCTTCAGGTTACGGTGGACAGCTTTCTAAAATTTGCAGATTTCTTCTTTGACGGCCTCTTTGCAGACTGGGCAGTTCTGGATCACATCAATCAGGCACAGAGCAGAGTGGAGAATACCAAAGGTCAAATCAAGCGAGTCCTTGCACTTCTGAAAAAGATGCGCGAAGATGTTGATACCCAAATCGCTGATGAAAAAGAGAAGCAGGAGCAGCTTGCGGTGGAAACCGAACTGTAGGTTTGGAGTGTCTGTGTATGAAACGAAAATTCCCAAAGATTTTGGATGTCGCTATTCATTCCATAAATCTTATTCTTATCAATTATGCGCTATCGAATATGATGGCTTTTTTTCGGAGCAGCCTCCTTTACATTTTGTTTTTCACCTCTGAAATGTGGGTCTTTGTCCAATACCGAAAAAATATTGAAGAATTGAGCGACAGTAAAGCTCTTGCAAATCTTCTGCTGATAATCTGTGTTGCTATCGAAATCGGGCTTTTGTATTTCTTTGGGATTGTTTCTGGCGAACTGATTCCATTTAAGATCAAGTGGTGAAATCAAATCTTTGAGTGTACTATTGATTAGGAGACGCTGATATGAAATGTCCTATTTGTGGAGAAGAAATGCTTGCGGGAGGATTGATTTCCGCTGGTATCTCAGTTGGGTGGGTTCCAAAAGACGAGTTTGATAAAAAAGGACTTAGAAGAATTTCCTATCAGGAATGGCACAGTATTGGCAATTCCAGCATTTTATTAGGACAGACAAAGATACCAAACGCTTTTCTATGCAAAAAATGCAATAAAATCATTGGCGTGTTTGATGTTCGCAAAACATTTTCTCATTATGAAGCTGTAACTTTATAGATTAAGGAGATGAATTCTCATGAGTTATGGATGGGCAACTGTTTTCACTTTAGCGGCATGGTTTGCAGGGCTTGTGATTGATGTAAATGTGCGGGTCGGCGACCTCGGTTTACGAACCGTGCTTCCCGTCATCGTGATGGGGTGCTGCGTTATGAAGTACATAAAGGACAATAGCAAATAATCTTATCTCAATACACTTTCCAGCGGGCAACCCCAAAATGGTTGCCCGCTCTTTTTATACCCTAAAAACTAAAGAAGGAGGCTAAAATGCCAAGCAAAACCGAAGAATATCTCGCCCTTGCCCAGCGCACAGCCAACGGCTTGACCCGGTACTGGGAAAGCTGGACGGACTACCTGACCACCGCATCCCGGCTGTACAAGTACCCCTTTGCCGACCAGCTCATGATCTACGCCCAGCGCCCGGATGCCACCGCCTGCGCCGACTTTGACATCTGGAACAACCGGATGAACCGCTATGTGCGCCGGGGCGCCAAGGGCATCGCCCTGCTGGATGAATCCAGCGGATTCCCCCGGCTGCACTACGTCTTTGATGTGTCGGATACCGGGGTGCGCCGCAATTCCCGTGACCCGGAGGTGTGGCAGTACAACGACGACCTGAAGCAGCCGGTTTCGGAAATGTTGAGCAAGACCTACGGCATCAGCGGGGAGCGTATCAGCCAGCAGCTTGCCGATGTTGTTGGGAAACTGGTGGCAGATTACTGGGACAACAACGGCGGCGACATTCGTGCCATCGTTGACGGCTCGCTTTTGATGGATTATGATGAAGCCGGGGTGGAGATGCAGTTCAAGTCTGCCGCCACCATCAGCGTCACCTACACGCTGCTGGAACGCTGCGGGTTTGAGCCTGCCGGGTGGTTCGACAAGGACGATTTTCAGGCGATCTACAATTTTTCCACCCCGGATGCTGTCTTTGCCCTTGGTGGAGCCGTCAGCGACATGAGCCGTGAGGTGCTGCGGAACATCGAGCGCACCGTGAAAACCACCATTCGCCGCCGCAATGCAGAAAGGAGTCAATATGAATACGAACAGCAGGAACGTGACCTACTCGACCGTCGGGGACTACCAGCTCCCGAACCTGATCCTGAACCAGCCCCGGAAGCCGCTGGGCAAGTACGGCAGGCTGCGCCGGACCTACCTGAAACAGCATCGCCCGGTGCTGTACCACACGATGCTGATGAACGGGAGCCTGTATCCGCACCTGATGGAGGTGGAGCAGACGGCAGAGAGCCGGATGCAGCAGACCATGCAGGATCTGCTCAAGCAGGACCCAGCCCCGGACAAAGCGCAGAATCAACTGATGTGGGTGCAGCACATGAACAGCCTGAAAGCACAGGCAGAGGAACTGGTGCTGACGGAGCTGATCTACAGCTAAGTTTTCTGGATGCGAACATCCCCACCGAAGCCCAGCAAATTGAAAAAATCGACCAAGCGGAGAGCGAAAAAACGCCCTCCGTTTTTGTTTTGTCGCAGGCTGAAATCGAGAACGAACTGCGTAAGCATGGTTCTGGGTTTGCAGGTGGCAAGCAACGCATTATGGCACTGTACCAGACCCAGCCTGACCGAAAACTCCGTGCCAAGGCGTTGGCAAAGGAGTACGGCATCGGTGGGCACTCCCACGATTTTCTGGACGGAAGCCGGGGTTTTGTGAACCACGACTGGAAGGGTCTGGAATTTGACCATTACCCTGACCACCAGAAAATCACCCTGAAATGGGCGCAGGTGGAAAAGTATATCGACCTGATGATCCAGTCCGACCGCTACCTGACCGACAAGGAGAAGGAACAGCGTACTGCCAGACAGGAAGCTGAGTGTCAGCTTCCGATGCTGGATGGCACTGTTGCCGCAGAGTACACTGCTCTGAAAAAACAGTATCCCAACACCCTCGTGGGCTTTGAACTGAACGGTAACTATCTGTTCTATGACAAAGATGCCGTTGCTGTGGAGCGGATTCTGCGCACCAATCTTCTGTCACAGGAAAATGTGCTTGGCAAAGTCAAAGTAACTGGTTTTCCGAGTGAGCAGTGGGCAGCAGAATCTAAAAAGCTGTGGGCAGCGGGCAACAACGTCTATCTGGCTGGCTTGAACGAAAATGGCTCCCACCACCAGACAAAATATCTCCGGGAAGCGGATTATCTGCCAATCGGCAGCATCATCAAGCTGGATGGCCGGGATTTTCGGGTGGAACACGTTAATTTTACGTTCAAATCCGTCAGCTTGCAGGACATGGAGCTGACGAAAAACAGACTGCCCATTTTCCGCAATGAGCATCTTCCGCACATCAGGGAACTGTACGAAGAACAGCAGGCCGCAGCCATTGATCTGGTTCCCGAAAAAGAGGTCAGCTATAAGATCGGGGACGAAGTTGTAGTAGACCTTCCCACCAGAACGATTGAAGGAACAGTAGGCTATATCGGTGATACCGATGTGCGCATCGACACCAGCGCACACGGGCAGTCGTGGGATAACGAAGTTATCAACAAACGACAATTCGAGGACGGTCTGCGGCAGGTTGAAGCGCAACTTTCCGATGAGGAACTGGACGAGCTGCCTATCTCTGCCGTGATGGACGGAAAAGTGCAGACCTTCCCGGATGCCACTGCCTTGGATGAAGCTCGGAATGCCGAACCTGCGCCGGAGCCTGCCGGAAACTTCCGCATCACGGACGACCATCTGGGCGAGGGCGGCGCAAAGCAGAAATATGCCCGGAATATCGAAGCCATCCGCACTTTGTTCAAGCTGGAACAGGAGCACCGGGGTGCCACCGCCGAGGAGCAGCAGGTGCTTTCCCAGTATGTAGGCTGGGGCGGTCTGTCAGATGCCTTTGACCCCAGCAAGGACAACTGGGCAAAGGAATATGCGGAACTGAAAAATCTGCTTTCCGAGGACGAGTACACTGCCGCCCGTTCCAGCACTCTGAATGCCCACTATACCTCCCCGGTGGTGATTCGCTCAATTTATGAGGCAGTCGAAAAGATGGGCTTTAAGTCCGGCAACATCTTGGAGCCGTCCATGGGCGTCGGCAACTTTTTCGGGATGCTGCCGGACACCATGGCAGATAGCCGACTGTACGGTGTGGAACTGGACAGCATCACCGGGCGTATTGCGAAAAAACTGTACCCACAGGCAGACATTACTGTTGCCGGATTTGAAACCACCGACCGCCAGGATTTCTATGATTTGGCAATCGGCAATGTGCCTTTCGGTCAGTATAAGGTCAACGACAAGGCGTATAACAAATTGGGTTTCAACATCCACAATTATTTCTTTGCAAAAGCCATCGACCAAGTGCGTCCGGGCGGTGTTATAGCTTTTGTCACCAGCCGCTACACCATGGACAGCAAGGACAGCACCGCCCGCAAGCACATGGCAGAGTGTGCCGACTTGCTGGGCGCGATCCGTCTGCCGAATAATGCGTTCAAGGCGAATGCTGGCACCGAAGTGGTTTCGGATATTATCTTCCTGCAAAAGCGTGACCGCCCCATCGACCATGAGCCGGACTGGGTGCAGCTTGGCAAGACCGAGGATGGCTTTGCTATCAACCAGTATTTTGTGGACCACCCGGAGATGGTGCTGGGCGAGCTGACCACCGAAAGCACCCCATACGGACACGATCTGACCGTTGCGCCCATTGAGGGCGCAGTGCTGGCCGACCAGCTTGCCGAAGCGGTACAGCATATTGAGGGCCAGTATGTTGAAGTCGAGGTGGAAACACCAGATGTTGCGGATGCAGAAGTCGAGCGCAAGACGCTCCCCGCTGACCCGGATGTAAAGAATTTCTCCTATGCCGTGGTGGACGGTGAGGTGTACTACCGAGAAAATTCGATTATGACGCAGGTGGAGTTGTCCGATAATGCCAAAGCCCGTGTCACCGGCATGGTGGAACTGCGGCAGATCGTCAACCAGCTGATTCAGGAGCAGCTGGACGATTACCCGGATGAGGACATTAAGGCAACCCAAGCAAAGCTGAACACAGCTTATGACGCTTTTACCGCAAAATACGGTCTGCTCAACGACCGCAAAAATGGGCGTTTGTTTGAGGATGATTCTTCCTACTATCTGCTCTGCTCTTTGGAAAATCTCGATGAGAATAAACAGCTCAAAAGCAAGGCGGATATGTTCACCAAGCGAACGATTCGCCCAGAGCACACGATCACCAGCGTGGACACCCCCAGCGAAGCACTGGCAGTATCCATTGGAGAACATGGCCGTGTTGATCTGCCCTATATGGCGGAACTTCTCGGCTCTCCCGGCGATTATGAGCGTATTACCACAGAGCTGCAAGGCGTGATTTTCAAAGACCCTTCTGCGGATGCAGATGAGCCGGAAGCAGGCTGGCAGACTGCGGACGAGTATCTTTCCGGCAATGTGCGGAATAAACTGCGCATGGCTCAGCTTGCCGCTGAAAGCCACCCGGAGTTCAAGATCAATGTGGAGGCTTTGACCAAAGCGCAGCCGAAGGACCTTGAAGCATCAGAAATCGACATCCGACTGGGTGCCACATGGCTGAATCCCGCCATTGTGCAGCAGTTTATGATGGAGACTTTTCAGCCGCCCTACCGCATCCGCTATAACAACCTGATCCAAGTCCGCTACTCTCCATTTACGTCCGAATGGCGCATCGGCAACAAATCTGCCGCCGGAATGTATGATATCATGTCCACCGAAACCTACGGCACCCACCGGGCCAACGCCTACAAGATTTTGGAGGACACCTTGAATTTGCGGGACTGCCGCATTTATGATACCATTGAGGAGGATGGTAAAGAGCGGCGTGTCCTGAACCAGAAGGAGACGATGCTTGCCCAGCAGAAGCAGCAGGCCATCAAGGATACCTTTGCAGGCTGGGTTTGGCAAGACCCGCAGCGGCGGAATCTGCTGGTGAAGCAGTATAACGAGTTGTTCAATAGTACCCGGCCCCGCGAGTATGACGGAAGCCATATCCATTTTGTCGGTATGAATCCGGAGATCAATCTGCGGGAACATCAGCGCAATGCAGTTGCTCATGTGCTTTATGGTGGGAACACCCTGCTCGCCCACGAGGTGGGTGCCGGCAAAAGTTTTGAGATGGCAGCTTCGGCAATGGAATCTAAGCGTTTGGGCCTGTGTCAGAAAAGCCTGTTCGTGGTACCCAACCATCTGACCGAGCAGTGGGCCAGCGAGTTCCTGCGGCTATACCCCAATGCAAAGCTGCTCGTTACCAGCAAGAAAGACTTTGAACCCGCCAATCGAAAGCGTTTTTGCGCCCGCATCGCAACCGGCGACTACGATGCCGTCATTATCGGCCACTCGCAGTTTGAGAAAATCCCTCTTTCTGCGGAACGGCAGGCACGGATCATCGAAGATCAGATCGAGGAAATCGAAAAAGCCATTGCAGAGGCCAAGGAACAGTCCGGTGAGCATTTTACCGTGAAACAGATGGAAAAGACACGGAAAACATTGGAGGTGAAACTGAAAAAGCTACAGTCCACCGATCGCAAGGATGATGTGGTCACATTTGAACAATTAGGCGTAGATAGGTTATTTGTGGACGAGAGCCAGAACTACAAGAACCTATATCTTTACACCAAGATGCGCAATGTTGCTGGCCTTTCTACCTCCGAAGCACAGAAGTCCAGCGATATGTTCGGCAAGTGTCGTTATCTGGATGAAGTGACTGGCGGGCGCGGCGTGATTTTCGCAACGGGAACGCCCATCAGCAACTCCATGACGGAAATGTACACCCTGATGCGCTATTTGCAGTACAGCACTCTCCAGCAGAAACAACTGACCCACTTTGATGCATGGGCTTCTACGTTTGGCGAGACCACCACGGCCATTGAGCTTGCGCCGGAAGGAACCGGCTACCGTGCGCGCACACGTTTTGCCAAGTTCTTTAACCTGCCGGAGCTGATGAATATGTTCAAGGAGGCAGCGGACATCAAGACTTCCGACCAGTTGCATCTGCCTGTTCCGGAAGCCAAGTTTGAAACTGTCGTGGTCAAACCCTCGGAAATCCAGCAGGACATGGTGAAATCCCTGAGCGAACGTGCTGCTGAGGTGCATAGCGGTGCGGTTGACCCCTCGGTGGACAATATGCTGAAGATCACCTCGGACGGACGTAAAATCGGCCTTGACCAGCGGCTGATGAATCCGCTCACCCCGGATGACCCGGACAGCAAGCTGAATGCCTGCGTCGACAATGTTCTGCGTATCTGGAACGAAACCAAAGAGGATAATCTGACGCAGCTGATTTTCTGCGATATGTCCACGCCCAAGGGAGACGGCTCGTTCAATGTCTACGATGATATTCGCACAAAGCTGCTTGCCGCCGGGGTGCCGGAATCGGAGGTCGAGTTCATCCACAACGCTGATACTGAAGGTAAGAAAGCGGATTTGTTCTCCAAAGTCCGCAGCGGCAAGGTGCGTGTCCTGCTGGGCAGCACTGCAAAGATGGGCGCAGGCACCAATGTCCAGACCCTGCTGGTGGCCGTGCATCATCTGGATGTAGGCTGGCGACCGTCCGATATGACCCAACGCAACGGCCGAATCATCCGTCAGGGCAACAAAAACAAACAAGTTTACGTCTATAATTACGTCACGGAGGGGACATTCGACGCCTACCTCTGGCAAACGCTGGAAAACAAGCAGAAGTTTATTTCGCAGATCATGACGAGCAAATCTCCGATGCGCTCCTGTGATGATGTGGATGAGCAGGCTCTTTCGTATGCCGAGGTCAAGGCCCTATGCGCAGGCGACCCGCGCATCCGGGAAAAGATGGATCTGGATGTGCAGGTAGCAAAGCTCAAGGTGCTGCGCTCGGATTACCAGAACCAGAAATATCGTCTGGAAGATAAGCTGCTCAAGCATTACCCGGAGGAAATTCAGAAAGCGAAGAACCGTATTGCGGCTCTGAAAAACGATGCCCAAATCGCAGACGCACACCCGCAGGATAAGGAGAACTTCTGCGGCATGACGATCAAGGGCATGGTGTTCGATGAGAAAAAAGCAGCTGGTGAGCGGCTGATGCTCGCCTGCAAGGAGATGCCGAATGCGGATATGATGCTGCTGGGCACCTATCGCGGCTTTGAGCTTAACATTCGCTTTGACAGTTTCAAGAATGAGCATCAAATCGTTCTCCGCGGCGAGCTGAGTTATCCGGTACCGCTGGGCGATGACCCTCGCGGCAACATCGTCCGTCTGGACAATGCCATCGGCAATTTTGCCGACCGCATTGCCGATGCTGAGGCCGCACTGGATTCTCTGGAACAGCAGAAGCAGGCCGCAGAGGTTGAAATCGCCAAGCCGTTTGCGCAGGAGGAAGAACTGCAAACCAAGTCTGCCCGCCTTGCAGAATTGGATGCGCTGTTGAACATGGAGCATCAGTCCAGCCGGACAGAACCCGAAGCGGAAGAAAAGCCGGATGCCCGCCCCTCTGTGCTGGCTGCGTTGGAAGAAAAGGCTGATAAAGTGGAGCCTGTCCGACCATTCAAATCTTACTTGGATAAGGATGGTGATGCCCGGTGACGGAGCACCGTGACCAGCAGATCCATTTTCGTGTCAGCAAAGTCGAACTGGAACGCATTCGTCAGAAGATGGAAAGTTGCGGTATTTTGAGCATTGGCTCTTATCTGCGAAAAATGGCTCTGGATGGTTACTGCCTGAATCTTGATTTACCACAGCTGCGTCGGATGGCGTACCTTCTTCAGAATTGCAGCAACAACCTGAATCAGGTGGCGAAACGGGCCAATGAAAGCGGGCAGCTCTATGCCGCCGATTTAGAGGACTTGCGTAGTCGGTTGGATGAGCTGATAGCTATTGGCAAGCAACTTCTCGACAAACTCACCGAACTCTAAAAAATTTCCCGCAGTAGGAGGCTGCGGGCTTACATAACGGTTGACATCCTTGCAAGGCAGGGACCGATACCTTTATAATAGGGGCGAAAGGAAAGGTTGGTGTTTGATATGAGGATTCTGTTCAAGATGGTGCTTGCCCCGATCTCTCTGTTTGTAGCTTTTCTGGCTCTGATGGCAAAGTGGCTGCTTACCTTGTCCAGCTATATTGTTGCGCCATTGATGCTGTATATTTTCGGCTGCGGCATCTACACCGTCTACCGCCAGACTTGGGATCAGTTTTTGATTCTGCTGGTTGCTGAATTTTTGTGCTTTGTCCTTTTTGTCGGCGCAACTGCAATGGTGGAGGGCGTTGAACGATTCAGCGGTTGGTTCCGGGACGTGATTTGATTTTGAATCTTTTGCCGCCTTCGGGCGGCTTTTTCATTTGGGGGGTGATCTGCTCTGGCTGCTACTCGTCTGATTGCACTGCATCAGCACAAAGGGAAATCTATCGCCGCCTGCCTAAAAGACCGCACTGACTATGCACAGAACCCCGACAAGACTGAAAAGGGCGAGCTTGTCAGTAGTTATCAATGCAGCCCGCTTACCGTGGATGAGGAGTTCATGCTCACAAAGAAGCTATACGAGCAGGCCACCGGGCGCAGCCAAAAAAGCAATGTCATCGCCTATCAGATACGGCAATCCTTCCGGCCCGGTGAAATCACGGCAGAGGAAGCCAACCGCATCGGCTACGAACTGGCCTCCCGATTTCTGAAAGGCAAACACGCCTTTATTGTTGCCACTCATACTGACCGGGAACACATCCACAACCATATCATCTACAATTCCACTGCACTGGACGGCACCCGGAAATTTCGGGATTTTTTCTTTTCCGGTCTGGCAGTGCAGCGATTGAGCGATCTGATCTGTCTGGAACATCAGCTTTCCGTAATCGAAAAGAAGCCTTACCGGGAGCGGCAGAAGCGCATCACTTACCCGCCAAGGGAAAGCAACCGCGACCGGCTGTGCGGTATCATCGATGAAATTTTGCAGCAGGAACCCACCGACTACGAAGAATTTTTGCAAAAGCTGGAACAGCAGGGCTATGAAATCAAACGCGGCAAATACACTTCCGTCAAGGGCGCACGGCAGAAGCGCTTTATCCGTTTCAAGACACTGGGTGCTGGGTACAGTGAGGAAGAAATCAAGGCGGTGTTGGCTGGTAGGGCAAAGCATCATCCCCATCAGAAACAGCCACCAAAGGAACAGACATTTCAGTTGCTGGTGGACATTCAAGCGAAACTTGCCGAGGGCAAGGGCGGTGGATACGAGCGTTGGGCGAAGAAGCACAACCTGAAAGAGATGTCCAAAACGCTGATTTTTCTGCAACAGCAGAAAATCAGCAGCGCAGACGAGCTAAAGGAATGTGCGGATGCTGCACTTTCTCGCTATCACGAACTGGGCGATTCCATCAAAACCTCTGAGAAGCGGCTGGCAGAAATCGCAGTGCTGAAAGCACACATCATCAACTATGCCAAGACTCGACCTGTGTATGATGCCTACCGTAAAGCTGGGTACAGCAAAAAGTTTTTGGAAGAGCACTGCACAGAAATCACGCTGCACAAGGCGGCGAAAGCGGCGTTTGATGAATCCAATTTGAAAACGCTCCCCAAGATTAAGGAGTTGGATGCGGAATATTCCAAACTGCTGACAGAAAAGAAAGCACGCTACCCGGACTACCGCAAGGCGCGCGATGAGATGCAGGAGCTTCTTCAAGCGCAGAAAAATATCGAGCTTTTCTTTGATGAGGAAAAGGATCCAAAGCAAACCGAACATTCCAGATAAACAATACGACCCTGAGAACTTTGCCGCTTATCCGGCAAGGTTCTCGGGGCCTTTTTTGCTTATTACTCAGTCTATACTCAGAGCAGCATTTCCGGCGCTTTCAATTTGTTTGGCAATCATGTTTTCCAGTTCCTGCGTGATCGTTGCACAATTTGCAACTCGGTAATTCCAGAAATAAGAAACACCTTCGCACTCTTCCACGGACAAATCACTGTTGACCAAAAGCAGTCGGTCGGAGGTTACTTTCAGCTTTTCGCATAGAGAAGCGTATTTTCCATAATCAATACTTCGGCTGGACGATTTGGCTTCCACCCAGAAGAATTTTCCGTTGATGGAAAACGCAACATCCAGTTCATGCGTGCTCCCTGCGGATGCCGCTTCTGAAAGAATCACATTGGAGCAAAGCGAAACTTCTGCACCCTGCTCCTCCTGATAGCGATTCAAAATCTGCTGAACCTGATGCTCCACAAAAAGTTCCAGCCACTTCCCGCTCAGGAAATGCCGGACAGTCTCATTTTGCGCAAGCTCATAGACGATATTCTGCGGATAGATCACAATGGATGCAAAAAGTCCCATTTTATCCCACGTCTGAGCGATTTCCGAAAGTGTGGCAAACGAATTCTTGGAAGTACCCTTTGGGATACGGAACGAAAAAGAGCCGTCACTCTGCATATGTGTCCGAATAAACTGCAAGAAATCCACCACTACCGGGTCGCAAAGAGCTTCGCCTGTTTTCCATGCCATCCGCTGAACGGCAATCGGCGGAAGTTTTTTCGGTACGACCTGCTGAACGATTTTATACCCACAGCGTTCCAGATGTTCCAATGCGGTCAAAGGCTTCGGAGGGATTTTTTCTTTAACTTCGGACTTTTCTGCACCGGATGTATTCTCAGTCAGATAGTTAAACTTCCATCCGTATTCCCAAGCAGGCGAACGGGTCAACATACCGACTGCATGAAATCCGCTGTCATGCTCCTCCATCGGAAATGTAATTTTGTTCTTCTGGATATTGATTTGGAGCGTTTTGTTTTTCAGTGCTTTCTGATAAGTGTCAAGAAGGAATTCCTTTCCCTTATACGCCAGCTCACTGGAATTATTTGCAGAAAGACCAGCATTTTTTGCCAAAGAGAGAAGCAGGCAGGTCACTTTGGGCAGCTCAAGGATATGCTCCATCTGCGCAATGTCCGGAATCACTTCCGCATTTGCATTATCGGACTGCGGCGATTCGTCTACCGGAATCTCTTTTGCTGGTGCAGAAACTTCGGGTGTCGTTTCTGAAGCAACCTCAGATTTTCCGGATTTAGGCAGAGGTTTTGGCTCCGTGTAAACTTCCGCAATGAATGATTCATAGGAATCGATGCACGGAAGTTTTCCTGCCGCTGCAAGTCCTACATAGATTGCAACTGCTCGCGAGGAATCGCCATAATACTTTTTTGAATCCGCTGCGGCAGCAATATCAGAAAAGGCATTATATCTGCTCAGCTGCGCAGCCTTTTCCGGGGACTGCTTCAACGCACGGCAATAGAGCCACTCAAAGAACGAATCCGGGTACGGCTCTGTCGGATACTCACTTTCTTCCAGAGAGTAGCGCAGCAGCTCTCCACTGGTTCGCAGCCGAGTGTCCTTATGGACTTTGGGTGGCTCACAGGTCAGAAGGTCAGCGAATGGCCCACCATGTTCAAACACTTTGGTGGCTTCAAAAACCGTGCTGATGGGTACATCCTGCGCAACAGAATCCAGATGCAGCAAAAGCCGCAGAGAAGAAACACCTTCACCCTCCGGCTGAACGGATGCAGAGCTGACTTCCAGAATCGAAACATCCGGGTCTGTTGTATGGACGGCATCATGGACGGCACGGATATTCTGCCGCTTGCTGCCTTTTATCCATGTGAATGTCACCGGCTGTTCTCTGCAATAGGGATAGCCGGATATGGGAAAACAAATGGTTCGTGTTGCCATGAACACCTCCAACTTTTTAGGACAAACAAGTTTATGTAAATCAAGTATAGCACAATCCCGGATGTGCTGCATAGCACTATTTTCTGCTTCCGGAAATCCATCTGTGCAAAAAGTGCCGACACCACAGGCATCGGCACTCAGATTAAAAAGCATTTTGCAAAAATGCGCAGCCTGCATCCGTCGGATGCAGAACGCAAGGGGTTTGGGCACAGCCCAACAAGCATTTTGAATTTGATTTTTAGAAATCAGATTCAAAAATTGCAAGTTGGTACCAGCTTGCACTGCTTGCAGAAGCTTTGAAGAAAAAGAGTATCAGACGGGAGTATAGATATAAATGTTGCGTCCCATCTCTCCCGTTTCAACATCGAAGCTTCCCGATGCCACTAGTTTTCCGTTATGAGTTATCTCAACATAAATATCCCAAAGGCCAGCAGACTCCCAATATGCTTTCGGCGATTGACGAATCTCTACATTAAGGTCATCCGGAACACCCAAATCTTTTGCAATGATTCGCAGCTGCTGATCTGTAAAGCTATCTCCTTGGGATATTTTATCTGTAGGGTCGTCCCATTCGCAGATGTAGGCACATCCGGCATCAATTATTCCATCTGCATCATTCCATGTCCCATCCTGAAAATTTTCATAGAACATTGCATAGTGCTCAATACCATCCTGATTGTTCGGCTCACCAGAATGCCAATTTGTATAAGCGGTGCTGGTTCCATTGACCCATTTCCAGTTTCCTTCAGAGCTTTTATCGCTGTAACCAAAGTAGGCATTCTCGTACCCTTTTGCTTTCATTGCACTGTAGAGAAGAAAATTTTCCGTTGACGATTCAATGACCGCCAGATGACCGCCTTTCCACTCGCAGCGTCTCTCTGCTTGCTGCCATGTGATTGGGCCGGACTCCCACTCCGATTCGGGCAATGTATAGAACTCATAGAGGTGTCCTGTGTAACCTTCGACCTGTGTTTCCTCGGCCACATCGGATGCTTCCCATTCGCAAATGTATCCGCTTTGCTCATAAACATTACTATTCGCAAGGTCGTTCCATTTTTCCGGCCACATGGCAACACAGCTTTCTCCCGCAACGACATTACTGGAATTATTAGGTTCACCGTCGCCCCAGTTCTCATATTCCCATGGTTCGCCTGTCACCCAACACCATTGCCCCTCCGTGTTTTTATAGCCGCCGATCCAGAGTTTGTGGTTTCCAGCATTATAGAGATTCAACTTCTGTTGTTCTTCTTCTGAAGTAATTGTTGCAAGGTGTCCGCCTTTGGCTTCACAGGCCGCTTTTGCTTCTTCCCATGTAAGCGCATCATAGAAAATTCTGTACTGGTGCTCGCCACTTGGTTCAAATGGCAAATCATCCCCAGTTTGACCTTTGGCTTTCTCATTACTCAGTTTGATTGCCTTTTCCACCGCCAAACGCGCGTTTAACAACGGATATTGTTCCTTAACACTTCCATAACTTCCTGTTGCAGTGCTTATTATAATATCCTTCACTTCTTTGGCGGTAAAGGTAGGATCAATGCCAAAAATCATTGCAGCAACACCAGCAACGTGAGGGCACGCCATGGAAGTACCAACAAGGCCATCATAGCCATTTCCATAAGGAACTGTGCTATAGATGGACGCATCAGGTATTCCGTCAATAGTCTTCTCTCCTCCTGGCGCAAGCACATCCACTCTGCTTCCCCGGTTGCTGTAAGCTGTTACTTCATAACCGGTATGCTTACATTTTCCCCAAGATGAATGCTTTCCTGTATTCTGTGCCGCACCAACAACAATAATCATATCCTCGATTTCCGGATCTGTAATACCGCTAATCATATCCCACTGTGCGTTTACACTGTGAGTTTTACAATTTTCTTTAGAAATCCTTCCAGCATATCGTTTGAACTTTTCATCCCAATATTTTTTCGTTTCATCGTCCGTACTATCGAACTCACCATTCATATATTTCAAATAGTCACTATACAAAATATATGGACGATTGAAATCATCATCTGCATCTTTTGAAAAAAACAGATCATGGTTGTTATCATTATTTGCGCATTTGCAAATGATAAATTCCATCTTTGAAAGTTCTCGGACATATTTCAAAAATGATGCAAATTCTTCATTAAATTTATTTATAACATTAATAGCATCATCATTATTGTTGCTTGCGTTGCACCTTACTTCTACTCCAAATGCACTTTGTGATATATTGATTACCTGACATTGTTTTTCAACAACAAGATATAACATTGCAATTTTCATGCAATACAGATTACTTCCATCTCCAAAGGTTGGTTTTTTCTTATCAATGGTACGATATAATGGTGAGTCAGACCAATCCACTCCGTATAGTTTTGCATTTGGAGCCACACCGCAAATACCTTTTCCATTATCAAAATCCGCACCAATAATTCCGGAAACATGCGTTGCATGCCCTTTGCCTGACCACTTTCCTTTCCATATACTCAAGCCTTGATTCATCATAGCGGAAGCATTTCCAAGCGGCATTTCTTGAAAGACATCTTTTAGATCCTCATGGTATGGGTAAAAAATGCCGTCTATCACGCCAACATTGACCGGCTGCATTTGATTACGGTATACCCATGCACCCGGCGCATCAATGGCCTTCATGTTCCAGTTGTTTCCAGAATTTCCGCTCCAATCGTCCCATTTTTTATCATTTGGATAATACGCCGAAGAACCCGAAATTGCGTCATTTTCCAGCTCAAATGCATAATTCAGAGAAGAACGTCTCACATAGGGGAGTGCTTTGAGCTGTTCAATCATCTGCTCCAGTTCTTCCTGCGTATGCGCAGCAGGGAGAAGAATCTGGTAATCCGCAGTGACAGGGATTTCACCAACGACCTCACCGCCAATCGTCCGCAGATAGTCTTTCAGTGCAGAAAGACTGTCGGAGCTGTCCAATGTGACCAGAAGCTCGTTGTTAACATATCCAAAACCGCCCTGCATTACAACATTTTCTGCTGCCGGTTCGTGATAAATCAGATCACCCATGTCCGTTTCAGGGATGTCTTTTTCTACATTCACCGCAGAGACTTCTTGAACAGTTTCAGTGGGCTTAGACGACAAATTGCTGAAAATCAAAAAAGCCAAAATCGTTCCCAGAAACAGTACAAGAATGCCAAGCAGAGCAAAGAGCCATGTCAGGTTGTTCTTACGGCGCTTTCTGTGCATATGATTCGCAGTAGATTTCTTCATAATGATATTCCTTTGCTTGAGTTATCGAAATTTGTGATGCAATAAAAAAACTGGAAGAATGCCATAAGTTAAAGCTCTGCGATGCTTCGCAGAAGCTCAGAATTTACAGATAGAATGCAGCGAACAGATCGCCGATTCCATAGAAGAAGTCACCGAGACTGGTAAAGCCCCAGTTGCTGCCACCAGACATTGTGTGGGTATAACCATCGGAGTAAGTATATACACCGTTTTTCTTGGAAACGACAGCACCATGGGACTGCTCAAGCGTTTTGGATTCGCTTTCCCATTTATCGTAGTAGGTGCTACGGAACATACGTCCGAAAGCATAGCAGACCTGAGAAATGATACCGCCGCCCTCAACACAAGACATTTCACTTTCGTTCAGTGCCATATAATTAGCGGGCATCTGAAGTTTGCTGTTTGCCATAAAGCAACACTCCTTTTATTTTGTGCCTTCTTCCAGTTTTTTTATTGCACCCCTTTCTTTCTATAATTTTCCGATCTCAGCCTTTATATCTTGCCAATAGAACCGACGTATTATCGTGCCCTCCGGGAACAGCAAGTGCCGTTTTGACCATCTGTTCCGCCGCCTGTTTCAGATTTCCCGTCACGGCCAAAATTCTGCACATAGTGCTGTCCGGCAGATAGCGGTACAGCCCGTCCGTGCATTGAATGAGCACATCTCCCTTCCGAAGCTGGAACGGCATCCGGTTTCCGCTGATCAATGTCAGCTCCGAAATCCCAAGATAGCTTGTCAGAGCAGCACGCTGCGGATGATGCAGTGCCTCATCCTGTGTTATGCTGCCCTCCAGTGCCATTTGGTCAAGCTGGGCACCAAAATTGTGATCGATGTTCAACTGCTCTAGCGTACCATCTCTATACAGGTAAATATGGCTGTCTCCTATACTGCACCAGAACAGCTTCCCGTTACGGAGAAACACTGTCGTCAGAGTCGTCCCCGCTTCGATTTTCTGGTTGGCCGGGTCCCGGAGATTCTTGACTTCCTCGTTCAGTCGTAGTGCTGCGCGTCCCATCTCCGTAGGAATATCTTCCGCCTGAGCGTGTTCCAGCAGGTATCTCGTTACCCCATGCGCCGCCAAAGCGCTGGCACGTTCGCCCCCGGTAAGCCCGCCCATACCGTCACACACAGCGCAGACTGTGCAGAAATCCCCAAAATCAAAGCATATCGAATCCTGCTGGCTTTTCCGGGTTCCAATCGACGTATAGCTGGCGATCTCCGCCTGACTCGTCTCATAGGCATCGGCACACATCGTTTTTTCTCCTTCGTCTTTTACGGGTATCAGAAGAGTCTGTGTGATATCATCCATCGCTTCGGGAATGGTATTGGCTTCCTCGCCTGCCTTTTTTCGCTTGAACAGGGACATCACGTTTCAATCACCACCTTGAATGTGTACTCGGGCGACACGACACAAAAAATATCGCCATCTTTCAGTGTATACGATTTTTCTTTTTCCATTGGCTTTCCGTCCGCCAGATAGGTGCCATATTTGGACAGGTCCCTGACGATAAATTCCCGCTTGGGCTCGTTGTAAAACACCTCGCAGTGATTCCGGCTGATCTGGTTATCCGCTGGCATCATCACGTCGCTCGTCGCCAAACGCCCGACCTTCACCGTGCGATTCGGCTCGATTATCCACCGCCGTCTGGAAATGTGACCACCCGATTTCCGCATCGTCAGCTCCAGATATGCCAGCCTGCGTTTTTTCGGATGGAAGAATGCGGCCAGGCGCTTCGGCTCTGGCATATTCTGCTCCTCAACCTGACACATCTTCTCCGAGTCGTCGGAAGTCTCGACATGAATTTCCGCCTGCTTCGATGCCTTTGATTTCGGCATCAGTGCCCCCAAATCGATGTCGTAGTCCTCCGGCCGGACGACCTGTTCCAGTGCATCCAGAAAATCAAGCATCCTGCGATAACGGTCGTGGTAGTCGAACGCCAACGCCTTGTCAATCACGTCCGACAGCTGTCGGGAGACAGCGGGACACAGCTCGTGCAACGGGGGATAGGAGGCTCCTTTCGCACGGCTCAGTGCGTCCAGCATCTTGCGCCCTGACACGATAAAGTAGAAAGTTGCGGCCAGTGCGTAAATGTCCGTCCACGGTCCCTGACACGGTTTCTGCGTATACTGCTCGTAAGGGGCGTAGTTCGGCTTCAGGTAAATTTTTCTTTCTTTATTATCGCTCCCCTGACGGAACGAGCGTGCCGCGCCGAAATCGATGAGCTTTATTTCACCGTCCTGTGTGATAAGGATATTTTCCGGGCTGATATCCCCGTGGATCATGCCGAAACGATGGACTTCTGCCAGTGAACTTCCGAGCAGGAACAGCATCTGGAGTGCCATCTTGAGCGTCTGCTTCGGATTATGATTTTTTCGGAACACCCGCAGATTGCAACCCTCAATCAGCTCCATTGCAAAATATGCCGTCCCGTTTTCTTCAAAAAAATCCAGAATGTCAACGACAGAGATATTTTCTCGAAGCTCCTGAAGGGCGCATGCTTCTTCAATGAACTGCTGCTTTCCCTCTTCATACTCAGGCCGGTTTTCTTCATCTGCCAGGATGAGGGCACCATCTGGTGTCCTCCCCTGAAGCAGACCGGACGGGAAGTACTCTTTGATGCAGCAGCGTAGGCCGCTCTGCATATTCTCAGCAAGATACGTAATTCCGAAACCGCCCTGTCCCAAACTCTTGCCCAACAGGTATTTTTCTTTCAGAATGGTGAACGGTGCCAGATAGTCTTTCACTGCAGAAGATTCTTCTGCATGATACCCGCAGTTCCGACACTCCCCATGCTCCATCGCTTCCTGAAAGCAAACGGGACAAAGTTTTTCTTCCAGACCCGCCATCTTTTATCTCACCCCGTCCTAATACTTTCCCGGCTCAGTTTTTGAACTGGAAGATTTCGTTTCCGAGCGTGATATACATACCATTCGCCAGCGTCACTGTATTGCTGCCCAGAATTTTCTCGTCGCCCACGAACGTGCCATTTTTGGAGCCAAGGTCCTGAATGGTGCAGACACCATTGCGGCAGCTAATCTTCGCATGGGCACGGCTGATGATCGGGTTGGAGACGATGATGTTTGCCTGAGAACCCTTGCCGATCACAACCTCTGTGTTATTGTAGATTGCAAAACTCCGGTTCGTGTTCATCTGGATCAAAGAGGCCACGACTGTCATCGAGTTGTCCGTTGCCGGCACGGTTGTGGCATTGCCGTCATCGACCAGATTCGTCTCGGCATCCCGACTCGGATCGTTGCTGTTCCAGTCGTCCACGAACGCTTCCTCGTCTTCATGCACCGCATAGCTAACGATCACGGAAGCCACGGACATGATTGCGGCCAGTACGAGGAGCACAATCAGAATCATAGTCAGTGCAGGGGCAACACGGCTGGTTATCGAAGTGTCCGTCGGATCGATGGAAAATTTACCCGCAAACACAAAGAAGTACACTGCCAGCAACTCGATGATGCCAATCAGGTTCGCCACCAGTGCGCACCAGCTTATCGTGAACACACTAGCAATAGCCGCTGCGACGACCAGCACGAAGAACAGTACCAACAGTGCCACGCAAATTTTAGAGATATCATCCGAGGCATCACTCATGGTTTCAAGATTTACCAGCCTTGCCTTCTGCAAATCGGGACTGACAAGATAGGAAAATACACTCGTACTGCCTTTTTCAACGAATTCATCGATCTTATCGGAGGTAGTGCCCGCACCGAACTGAAAATTCAGCTTTGCTGCTTCTTTCATCTGTTTAAGCTCAGAAGTCATGGTTGCAGGGATATCCTTAAAGGTCCCCTTTTCCGTTTTCATCTGGTATCTCAGCTGATACCCCGGCACAAAAAGTGCCACAAGCAAAATCACCGTTGCAATCCACGAAAGAACCGCTCCAATTTTTTTACCCTTGGGGGCATCCGCAAAGAATGTTGCAAATTTTCTGTTGTCCTCCATAATAATGTCTCCTTTGTTTTACAATATTTTATCCGCCGGAGTAGAGTGTTCCAGCAAGATATCCTTTATTACCTTTTTCCCCGCAGTCTGCGTAGCCTTTTTCCATAATGGGAAAAGACCTTTTTTCTCTCCGACCGCGCTGATAAGGATGCCTGTGATATTGTCCGTCTCTTTTCGTTTCATGCAGAGCTGTGCTGTTTCTTCCAGAGCCTCATGTAACTTTTTTTCCTTGGAAGAATACCTGCAGCTCTTTTTTATTTCAGCCTCTGTCACCTTGCGGCGAAACCCGTCGCAGCAGATCAGAAACGTCCGGTGCGGCAGAACCTCACCGGAAAGATAATCCGGTTTCACATCTTTGCCCGCTCCCACGCACTGAAGCAGGAGGCTTTGTCTCGAATCTTTCCGGGCTTGTTCCGGTGTCAGTTTTCCTTCGGTAAGTTCACGCTGGACGATGGTATGATCTGTCGTAAGTTGCGTGAGGGTATCCGAAATGATATATGTCCGGCAATCTCCGACATGGCAGATGTAATACCGACCTTTCATAAAAAGAACAGCTTCCACTGTCGTTCCGCTGCGGAATCCGGCCTTTTCGGAGTTGTCTTTCAACCGGATATGAAGCGATTGGATAAGATTGTCCCAGTCATCGAACAGCTCCGTCTCCGGTTCTTCCTGTTCATATAGTTCCTCGACACGCTCATCGAACCAGTCCCGGAAGGCTGCCACGACCGCTGCGCTGCTCCGCTCGCCCATTTTCAGTCCACCTACGCCGTCGCAGATCACTGCGAGGACAGCTTCATCGTCCTGAGTCTGACCTCGTTGCACCAGAAGGAGAGAATCCTGATTCGTTTCCTTCTGTATTCCGATATCGGAATAATATGCGGCACAATATTTCATGTTCCTTTTCCTGCTTTCTCAGCGGTATTCGTGTTCGATTTCAAGAAGAACCATTTTCTTCTTTTTGTGCAGCAGAACGCTCCCGACCACGGCCAATAAAACAGCAACCAGCACCAGACAGATACCACACACCACCATGATTTGTCCAACCGTCATTTTCTCCACCTCTTTTACTGCCAGTTGTTCCGTGCCATGCGGTCCAGCTCATCCATCTGCGGGTCATACACGCCAGATGCCTGCTCTGCACGATAGAGTTCAGCAGCCGTTTCGTAATATCCCAGCGTTTTCGTGTAGGATGCTCCGTTCTGCAAATCAAGTTCGCCCTGAACAAAGGCGAGCCATTTATACACCCGGTAGTCCTTGGGGTAATCTTTTTTCAGTGCCTGAAGCATCTCCATCGCTTTGGAGAAATCATGTAGCTGATATTGCAACATTGCGATATTCAGCCGGACTTCCAGCGTGGTGTTTCCGTTTTTCTCCAGCTGCTGATAGGTTCGCAAGGCATCTTTTTGATAGCCGGGATTCCCGGTCGCTTCCGCCTGACGAATATATGCGGACGCCAGCTGTCCGGCCAGCGCGTTGTAATATCCATCGGGGAGCTGTTCAATGCCCTGATTCAGGAGATTGATTTCCTCCGAAAGCATGGAGTCTCCGATATCCTCACAGATCGATGCTGCCAGACGGTACGCGCGTGCAAGCTGGTCGTTGCCGTCCGCCGAGCCGATTGCCTTACGGGCGGCATCCAGCGCATCCGGCAGGTCTCCCTGTTTTCTCAGAAGCTCGCTTTGAACGACCTGATAGGCACCGCTTTGTTCGGCGTCAGGGACAGCTTTCGCCATCTCTGCAAGGACCTCATCCGCGCCAGAATAATCGCCCAGCTGAATCAGGGCGGTCGCCTCACCCTGATAATAGCTCAGGATATCAGGAGAGTATCCTATCGCTTTCTGGTACATCGTCGCAGCCGATTCATAGCTTTCCAGCTCGTAGTAAGCCTCCGCTGCCACGTTGTACAGGTTTGCCACGCTCTGTCTGCTGTAATATTTCAGCTCACGCGACTGCGTCGTTTCCACTGCATCGATGCACTCCTGATACTTTCCCTGCCGATAGAGAAGGACTGCCTGTTCCACATATGCTTCCAACTGGTCATCGTAAATCGCGATAGCCTGCTGCAGGTCCTGCTCCGCCTCATCAAAGCGCATTTCATCGGCGGCCGTCCGGCCTTTCCGCACGAGGGCATCATAAGCGGCGTACCGTTCCACGCCGATTCGCTGTACGCCAAACAGGATAGCCAAAGTTCCTGATACCGCAAGGACAAGAGAGACCGCCGCCACAACTCGCTGAGAATGAACCACCTTTTTATAGCGTCCGTCGATTGCGTGGATATCCTGCAGTGCCCGGAGCATTTCCTGTGCGTCGCAGAAGCGTTCTTCCTGCCTTTTCATCATCGCTCTGGCGATGATGAGCAAAAAGCTACGGCTGAATTTGAGTTTATAGCTCGTGATGGGCCGAACATCCTTCAGCGAATGGCCGGGCTGCTGCCCGGTGATTGCATAGTATAGAGTCGCACCGATGCCATAAACGTCCGTTCTCTTGCTGATAGTGCCATAACCACCCGCATTGGTTGCTTGCGCCGCTGTGACAGAATTGCTCACACCTCTGCCGGACGGATCCTTGTTGGATCTGACATTCTGATAGGCGAACGCATCTTTGTATCCTCGCAGCGGCATGGTTTCTTCAAGCGGAACCGTCTCGATCGTATCGGGCGATGCTCCCGGACGGGTATACTGTTCCGGTGCCGCATAGCCCGGCGTTGCGCCAATTGCCAGTACGCCTTTTGAAAAAACAAGCGATGTGTTAAAATCGATGACGCAGATATCGCCGGCGGGTGTTATCATGATATTGCTGGGCTTGATATCACAGTGCAGGATCGGAGGTACCTGCGAGTGCAGATAGGCAATCACCTCACAGAGCTGACAGGCCCACCGGTACGCAAGCTTCTGGCTGACCGGACCGTGTGTTTTGACGTAGTTTTGCATGTTCTCGCCCGGTATCATGTCCATGATGGTATAGACATAGCCGCTCGGGCTTTCGATCACGTCATAGATGCGCGGAAGATACTTGTGCTTCAGCGTCTTGAGGATGTTGGCCTCCGCGCGCTCATCCATCCGTCCCTTGAACTTCTGTTTCACACGCTTGATAACGACGTCAACATCCAAACTGTCTTTGTGCGCACGGTAAAGCGTACCCATTCCGCCCTCGCCAAGAGGCCGGATCGCACTGTAGCCGCTCCCAAGATCCGCCGCCCATTGGCTGGTTTCGTTATAATTCATGCACATCCTCCCACACGACTTTTAAGACGGAAATTCGTCTTTCAGACTATCAAACTCCGATTGAATCTGCGACCAGTCAAAATCATCGCTTTCGCCGCTGTCCTGCGACGGGTCATAGGTAGGCGCCGTCACTGTCCCGGACGATTCGGTTCCCTGTCCGCTTCCCGCGCTGCCGAGGCCTTTTCGGAGAGCCTCCTGAGCCATCGAATTTGCGATGCCGGCCGCTTCGCCGGTGAGTCCGCTTTTTTCCACGACCTTGCTTGCTGCGCTGTCCGCTGCTTTCTCGGCCACCTTTTGGGTGACCGTCTTAGCGTTGTCTTTCGCATCAACCTTGACACTTACAGATGCCGATTGCCCCGATTCATCCTTCAGGAAATCATTAATCTGTACCGTCAGCGTGCAAGTTCCATCCGAGTTCGTTTTGATCTTGGCATCGATGGTGTTGAAATCGACGCCATTTGTTTCCGCATTCTGGAGCAGTTTCTCAATGCCGCTTTCATCGTCTAGTGCCGCATAGTGTGCTCCCAGCAGGGCATAGGGGTCGGCATTCTGCGGGTCTGCCGCAATCCACGCCTCGCCCACGTCTTTTGCAAAGACCGAATTCAAGTCATCCCAAAAGTGTTCCGAAAGCATTTGGAAGGGAACGTTTCCGCCACCGCTTTCAAAGACCAGCTTTGCATCATCCAGAAATCCTGGAAGAAAGTCCGCCTCGTCATCAAACACTTCCTGCGCCTGTTCAAAGACCTTGTTTGCCTCATCGGCTTTTCCCTGTGCTGCATAAGCGGCATACAGGCCCGCATAGGCTTCCTTGTTCGTCGGGTCGTGCTGGATGATATCGATATACTGCAAGATTGCGTTATCGTAATCCAGCGAGGTCAAGTAGTTCGTTCCAAGATTCAAGACCTTGGCTAGCGAAAAGACCTCTGCCGTCTCCGAATCTGAATCGGTGGATAATGTTGCCATCGAGCTTCTCGGACTGCATCCTGCCAGTGCTATTGCAGCCACTGCCACCAGTGCTGCAACGATGATTTTTTTACTCTTCATTGTCTGCTCCTAAAGCCGGACTCCTATCATCTTCGTCCGCCGCTTCTATCAGCTGAAACTTATTTGCACCATCTGCCAGTGCGACAATACTTTTCCCGGACACATAAGTCGGCACATTATAAGGAATACGCACCCCATTGACGAATACCCCGTTCCGGGAATGGTCGGTAACATTAAACCCAAGATCCTTTCCATTATATTGAACCGTACAGTGAATCCGGCTGATTTTTTCGCCTCTTACGATAAGCGACACCTCCGCTGGGTTCCGACCCAGTTCCACCGATCGTCCGGGTATCAGCTCAAAGCTTCTGCCCGCCAAACTTCCGGTCAACCCAGACAGTCTCCCCCGCATACAGGGCGGGGGAGGTTTCGTGTTGGGGTTGTCGTGCACTTCCGTGCGCTTTTGCCTGCTCCGCTCATATGCCTCAGCCAGTCGGTTCGTGTCCCGGATTGCTCGATACATTGCGACGAGATATCCAAGAACCGGAACCAGGATCATCCATACAAAGAAGGTTTCGCTGTCCTGCCGGACCTCCACATCGTATTCCGCCGCATTGTCACAAATGCGGTCCACGATCTCCGCAAGCCACACATATTTGTACACGCCGAATGTCAGGACACTGAACAGCATCATTTTTTCGACGCCCACCGTATGTTTTCCATCCTTTTCGCACAGAATGTTGACATCCTTCGCCCACAAGTCCATGAAATAAAAATGGTAGACCGAAAACGTCACGAAAGACAGCAGCACATACAACAGTAAGCTCCGATCCTGCTTCACCTCATCTGTTCCGCGATCCTGATTCGTTCTTTTTCTGCGTCTCTCAGGCATACTGCATCACTCAGCTCAGCCGGATGATATTGTTGTTATCGCCCAATGCAAGCTCCGTTCCCCGGGTCAGCAGCACCGGAGAATTCGCAGGGAGGCGGCTTCCGTTTACGTAGGTGCCGTTGCTGGAAAAATCGGTAACACGATATTTCTGAACCTGACTGTTGAACATGACCTCACAGTGGCGGCGGCTGATCTTCTGCGCACCCTGAGAAAAAACGATCTTCGCATAGGCAGGGTCTCTGCCCAGAATGACCGGCTGGTTCGGCTCCAGCGGATAGCTCGAGCCCGCATACATACCGGCGACCCCCTCCAGAGCTGCTCCCGCAGCTCTGGAAGCAGCCGGGATATGAGAAGTCGGCTTCTTTCCACCGGTGCTGCCAATCCCCATCAATTTTTTCGGATCTACAGCAATCGTCATTCCGTTGCCGTCAGTGGACGGTTTGATGTCATCCACCATGACCGGGCGGCCCTTCATTTCTTCATAAACAAAAGCAGTTGCCATCATCTTGTACGGTGCAACATACAGGACAGAAAGAATCCCGCCGGTAAGCAGGCTCAGAATATTCCAGCCGAGATAGCTGAGATCAAAGACAAACAGGTCAAATTTACGGCCTTCCGTCATCGCCTTGCAGCGCTCCATGACCTGTTCTGCATTCAGCTGCGGATGGTCCGCTTGCACCAGAGCCATAGGCCAGAACTGATATGAACGATAGGCCGCAACAACGAGAGCTGCAATCATGCCGATCATCACCAGCAGCATTGCCGCCAGATAACTCCGAGAAGCCGCTGCAACAACAGCCGCCAGCAACAGCGTAGCAAACTGGATCAGAACCGGGATCCACATGATCGTCAGCATCCGCACTCCTGTAACAAGGGCAAATTGCATAAAGAAATCAAATGCATCAAAGATGCAGGTGACTTTTGGTCGGATTCCATTCTTCCGCAGAGAAAGATAGTACCGGTATCGTGCCACTTCAAACGGCCCGGCAACTGCTCCACCGGCGATAGCACCGACGAGCGTTGCAATCGGAGTAATCAGCACATAGGCAATGATGATTCCCGCCAGACCAAACAGCTTGAACGGTGCCGACACAACCGCCGACACGACCCCAATGCCGCCTGCGATCATCGCACCCAGCAGGACACTTGTGATTGCCGCAATCACCCGATACAGAATCTCCATGCCGACCATTCCGGACAGATTTCCGTTTTCATTCAGAACACGTTTTGCCTTTTCTTTATTTCCAGCCCGATTTATCACAACGATTCCCCCTTATTTCGTTTTACCAGTGGAATTTTTCGCTGCACAAGGGAACAAACATCAGTTTCGTGTCGCCGATGCTGAGCTGGTCCATGGCCTTCAGCTCAATTGGGTTGAGCACAAGCTTATCGTTCACATAGAACAGCTCTTTAGAGCTGCCCGGCTGCGCAAGATACACATTACTACGCGGATCATACACAACAATCGCATGAGAGCTGCGGGAAACCGTGTTGTCGCCAAGGATGCAGACATCCATCTCCGAAGAACGACCCACAAAATTGCGGCCCTGATGCAGACGATAGTCGGTTCCCTTATTCACACCTTCCGTGCAGACGAGCCAACCAACAACTGGTGCCGACTTTTCTGTAGCACCGTCCAACATATCTGCAGTTACAGGGAGCGTGCGGTCATCGTCATCGGGAATTGCAGTGCTCAGAGGTTCAGTCGCTACGCTGGGACCCGGCTGAGACACCGGGACGTCCAAAGGAACCGTCGTCTGATCCGGCCCAACGTTCACACCTTCCATGCCGCAGAAGGGGCAGCTGCTGAACCGGGAAGCATCGTAGTGGTGGCCGTTGGGGCATTTCATCAAATTCATAATAAAGTCCTCCTCAAGTAAAAAGTTTGTTATATTCTCAGCAGACGAATTTCTGCCGTAGAATCAAAAGTTCCCTTTACACCCGAATCTATACGGTGTACAACAATGCACAGGTGAGTTGTTGGGATTATTTTCTGTCGCAGAGTAGCCCACTCTGCGATAATGGCGAAAAAACAACGGTAATTCGTTTGGCAATTCGGATTGACGACTTATTTGACGGAAATAAAATCTGCCAGCTGTTCCATCGTTTCCCGCTTCAGCTCCAACGAAGGATGAACATATCGATTCATTGTGATGGTAACAGATGAGTGTCCTAAAATCTCACTCAGAGTTTTGATGTCGATTTTTGCTTCCACACAGCGTGTGGCAAAAGTGTGCCTTAAAACATGAAAATTCCTTTTTTCCAATCCACAGGCATCCAAAATCTTGTGAAATCTTCGCTGAATGCACCGCGGTTCGATAAACTTCGAAGGAGAACCGCTCAAAAAGAATCCGGTGTGACTCAGGGAATAGCGCTCCAGAAAACCGAACAGCAAATTTGAGATTGGGATATTCCGATTAGCGGAGCTGCTTTTGGGAGATGCAATCTCGATATGTGTTTTTTTGCTCCCAGGTACCCGATTCTGGATACGTTGCATCGTCTGACAGATATAGATATTCCTTTCCGAAATCGAGATCTTTTCCCACGTCAACGCACACAGCTCCCCGATACGTATTCCTGTCAGTAGACAAAGAAGAATCCCCAGATTCAGAGCATCGGGATGTTCCTCTAGATATTGCTGCAAAATCATCTGCTCTGGGAGGCTTAAAATGGGCAACGACTTTTGCGTCTGCTTGACCCTGATATCAAGAACCTTCGAATCTACGAATATACCGAGTGTTCCTGCATAATTCAGAATGCGACGCAGAACAGAGAGCACATCCGAGATTGTCTTGGGAGAAAGACCGGTTTTATCCTTTTTTCCGTGCAGTTCAAGGTGTTTGCAAAGCTTCCTTACCATTTCTTTTGTGATCTTCTCGATTTTTACTGTCTGGAATGATGGCATGAGATAGCATTCGATTAGCGTCCGATAACGAATGTAGGTGGATTCCTTGAAGTTAATGGAAAAGGCGTCAAGCCACTCCATGGAAACAAGTTCAAATGTACTGTTTCTGGTTCTTTCCTCGCTTCCGGATGGTTTACCTTGGAGCTGGAGCGTGTGCTGTAGATCACATCGCACTTCGCGGTAGGAGGAAGCATACAGATAACCATATTTGGGCTTTCCCAGCGCATTTCGCGACTTTATGTAGCGTGCTTCCCAGCGGCCATCCTTCCTTTTATAAATGTTCAATCCTTTTCTTGACACAAAAACCTTCCTTTCGTTGACGGCTTATTTGACGGAGCATACAATCGGATTGTATCGAATTTGTTGAAATTGTCGAGTAAGTACGACATTATTTTCTTTTTTTCAGAATTTCAGATTGCTTTCTCTTGACCATCCGTGTAATCGGCGGTAAAATTCAATTGAATCATCCTGTCGCAGAGTGGGCTACTCTGCGACAGGAAACATAAACCATGAATGTAAAAATTCATGGTTTTTATTTTTTCCATTTTCTTTTAGTCTATCACAGGTAGTTGATTATATCAATTAAAAATAATAGATTTAATCATTCGGTTTCAGCTATGCTCTCGACTACAATAGAGTTGAGAAGGATGGTGGTGGCCATGTACGAAGAACAGTTTTCTAAGAGGCTTACTGAGCTGCGCACACAGAAGGGTGTGTCTGCAAGAGACATGAGCCTCTCAATCGGGCAGAATCCCGGCTATATTCGTGCAATCGAAAGTGGTACTGCCTTTCCGACGATGGCAAATTTCTTTTACATCTGCGAATATTTCAACATTACTCCACAAGAATTTTTTAATTTCGGCGAGGAAACCTCCAATGGAATGAATGCACTTGTTGACCAGCTAAAACAGTTCGATGCCGAGCAGATCAATGCACTTACGGCTTTTATAAAAACAATCGTAAAAAAGTAAATTATCAAAGAACTTAATACTTGGTAAACCTACCGAAAGATAGGGCAACAAAGCCAAATGAGTCTAAAATCTCATATACGAGGTCATGGCAGCTGGTTGCTTTTTGAATGGGATAATTTTATCCCTCTACCATGTTAGAACCGTCTGTGAAGATTTCAACTCACAGGCGGTTTTTGTTATTTAAAAGCAAAATGATGGGGCATTCTTCAGCTTATGCGGTGGAGAGATAGCTTTACATAGCAGCATCCGGGATTCACCGTATTAAGCGGAAGAATGCCCGGATGCTGCTTTTTATTCAGGAGGTGTCTGTTATGCGGCAATCTGATTCGGTGAGCGAAGAACTTGACACGGAGAACGTTCAGTGTGCGCTTGATTTTGAGAACACAATGAATGAGCTGGAGACACAGTTATACTATCGCCATCTGCCGCCGAAGGAAGTTGCTCTGCGGGTCATGGAAGCGGCCTGTAAATTCTATGATGCCGACTGGTGCGGTCTAATTCAGGTTGATCTGGATTTGGGGCTGTGGAAGCCGCTCTGGTGGCACAATGAATGCCAAGAAGATAAAACCACTATCCTTACAAATGAGTTTGAATCGTCTGAATTTCTCGACCGCTGGGTAAAGGCAGTGCGCAGAGGAACCCCGATGGTCGTTTCTGATGCAGAAGATGTCAAGGACACCTACCCGGACGAATACCGGTTGTATGAGCGCTTAGGTATTAAGTCCGTCCTTGCGATTCCACTGGAACCACGGCAAATCGCCCTGATTGCCGTGCGCAACCCTCAGCGGTACACCCATCAGACCAGTATGCTTAAACTTCTGGCCTATGTGTTACTGGCGGCATACAACGATAAGCGAATGGCTGACAGTCTGAGCATGGCATTCTCGCCAGAAAATATCAAGAGCAGCCATGATGTCTTCATCAGCTTGTTCGGAGAATTGAAAATCCACACTTCCCACGGTGTCCTGCCGGAGTCTGACCTGAAATCTCCTAAAATCAGCCGTCTGCTGACCTTTATGCTGCTTTCCAATAAGAAAGCCCTTTCATCGTTGGAAATCGTACAGGAAATCTGGCCAGAAGAACTGGAGGATAAGGACGAACCCGGAAAAAAGGTCAAACAGCTCGTTTACCGGCTGCGGCAAGCATTCAGCATTATCTCGGATGAGCAGCTGATTCTCTCCACGCCGTCTGGCTACCAATTCAACCCCGACCTCCATATCACGACCGATTTTCAGCGGTTCGATGAGTTGTGCATTGCAGCCGCAAAAGCCACTTCTGCTATAAATAAGGTGAGATTGCTCGAAAAAGCGGCATCATTGTATCAGGGCAAACTTCTTTCTGCTGCCAATGGCGAACATTGGCTGGTTCACTACGCAAACCGATACCACCTCGCATTTATGAGTACAGTTAATGAACTGCTGAAGCAATTGATGGACTTCCACGCATACGATCTGCTTCATCGGGATGCTGCACTGGCCCTGACCATCGCGCCGGAAAACACAAAAGCCTACTATTGGCTTATTCGCTCGTACCAGAAGCAGCACATGGACGAGATGGCAGCGGGCGAGCTTGCGGCTGCGAAGCAAAAGCTGCCCGAAGATGAATACCAGAAACTACTCAACTCACTCGAATGATAAAATAACGTAGTTGCGTCATGCGACTTTCGTGTGACCTTCATACAACTTCTGTGTGACCTTATTTTTTCTAAAATCGTTCCATGTGACTTTCATAAGACCGTCATGTGACTTCTATAAGACCCTCGTGTGCTATGATAACAAGGCAAGTCAAAGCCTTGTTGTCTGGCCGCGAGGGTTTTATTTTTTTGTCCTTTTTTTAGCCGGATAAACCGCTTTTGACCTGTAACGAAGAAAAATATATCGAAAGCCTGAGATGCATTAAAGGCTGAGGATACTCATATTGCTTTCCATCCGCGGATGGAAAACAGTGTTTGTACCCTTTTCTTTAATGCGTCTCTTTTTTGCGCCCAAAGAAAAGCCAGTGCCCTGTCCAACAGTGAAGTGTCCTCATCCTCCGCATCCAGTGGAAAGGACATTTCATGTTTCTTTTTGCCCTCTTTTCGTGGCTGGAACTGGCCGCAAAGTATCCCTAGAATCTCCAAATTTTCAACTTTTTACGCTTTATCGAAAATTTGGAGGTTTAACATGGGATTTAACAATGGTTTTGAGCATGTACGTCTGGAAAACAAGTGGAAGAAACTGCGTATCCAGTACCGGGAAGCAGGAATGTCAGAGGAAGCAATTCAAGAGATGTACAACTTTGATGTTCAAGTTGTCAACTCCGAACAGCGGTACTATCGACATTCAAAAGACCTCGCCTTTAATGATGCAGACACGGAGGACACCCATAGTAACGACCGCTATGAAGAAGCTATTTTGATGGCCGACACATACAGGGAGACCAAAAGTCGTTTTACATGGATTGGCGAAATTGAAGATGAACGCTTGCTCTCTGCCCTTGAGAAATTGAAAGAGGAGGATTTGAAAATTCTGACCTTATATGCCTATGACGGCTACACTGTTACTGAAATTTCTAAAGTTTTACGCTGCTCTCAGCCTACAATTAGCATCAAAATCAAACGAATCACTAAATTTTTGAAAAACTTTGAATTTGATGCTATGGATTGAGCTTTCTCGTGAGCTAGTAAGTGAGGGGACAATTTCCCAGACGGCTCTCGCCGCTGGTGATATACCCACACTCACGGACCTTGAAAGCTGAATAGTTCAGTCGTCTGGTACTCAGAACAATGATACTTCCGTAATTCGCGGCCCGGTCAGAAAGTAGACGGGGTGGTTGAGATGCCAATGGAGCGGTACAAGCCCGCCGCCAGATGATTCCCCACTCTCAGGGAGCCGAGGGCGAATATGAGAGAACTTTATTCATATTTTCATCGCACTGCCAAATCGGCAGAGCAGTGATTTGCAATCCCAACACGATTCCCCAACGAATAACACGTTGGTTTGCAATAAAGCAGGAGCGGTCGGATGCCGTTTTCGGTCTCCGACAACTCCTGTTACTTTTACTTATCCATATCTATCCGCAAAACAACTACCCGACATAGGAGGACATCTCTATGGTTGAATTGAATCCTACCGTGCGGGAGCAGGAGATTTACGAGGAAATGGAGCTGACCCCGGAAATGGTCAAATCCATCCGAACCCTCTGCGCGACCTGCCTCCGGCACTTCGTGGAAGCTAAGGCTTTCAAAATTGCGCTCGTGCCCAGCCCTGACAAGAGCATGGACACCTGCACGGTCTGCCAGACCAACCGTGGGCATGACTATGTTGTTATGCACCGGTAAGTCCGGCACTGCACTTTGTCACCGGGGAGGTGATAACACACCCCATTAAAATGAATGCCACCATAAATTGAACGAAGCCCGCTGCCAAGAAAAAGCAGCGGGCTTTGTACATAACAAAACATGGAGGTAAACATTTGCAGCAAAACTGGAAGTTCCGGCGCGGAGACATTTACTACGTCCAATTCGGAAACACAAGTACCGGCTCGGAACAGCACGGCGACCGCCCTGCGGTCATCATTCAGAATGATGTGGGCAATACCTACGCACCGACCCTCATTGTTGTCCCTCTGACAAGCAATACGGAAAAGAAAGTAACTCAGCCGACACACTGCTTATTGGAAAACGAAGGGCTGTCTATGTCCTCTATGGCTCTGGCAGAACAGATCTTCACCATCGACAAAAGCCGCATTTTGAAATACTTAGGGCATCTCGCCCCGGAAGATATGCAGCGGCTCGATTATGCCTTGAAGAACAGTCTTGCCTTAAACCCACTGGGCAGCATTCGGAAGCTCAAGCCCATCATCCGCTCCACGGCAGCGTATGCGCCGCCGGAAGTAGTGGATGGCAAGCCGCCTGTCTATCCCTACACACCCATTCAATCGTCCTTTGAGGACGCAGGGAGCGTGGAGGAAATGATGCTGTACACCGAGCTGCAATCCGCTGTTCATGCCATGATACAGCGGCTCGAATACAGCTTTACCTTTAATCCCAGCCTGCTCACCATCCCGAAGCGTAAGCAGCAGGTCAGTGAGATTTTAGCAGAAGCCGAAAAATACATCTGGAGAATCCGGGAGGAAATGCAATGCGACTGAGCAACACCAACAACTTTTCCGCATCTTTCAATGTGGCCACTCCTTATCAGATGGTGGTCATTCACAGCAGCAAGCTAATCTACCCGCGCGAGCTTTATCAGCGGGGCATCCAGCGTAAGCGCGTTGAGCTGATTGCAAGAGACTTCAATGAATATACGGCGAACGAACCGAAAATCAGCTTCCGCAATGGCCGGTATTATGTGACGGACGGCCAGCACACCATTGAAGCGCGTATCCTGCGCAACGGTGGCAAAGACCTCCCGATTCTCTGCAAGGTGTATACGGGTCTGACGATGCAGCAGGAAGCCCTGTTCTTCGCAGAGCAGAACGGTCACGCTGCACCGCTGACGGCGGGCATCAAGCTCCGTGCCAAGGTCGTGGGCGAGGATGCTCTTTCCATGGCATTCCTCGCAGCCACCAACCGGGTGGGTCTGGACTTCAACTATGACAGCTTGCAGTTGAGCGACTACCGCATCAGCTGCGTAGGCACTGCACTCAAGCTGTACAACCAGATGGGCGAGAAAATCTACTGCGAGGCTCTGCGGCTGATTGTGGACGCATGGGAGGGCAAACCCGATTCCTTCCGTGCCGCAGTCCTGAAGGGTGTGATGTACTTCGTGGAAGTGTATCACGGTGAGTTCAACGAGGAACGGCTGATCCGTGCCCTGCGCAGCGTCCATCCCATGGAAATCTACCGCACCGGGATGGACAACCCGGCAAAGCTGCCCGGATGGAAGAAATACGTTTTCCCCATCTATGCGGCGTACAACGGCAAATCCCGTAAGGATGCGCTGCCGATGAAGTTCTGACATTTACAGGAATCTCTCCTTAAAGACAATGGGCATCCGCACAACGCAGATGCCCATTGTTACATATTAAGACAACAGCATTTATTCATAATCGGAGTTACAATCTTATGATCGATAAATTTTCACAGGTCGCAGAGAACCTTCCTGCGGCTGACCGTGATGCCGACCGGCAATATCATGTAATCAACGGTTATCCTGTCGTTTTTAGCTTTTCCAAGGAACCCAACCCGGAAGCGTTTGAGCGCATTCGGAACATCCTGCTTGCCACCAGCTATACGAAGAAGGTAGGTTGACATCATGGACGAATGCAGAATCAAACGCTATACTGAGTGCGGTAACGGGCGATATTACAAACCGAGCCATTGCCGGACGTTCTTTGACAACGAAATAAAGCCTATCCCCACTTTTATGATGAAAGTGAGGAATTTACAATGACAAGAAATAACAATCGCGTGTGCTGCTTGTACCGCGTTTCCACCGATAAGCAGGTGGATTTCAACTCCAACCATGAAGCAGACCTGCCCATGCAGCGAAAGGCTTGCCATAAATTCGCTGAATCGAAGGGCTGGGTCATCGTCCATGAAGAACAGGAAGAAGGCGTGTCCGGCCACAAAGTCCGGGCCGCCGCCCGCGACAAGCTCCAGATCATCAAGGACTATGCCCGAAAGGGCAAGTTCGATATCCTGCTGGTATTCATGTTCGACCGTATCGGTCGTATCGCAGATGAAACGCCCTTTGTTGTGGAATGGTTTGTACGGAACGGCATCCGGGTATGGAGTACCCAAGAGGGTGAGCAGCGTTTCGACAACCACACTGACAAACTGCTGAACTACATCCGATTCTGGCAGGCGGACGGAGAAAGCGAAAAGACTTCCGTCCGTACCCGCACCAGTCTGCGCCAGCTTGTAGAAGAAGGTCACTTCAAGGGCGGAAATGCGCCTTATGGCTATGACCTTGTACGGAGTGGGCGTATCAACAAGCGCAAGCATGAACTGTACGAACTGCACATCAACGAGCAGGAAGCTGCCGTAGTGCGGATTGTCTTTGACAAATATGTGTATGAGGGCTACGGCCCGCAGCACATTGCTACCTATCTGAACAATTCTGGCTATCGCGCAAGGTCTGGAAAGTGCTGGCACCCATCCAGTATTCGGGGGATGGTACAAAACCTGACCTACACCGGCGTTCTCCGCTGTGGGGATGCACGGTCAGAATTGATGCCGGATTTGCAGATTGTCCCGCAGGAACAGTTTGAAAACGCACAGCGCATTCGGAATGAACGCTCTGTGCGCTCAACTGCGGAAGCCGAAAATCGTCTTCCTTTGAACATCCATGGGAAGTCGCTGCTTGCCGGCAACGCTTACTGCGGACACTGCGGTGCAAAGCTGGAACTGACCAGCAGCCGTAAATGGCGAAAAATGGCAGATGGATCGTTAGACGATACGCTGCGTATTCGCTATACCTGTTACGGAAAGCTCCGCAAGCAGACCAACTGCACCGGGCAGACGGGATATACCGTCCACATTCTGGATGAGATCATTGATAAAGCTGTCCGCCAGATTTTCTCCAAGATGAGGGGTATCCCCAAAGAGCAGATCGTTACAAAACGCTATGAAAAAGAGAATGCGGAACGCAAGAATCATCTGCAAGACCTTCAGACACAGCGGAACAAGGCAGAAAAAGACCTGTTCGCACTGAAAACCGAGGTTTTAGCTTGCATCAAAGGTGAAAGCGTGTTACCGAGAGAAACCCTTGCCGAAATGATTACAGCGCAGGAAGAGAAACTCACGGAGCTGGAAAACCTTTGCGAAGCGGCCAGTGAAGAACTGGAGAAAACGGCTGAGCTGATGGATAAAGTGTCGCGGCTGTATGATGAACTGATTTCTTATGCTGACCTGTACGACAGTGCAAATTTTGAAGCGAAGAAGATGATCGTCAACCAGCTCATCCGCAGGGTAGACGTATATCGCGGATACCAGATCAACATCTCGTTCAACTTCGATCTCACTCCTTACATTGAGGGGGAGTGATACGTCCGCCTGCAAAACAGTCGGGCATCGAACAAGCATTTTCAAAAACAACGAAACAGCAAGAATTGGGGGTTGCCGTCCATACGCCTGCAAAATCAGGCATTTGGCTGATTTTCAGTGTGACCTCCAAGAAAGCAAAAAGAAAAGCACCATACTTCCTACGAAGTACAGTGCTTTTTTGGTGGAGAATAGCGGGATCGAACCGCTGACCTCTTGCATGCCATGCAAGCGCTCTCCCAGCTGAGCTAATCCCCCATAAAATCCAAGAAGCGAACCTCTTGGATGGAGTTTTTTGTTGGGAATTTGATTGTCGCAGGACTATCTGACTGGGGGTGTGTTTTGATACCAACCGGGCTCCCAGCTGAGCTAATCCCCCATAGCCTGTGTCGTCCCTGACGACGTGTGTTATTATACCAGCTGAAAGGAGAGTTGTCAACAGCTTTTTTCAAATTCGTGCAAAAAAAGTCCCGCCGGGTGCATTTCTGCCTCCGGCGGGACTTGCGTTCAGGAGAACTCAGGCTTTGGTGTACTGACGGTCGAAGATCTGGGGTGCTGCCTTGATGAGCAGCACAGCGCCCACCACAGTGATGAGCGTCTCCGGCAGCATGTAGCTGGCGTTGTACACGAGGCTGTAGGTCCAGGCGCTCAGACCCTCATTCAGGTTGCCCCAGACGAGGACGCCAGACAGGAAGCTGCACATGAAGCGCAGGAAGCCTGCGATGGCCGTACCGACTGCCACGCCGACCATCCGGTTCTTGAAGGGGCGGGCGAAGAACTCTGCGGTACCCAGAACCATAAAGGCCACCAGATAGTCCAGCAGGATCTCGCCGAGGAAGTAGATGAAGGTGGGCGTCGGGGGAGCCCAGAAGCCCAGCAGCATCTGCAGGCAGCCGTTCACCAGACCGGTGAACAGGCCCCACTTGACGCCGTGGCGGAAGGAGACGAGCACGAAGGGCAGCATACTCAGCAGGGTGACGCTGCCGCCGTTGGGCATGGTGAAGATCTTGATGTTGGCCAGCACGGTGCCGATGGCCACCATCAGCGCGCACTCCACCAGCACCCGGGTCTTGGAGTAGGATTTCGACATGAGGATTCCTCTTCTCATAATAATAGTACACAAAAACAAAAATACGCCTGCTTTTGCTGGCAGGCGCACGGGCTGTTTGTGAAAATCGGGACCTTTCCGCAAACTACCTACGCCGGCATTACCCGGATCAGGTTCAAGGGTCTCTGCTTCCAGCAGATCTCAGCCTCACGGCGCCCCTGTTTTCATGTCCGCTTTCAGTATAGCCGCTCTCCGCCAAAAGTCAAGCCCCCGGCGGTATATCGGCCCGCCGGGTCACATATTCTGGAACAAGCACACTTTGGCGGGAGGGAGCAGTCATGAAAGGTGATCCGGAACAGCGGGCGCTGCTGCTGGGAGAGTACATCGTGGAGCATGGGGCCACCGTGCGGGCGGCGGCGCGGGCCTTCGGCTGCAGCAAGTCCACCGTACACAAAGACGTATCGGTGCGGCTGCGGACGGTAGGCCCGGAGCTGTTCCGGCAGGTGCAGATGGTGCTGGCCCGGAACAAGGCCGAGCGCCATCTGCGGGGCGGCGCGGCCACCCGGGAAAAATACCACAAGCCTCGTTAGCGGAAAGCGGCGGTGTCCAGGCACCGCCGCTTTGTCATGTCATCTGGTGGAACTGTTCCAGCGCCGCCTTTTCCAGCCGGCTCACCTGTGCCTGGCTGATGCCGATCTCCCGGGCCACCTCCATCTGGGTCTTGCCTTTGAGGTAGCGCAGTTCCATGATGCGCTTTTCGCGCGGGGTGAGGCCCGCCACGGTCTGGCGGAACTGCAGGCCGCTGATCCAGCTGTCCTCGCCGTCGGGGTCACGCACCTGGTCGATGACGTACACCGCATCGCCGCCGTCGGCGTAGACCGGTTCCTCAAGGCTCAGCGGCTCCACCACCGATTCCAGCGCCGCCGACACCTCGCGGCGGGACAGACCGGTCTTCCGGGCGATCTCGTCCACGGTGGGTTCACGGCCCAGCTGCTTTTCCAGCTCCTCGCGGGACTGCATGGCCCGGTAGGCCGTGTCCCGGAGGCTGCGGCTCACCCGCAGGGCGTTGTTGTCCCGCAGGAACCGCCGTATCTCGCCGATGATCATCGGCACACCGTAGGTGGAGAACCGCACCTGCTGGGCCGGGTCGAAGTTGTCGATGGCCTTGATGAGCCCGATGCACCCCACCTGAAACAGGTCGTCCATGTTCTCGCCCCGCTGCGAAAAGCGCTGCACCACGCTGAGCACCAGCCGCAGATTGCCCTCTATCATGCTCTGGCGGGCCTTTTTGTCCCCGGCCCGCGCCCGGGTGAGCAGGTCGCGCTTCTCCTGCTCGGACAGTATCGGCAGTTCGGCGGTGTTCACGCCGCACAGCTCCACCTTGTTGTACATCCCCTACCCTCCGGTTTCGTTTCAGTTTCACCGGAAGTATGGCCGCAGGGGCAGGATAACATTCATTCCAAATTCAGGGGATAACCTCTCCGTCACGCCTTCGGCGTGCCACCTCCCCTAACGAGGGGAGGCTTTGGCATACCGGAAAACTTCATCTCTTCGCCAGAGGCTCCCCTCGGTAGGGGAGCTGTCTGCGAAGCAGACTGAGAGGTTTAATCTTCTTCACTCCCCTAATTGTTCTCTTAATTGCCGTATGATCCTCTTCTCCAGCCTCGAAATATAGCTCTGGCTGATGCCGATGGCGTCTGCCACTTCCTTCTGGGTCCGCTCCACGCCGTCCAGCAGGCCGAAGCGCAGCTCCATGATCTGCCGCTCCCGGGGCGAGAGCTGCTCCACCGACCGGCGGAGGCTGGCCCGCTCGGCGTCCTGCTCGAGACGCTGGCCCACCTGATTCTCCTCGCTGCTCAGCACGTCCGACAGCAGCAGCTCGTTGCCGTCGCCGTCGATGTTCAGCGGCTCGTCGATGCTGGCCTCCTGCCGCCGGTTGGAGCTTTTGCGCAGATACATCAGGATCTCGTTGCCGATGCAGCGGCTGGCGTAAGTCGCCAGCTTGATGCTCCGCTCGGGCGTGAAGGTGTTCACAGCCTTGATGAGCCCGATGGTGCCGATGGACACCATGTCCTCCGAGGGGACGCCGCTGCCCTCGTATTTCTTCGCCAGGTACACCACCAGCCGCAGATTGTGGGTGATGAGCTCATCCCGGGCGGCGGGGTCTCCGTCGGCCATCCGGGCCAGAAGGGCTTTTTCCTCTTCCGGGGTCAGGGGCGGCGGCAGACCCGGCCCGCCGTTCAGATAATGTACGCCGCCCGTCCAGCTCAGTCTGGCCCAGAGGCGCTGCAAAAGATTTACAAATCGTTGAAACACAGGCACATTCCTCCCACTGTATTGTCATTTGCCCAGCAGCGCCGCCGTTTCCGCACTGACGAGAGCCGTCCATCCCCCCGGCGGAGGCGTCATATCGCAAAACGCTGCGTATATTCCGTCCTGTTTTTTACCGTTTGATGCAAGTGCGGCAGGCAGGGCGGGCAGCAGACAGTGTCCCGCGACGGTCTGACAGGGTACGAACCGCACGCCCCACTCCGGGCGAGGCTCTGCGCCGACGCCCGCGAGGCAGGCGCCCAGATACGCCCTCAGCTCAGCGGGCAGAGACACGGCATCCAGCCGCACCAGCACCACCGCCCGGCCCGAAAGCGGCTCCTGTACATGGAAGCCGGTGTCGCAGAAGACGCTCAGCGGGACGACCCGCCCGGCCACCGACAGCTCTGCCCCAAAGCAGGCCGGGCCGCTGCGGCCCAGAACGTGCAGCACCCCCTCCACCACGCCGCAGACCCCCGCCGTGGACGCCAGCAGCAGCCCCGGCGACACCGGCAGATAGAAGCTGAGGTTGTTGCAGGCCGCGCCGGGCAGAAAAAGCACCCCCGTGAGGGTCAGATTGAGCAGGACGAACCACGCCGTGAGCCGGGCAGTGTTCCGCGCCCCCTGCCAGCCGTAGGCAGCGGCTACGCAGAGGGCGGCGGACATACCTTTATAAGTAAAGGCCAGCGGCCAGGGGGCGGTGGGGGCCAGCAGGGCCAGCGACGACACTGCCGCCGCCCCCGCGCCGCCCACCAGCCGCAGCGGCGAACAGCACGCCCCGCACAGCAGCCCCGCCGCCAGCAGGAACGCCGCCCCCACCACGAAATTCACCAGAAGCAACACATCGAGATAGATGACCGTCCGCACAAGCCCCACCCCCTCTCTCTAGGGTAGCAGAGAGGCGGGAGGAAAAGGGTCGGTGTGGGGCGTAAGGCTCTCCCTTTGGGGGCAACGGCGACGACCGCCGCCAGTGGCGGAAA
>CEAC01035641.1_pt1 | contig 59184 bp, 44 predicted proteins | sample 557411 | NCBI WGS metagenome assembly CEAC01 (sample SAMEA3182094, study PRJEB8094) | gut metagenome | biome: human; feature: gut; material: Stool; isolation source: human stools | place: Canada | collected 2012-02-21
ACACCTCCGCTACGCTCCGGTGTACCCGGTTACTGCTAAATCGGTATCCTCTCGGATACCCGCCCATACCGACGCCTTGACTTGTCGGTATGGATGACACCTCCGCTACGCTCCGGTGTACCCGGTTACTGATAAATCGGTATCCTCTCGGATACCCACCCATACCGACGCCTTGACTTGTCGGTATGGATGACACCTCCGCTACGCTCCGGTGTACCCGGTTACTGCTAAATCGGTATCCTGGCGGATACCCGCCCATACCGAAGCCTTGACTTGTCGGTATGGATGACACCTCCGCTACGCTCCGGTGTACCCGGTTACTGCTAAATCGGTATCCTGTCGGATACCCTCGAGCCTCCGGCTCTCCGCTGTCGGAATTTTAACAACTGAGTTTTTGCATTGATCCCATTTATGGAGCGGTGGCGTCTCGCCCCCGTGGTAATTTTTTTGGCTGAGGCCAAAATTGCAGTGCATGACAATATTACAATCGCCGGCTTTGTCGTCCGCGGTTAAAAACCGCGGCTACTACCGGATTGATTCATTGCGCGTTATAGTAGCCGCGGTTTTTAACCGCGGAAAGCGATATTAAATGGGGTCTGTAATATGCACTGTAATTTCGGATTGAGGCCGATTCAGTGCTATTTACTTTATGGAGGGGGGGGGGTGCAAAACTAATATTGACGGCTACATGACGTAGGACTGCACCCCAATGCTGTTTCTTAAGGATAAAGGCGCCCGTCAGGTCGCCGATTTAGCAGTAACCGGGTACATCGGAGCATAGCGGAGATGTGCCCGGAAAAGATGCAGTGACTCCGGAGGCGCCCGAAGGCCGCCGATTTAATTATAACTCCTTGTCTGCCACCGAGACGGATGTGATGTAAATCGGCGGCCTTCGGGCGCCGTCACCGTGTATCAGTCTACCGGGCACACCTCCGCTACGCTCCGGTGTACCCGGTTACTGATAAATCGGTATCCTGTCGGATACCGGCTGATATTAACACCTTAAGTAAACAGCATTAGGCTTCACCCTGGTGCAGCCGATAGCGAAAGCAGATTATCAGCTATTTGGCGGCTGCACCGGGGTGCAGCACTACACGATGACGGATCATTTTTACAATATTTTGTATGTTTTACAACTCCACGTGGTAACTTTCAGTATATAAGAATAATACTACGAGGGCGAGACGCCCTCGCCCCACTCCGTGCTTCTTAAGCAAACAGTGCCGGGGGATTTACCGTTCTTCGGGGTGCTTGCGGTAGTATTCTTCGAGGATGTAGCGGATATTGAAGTAGAAGCCTTCGGGGGTCTTGTTGTCACCCTCTTCGCGATGAATTTTGATATGGTCGTAGTAGGGTGCAACGTATGTGGCTTCGTCGGCGATATTGTTCTTGAAGTTCAGGATATTGTATTCATGCTTGGGGTCGATGACTATCCATGCGTTTTCGGTATCGAGTCCTGTGCCCGTCGACAGGATTGCCTCAAGGAGATGGTTGAGACGGAACTGCCATATTTTTGCGCGGTTGACCTTGCCGCGGTTCTGAAGGGCATAAATGAGGAAGTTGATCTGCTGCAGGTCAAACGGGTCGTCGAGCAATGCCTGCTCGGCATAGTCGATGATTGTGTCGAGCTCGGCACGGGTGTGTGATTTCTTGTAGTACAGCTGCTCGATTTCGCTGTCGAAAGGTGAACGGCGGTAAGGATTGTAGTCTTCCTGGAACACGCTTCCGAGGTAGAGATAGCGGTAATCCTCAAGCGTCATAAGTGTGTCATTTTTCTCATAGTCGGCCATCAGTTTCGGATAATAATAACGGCTCGAAGGATTGAGCACTTCCGATTTTATTTTATCCATATCGGGACGCACGGCGGTAGGCTTGACCGCTACGGTCTTGCCGGCAGCCGATGCGCCAAGCGCGGAGAAAGCCGCGATAATGGCCACGATTGCAATTCGAAGGTTGTTAATCATATCAAAAAAGGTTGAAGGACACGGTTACGAGTGTCAGGAGTTATAGAAATTACGGTTCACGTTGCGGTGTATCGCGATAATATTGACAGCGGTGACGACGACCATGAGCAGCAGACCGATAAGCAAGGTCACGCCGCAGCCGGTGGTAGTCAGTCCGAGCGAGCCGAACAGGCCTTTCCACAGATGCGACGCCACAAGCGCCACTATCACTGCCGCCACGAGTATGGAACCGTTGAGCACGGCCACCATACGGTAATAATATGCTCCGACCTGACGCGGCGTGTAGCCGAGCATAAGCAGGTCGTGTATCTTGTCTTTGTTTTTCTGAAGCAACAGACTGATGCTGAGCATGAGTATGAAGAATGCGAGTGCGCAGATGACCAGTCCTATCGCTATCACCACGGCCGATACTATCGAGAGGAAGTAAGCCGCACGGCCCTGATTGAGTTTCTCGCCGGATACCTCGATACCGTTCTCCGAGAAATATTTCTCGATGGCGGGATTGCCGGGGTCGTTGGTCTCGACGATGAGCCGGGCCACGTTGGCCGGTTCGGCGGGGTCGCCGAACTCGGCGTTAGCCCATTTCATGAACGCCTCAGGCACGGCTATAGTGTTGAGACGCGACGAGAACCCCACGATTCTGCCGGTGCGGTATACGCGCCGGCCGTTGCCGCTGAGCGAGAGCGTAAGCGGCACGGAGCCTACGAGTTGTTCGCTGAGCTGAGGCATGCCGCGCGATGCGGCGAAGCCGAAGTTGTAGAGAGCAAGATAATCACGCGATATCACGATAGGGATAATGGCGGTCGAGTCGGAGGGGTCATAGCCCCACCCTTCGGGCTTCACGTCGAAGAACTCGTCGGGAATTGACTCGAAAAAGAGGTGTGTCGACATGCCGCGGCCGGCGAAATCGATTGCACCGTTGACATGAAAGCGTGAGGGGGTGAACTCGCCTATGTTCTCGACCCACGGCTGCTGCCGGAGCGAGGCGACATCATCGTCGGAGAAAGCCGAGGTCTGCCCTTTGAGGGTATTGACATCGCTCACGTGCTTCGATATTATCATGTAGTCACGTGATATGAAGGTATCCTCCGATTCGTTTTCGGCGGCCGTCGTGTCGCGGTAGAACTGCAGCGCCGTCAGCAGGATTGCGAGTCCCACGAAATTGGCTATCGAGTATCCGGCTATCTGGCCGACCGATATGTTTTTTCTCAGCAGACGGTTGACGGGATTGTGGAGTCTCATAGGCGTAGTATTTTATAACTGTCGATAGATAGGTGGTTGCCGACCGAAGTGGCGATGACCGAGGCATGGCGTGAATCGGCATGGCTGGTTATCATCTGCGCCACGGTGTCGTTGTTGCGTGCGTCAAGATGGCTCACCGGCTCGTCGAGCAGGAGGAAGTCGAACGGCTGCGCCAGGGCCCTGATGATGGCAACGCGCTGCTGCTGCCCTATCGAAAGGCGGCCGGCCACGACGTCGGCACGGTGGTCAATCGACAGCTGCTCGAACATGCGCCGTATGTCGGCTTCCGAATAGTAATCTGTAAGACGGTTCTTGAGCAACACATTGTCAAGAGCCGTAATCTCGGGAAAAAGACTCAGCTGCTGCGGCAGATATGCCAGCGACATGCGGCGCAGCTGCGACCATTTCTCGGTGCTGAAACCACGCACGTCGTTGCCGTCAAACAGTATGGTTCCCTCATAATCGCGGCGGTTGCCGTAAAGAAACGCGCACAGCGACGATTTGCCCGTGCCCGACTCGGCGAACACGAGGTAGGACAACGGCTTTTCAAACGCCACGTGCCGCAGCCAGATATCGGAATTGACGATGCGCGGCTCATTCTTTTCCTCGCGGAAAACCTCAGGCAGCAGATTGTTGATTGTTATCTTTTCTATCACAGTTCTTTCAGTTTTTTAACGTCACAGCGCCGAATACACCTGTAGGGACGCGATTCATCGCGTCCGCGCCCACATGGCACATATACCATAATGGCGCTGCAATACCAAATTCTGATGCGGACGCGATGAATCGCGTCCCTACAACGTGTTTTCCGCGTGTTATTTTTTTATGAGCGGGGCGCTCATGCACCCATGATACGCCCCGCGCTAATCAATACGGTCTGAGGTCAGGCTTTAAAGCTCGGGGGCAGGCTCGTATTCGGCATAATCGCCGTAATCGTAGTAGTCATCGTAGTCGTAGTCGTCGCCATAATTCATGTTGTTCATCATCTGACCGACGTACTCCATCAGTTTGTTGAGATTGTTCATGTCGGTGAGCGGCTCGATGATGGCCTGGAGGAAGTTGGCGTCGGTACCGGTAAGTTCCGAACGGAATTTAATGGCATCGGCTTCAAGCCAGAGTGCGCTTTCCGAACCGAAGTTCCAGCCGAAACCTGCGAGGGTGGGATTTGCATCGTAGTGGCTGTACATCATGAAGCGCTTGCCGGTAAACTTGTCGGCGAGCGGGGAGCTGTTGCCTCCGCCGTTGCAGTTGGCCACGGTGAGAAAGCCGTTCTCGTTGCCGAAATAGAGGTCGAACACGTTGGGTACAGCCACGCTGTAAAGGCCGTCGGCGGCCTGAACGGGAGTCATGTTGCTGCTCTGCATGAACGAGCACATCATCTCGGTGTATTTAGCCACAACGTCGGCGGGATAGTGGACCATAGCCACGAATTTGAGGTTCTTGAGCACCATCTCGGCCAATGCGGTCTCCGACATGTTCATCATGCTCACGGGGTCAGCGCCGGCAAGGCTGTTGCATTCAAGAGCAAGGGCGGCAGTGCCGTCCCATGCGGTAAGCAGGTCGAGATACTGAGCGTCGGAAGCGTTGTAGGGTTTCGACTTGAAATCGGCCGCTGCATCGTCAATCAGTTTCTTGACATCGGGGTCGGCGATATTTCCGCAAGCCATGACCGCGTTGGCGTCGGCCGGCACATTCTTGAGGAAGTCGGTGTCGATGACATTGAGCATCTTGCCGAACTCGTTGCGATTGCCGTCCTTGTCGATGAGATAGAATTCTCCGCTTACGGTGTTGCGGTCAAACTTCATCGAACCGCATGCATAGTAATCCATCACATTGGCAAGTTTTGTAGCGAGCCCCGCGGGAACGCCGTTGCGTGTAAGCTCGCTCTTTATATCTTCGCCATGGGCGGCGAGTTTCTTGTTGGCTTCGGGAAGATTGATGACCATGGCAAAAGCATTGTCATCGGAGAGGATATCGCCTACGCCTTTGAGCGACGCGATATTGCTTTCGGCGGCTTTCTCAATCTGTTTCTTAATGGAGCCGAGTCCGTCGGACCACCATATCATATTGTCCTTTATGGCTACGACCATGTGGCCTGAAGCCTTGAACACTACAAATCCGTCCTCGTCGGACTGATTGCCCAAGAGTTCTTTGAGATGCTTCTTGACCGGTTCGGCATCGCTGAGCATACCGACACCGATACCGTCGCCGTCGGCGGTCACTGCAACCATTATGGCATCAAGTTTTATCCCTTCGGTATAAGCGAGATATGAGTTGACGACATTGAGAGCGGCGGCTCCGGCCTGCTGCTTGATGACGTCGCTGTATTTCTGCGAGAGTACGATTTTTCCGTTGTCGACGGTGCAACCTGCATTTTCGATTATCTGCTGCGGGTTGATTTTGACCACCATAAATGCCGATGCGGGAATATTCTCCACCAGTTTGTCGCCACTGCCGCTCTTACTGCAGGAAGTGAGCATACAAGCGACCAATGCCAATGACATCAGTCCGCCAAGCGCCCTTAGCGCGAGCTTTTTCAATTTCATAAATGTTTATTATTGGTTATTAAACGATTAGCTTGTCACAACGATGCGGATTGCAATGCAAGCACATAATATAGACGCGCGATGCGCCAAAATGTTACATCTTACGGCCGGCAACCGCACATTATCCAACGGTATCAATCCGATACCATCTCTCCACAAAGATACTCATTTTCACACAAATCGGCTCTGCAATATCCACATCTTTATATTTATTTCACATTTAGAGATTGTCTAAATTTATATGATGCAGATTTTGAGAGGGATTGTCAGATGTATTTTTGCTTGCGATGAACGAGCGTAGCCGTAGCTACGTGACTGAAGAGCGAGCAAAAAGACGCTGGCAAGACCCTCAAAAGCAAAGTAATATGAATTTTAGACAAGCTCTTAAAGCATCCAAACAACGCGTTCTGCCGCCTGATTTCTAACTTAAATCACTCTTTTTGCTCTTGTTTAAAAGAAAAATGCTATCTTTGCCGAAAATTTTATACTTATGACACATATCTCCGAGCTTATACAATCGCTCTCCCCCTCGGCCACTCTGGCAATGTCGCAAAAGAGCAACGAACTCAAGGCACAAGGCGTCGACGTAATCAACCTCTCGGTCGGCGAACCCGACTTCAACACTCCCGAGCATATCAAGGAGGCTGCCAAACGCGCCATCGACGAGAATTTCACGTTCTATACGCCCGTTCCGGGCTATATGTCGCTGCGCAAGGCCGTGTCCCGTAAGCTCAAAGAGGAGAACGGCGTGGATTTCGCGCCCGAACAGATTGTAGTGTCAAACGGTGCGAAGCAGGCTCTGTGCAACGTGATACTCGCCTCAATCAATCCGGGCGACGAGGTGCTCATCCCTACGCCGGCATGGGTGTCGTATGTGGAGATGGTGAAACTTGCCCGCGGCACAAATGTGCTCGTGCCCACCACGCTTGAGGATAACTTCAAAATCACACCCGAGCGCCTCGAGGCCGCCATCACGCCCCGCACGCGCATGGTGCTCCTCTGCTCCCCGTCCAATCCTACCGGTTCGGTATATTCACGCGAAGAGCTTCAGGCACTTGTCGACGTAATCGCCAGATACCCCGACATCATAGTCCTCTCCGACGAGATATATGAGCATATCAATTTTACCGGTTCGTTCACATCGCTGGCATCGTTCCCCGAAATAGCCGACCGTGTGGTAATAATCAACGGTGTGTCAAAAGCCTACGCCATGACCGGATGGCGCATCGGTTACTGTGCCGCTCCGCTGTGGCTCGCCAAGGCTGTCAACAAGCTGCAAAGCCAGTATACTTCGGGATGTTCCTCGATAGCCCAGAAAGCCGCCGAAGCCGCCTACGACGGCCCTCAGGACTGCGTGCACGAGATGTGTGAGGCGTTCCGCCGCCGCCGCGACCTCGTGGTGGAACTGGCGCGACAGATTCCCGGCCTCGAATGCAATGAGCCGCAAGGCGCGTTCTATCTCTTCCCGCGCGTAACTTCATTCCTCGGCAAATCGGACGGCGAACAGACCGTCAACACTTCCGGCGAACTCGCGCTCTACCTGCTCGACAAGGCGCATGTGGCCACGGTCGACGGTGCCGCATTCTGCCTCGACGGGTATATCCGCCTGAGCTATGCCACTTCCGACGACAATATCCGCGAAGCAATGCGCCGCATAGCCGGGGCGCTCGCCAAACTGAAATAACAGTCAAACCGACATAACTCCAACATAACTATTCAAATGGACTTCATACAGGAACTCACCTGGCGCGGCATGATTCACTCCGTGACTCCCGGCGCCGACGAACAACTCAAAAAAGGCATGACTACGGCCTACCTGGGCATCGACCCGACGGCCGACTCCCTACATATAGGCCACCTCGTGGGCGTGATGATGCTCAAGCATTTCCAGCGCGCCGGCCACCGTCCCATCGCCCTCGTAGGCGGCGCGACAGGCATGATAGGCGACCCCTCGATGAAAAGCCAGGAGCGCAAACTCATCGACGAGGAGACTCTGCGCCACAACCAGGAGGCCATCAAACGCCAGCTCGCGAAATTCCTCGATTTCGACTCCGACGCACCCAACGCGGCCGTGCTCGTCAACAACTACGACTGGATGAAAAACTTCTCGTTCCTCGAGTTCATCCGCGACATCGGCAAGCATATCACCGTCAACTACATGATGGCCAAGGATTCGGTCAAGAAACGTCTTTCGGGCGAGTCGCGCGAAGGCATGTCGTTCACCGAATTCTCATACCAGCTCCTCCAGGGATATGACTTCCTCCATCTCTACGAAGACATGGGATGCCGCCTGCAGCTCGGAGGCTCCGACCAGTGGGGCAACATGACCACCGGAACCGAGCTCATACGCCGCATCAAGGGCGCCGACGACGCATTCGCCCTCACCTGCCCCCTCATCACCAAGGCCGACGGAGGCAAATTCGGCAAGACGGAGAGCGGCAACGTATGGCTCGACCCGCGCTACACATCGCCCTACAAGTTCTACCAGTTCTGGCTCAACGTATCCGACGCCGACGCCGAGAAATACATCAAGATTTTCACCGCCCTGCCCAAGGAGGAAATCGACGACCTCGTGGCACAGCAGGCCGCCGACCCGGGCCAGCGTCCGCTGCAGAAACGTCTCGCAAAGGAAATCACTACAATGGTGCACAGCGCCGAAGACTACGAGGCGGCAGTAGAGGCATCGCAGATACTCTTCTCCAACAAAGCGTCGGAGACACTGCGCAAAATCGACGAAGACACGCTCTTGGCCGTATTCGAAGGCGTTCCGCAGTTTGAAATCTCGCTCGACGCCCTCAACGGCGACACCAAGATAGCCGACCTTCTCACCGAGAAAGCCGCCGTATTCCCCTCCAAAGCCGAGCTCCGCAAGCTCGCCCAGCAAGGCGGATTCTCAATCAACAAAGAGAAAGTCAGCGACGTCTACGCCCCCGCGACCGCCGACCTCCTCCTCAACAACAAATACATCCTCATCCAAAAAGGCAAGAAAAACTACTTCCTCCTCCGCGTGAAATAACCCTCCTGCGCGTGAAATAACAAGGAAATGTACCACCACAAAAAAACGCCGGCAACGGAGACCGCGAATAAACATCGCGCACCCCATTGCCGGCATTTTTACACCCCAAAGAGCGAATAAGCGAATTTAGGCGTAATTGCAAGACGTAAATTTGGAAATTAGCATCATTTTTCCTAACTTTACGCCGCATTAGCACTACTTAAACGAGCTTGATTATCAACTACAAACTACATCTGACCGATTGGCTATAAAACACGCAGTTGACCGGTATGAAATAAAAACCATCAAAATTTCGCAAGACTTTGCAGTCGAGAAAAAGCCCCTAACTTTTGGAACAAGCAAGTATAACCTATTGATTAGTACGCATATACTAATCCAATGGGGATAGGAAGATTTGCCATAGCCCAAAAATCGCCAATCATAGCAACACACCGAAATGGCGACGGAAAACTTACATTTCATCCCGCTGTACATACAAAATCCCGAGATTCGTCCTGCCGACGGAGAAACGGCGGTATGGGTAGTCATGCGCTCAAAAAAAGAGAAAATCATCATCTCCATACCGTCAGCAGACACAGGACGTGCCATGACCGAGCGGTTATACGGCTATGAGCTCATACAGCAACGCGTGCATGAATTCTTCATGCCGATGAAAGAAAGTGTCACGATAAAAGCCGGGCGCCACATAAAGAAAGTATCACCTGCCATACCCGACATATTTTTCGTCAACGACACCATAAGCAATATCGACGCATTAGTCCGACAAAACATAGGAGTGGAATACCTCTACATAAAAGGCTTGCCGTATCGTCAGCCGGTCATAATCCGCGACAGTGAAATGGCAAACTTCATAGCCGCCACCACTTCAAGCCAACGGGTGACATTCCACACCGCAGGCGACGACAACCTCTCCCACATCATAGGGCGCCGCGTCCGCATCCCCCACAACGACACCGTAATAGAAGGCGAGCTCCTGACCGTACGCGGCTCACGCTACCGCCGTCTCCGCGTCCGCCTCCGCGACTGCCTCGTAGCCTACATAGACCTCACCCTCCCCACCACTACATTGATTGAGGTTGTGGACTAAACATTTTTTCTGCTGTCACCAACTTAAAGCGACGCATATCCGGATTTAATTTCAAAATCAAATTAAAAATATAAAATGCCCCATTATTGCATTGTCAGTCAAGAAGTCAATCAACGAATAGAGTCTGTCGACATGGCAAAGGGTATTATTTATTATTATATCAATTTATTATTATATCAATAATTATGAATGAATATTTTTTAGATTACGTCGATTCCTGCTCCAAAGCAGCAATGGCAGACTCATTCAATAAAAAATACCTGATAGACGAACCTCTGTCATATAGGACTATGGGCGGTGCAATAGTGACCAAATATGGAATCGACAATGGTGGCAGTAATAAGGCCATATCACAATATTTATCCGGCAATTATATCTACCTCGGCGAATGGCTGAGCATCTGGGGCCATTGCATAACAGACAACCTGAAGAAACTTTGGGCAATAGAGCGAGTAAAGGAGAATAATCCCGGGAAAGAATATAAACTCTGCGCAGCCAAAATTACTAACGCAGAGTATTGCAGCAATTTCAAAGAGCTTATAGCTAAATTGGGGATAAACTTCGACGAAATATTATTTGTGGAGCAACCCACTAAATTTGAATGCCTGATAATTCCTGATGACAGCATGATACTTAAAGACGATTCGAGGTACTATTACAAAGAATTTGCCGAAATTACTAATTCTATACGTGATACTATTCAAATTCGCACCAACTTACCTGAGAAAATTTACTTCAGTCGCACTAAGATAAAAAAAAATCATCGGGATTATGGAGAAAAAGTAATAGAAGATACTTTCCGCAAACTCGGTTACACGATATTTTATCCCGAGCTGTTAGATTTTGACACGCAACTCATGCTCTTAAGGAACTGCAAATATTTTGCATGCACTGAGGGGAGCATCTCTCACAATGTAATTTTCTGTGAAGATGGGGTAAACTTAATAATTATCAGGAAAGTGTGCGGTCTCATAAGGTATCAATTTATTTTGAATGAAATTCGAAAAGTAAAAGCCATCTATATAGATTCTTTTGTGACTCCATATTTTATGGGTGATTTTTGGTGTGGCCCATTCCTTTTATGTCGGAGAGAAAATCTAGTTAACTTCGCAAAGGAACAATCAGGATTAGTACTCAAACCACGTCTTTCGAAAAGAGCGTTTATAAAATACATCAATTCTTTGGTGATAAAATCACTTCGCCGCCGCAAAATGCCGAATAAGAGCAATAATTTCAAATTTTATAAACAGCTAATGCTCAAAAATATCATATAATTTCCGAGCCAACATTTTATTGCTGTTTTTATCTAATCATTGACCGACAATGATGCAATATTTAAAAAATCTGATTTCGAGGGCAAAGTGCCTGTTATCAGGCATAAAATACGTAAGAGACTCAGCCATACACCCTTACGCAAAAATAGGGGGGGGTATTTTGTTAAAAGGCGATGTTCATGTCAGCGCACATGCCAAAGTCAGTTCGGACAAGGACGGGAGAATTATACTATACCGGCATTCAAGATTACACCCAAACAGCAGAATCGAAGCCATGAGCAACTCTTTGGTCGAAATTAAAGAGTCAGCGATGCTGAGCCCTGGCAGTGTGATTTTTGCTCACGCCAACAGTCAGATTATTATAGGCAACGGAACTTCCATATCGGAATATACCCTCGTTACCGCGCAGAACAAGGTTAATATCGGTGAGGAAGTGCTTATGGGTCCGAATGTATTTATTGCTGACTATAACCATGAATATCGGGATATTACGAAACCAATCAACCGTCAGGGGCATGTCTTTACTGACAAAGACGGCAATTTAAACGAAGTGAACATTGGAGACGGATGTTGGCTTGGCAAGAATGTGGTAATTGTGGGAAACGTCACTATCGGTAGAAATACAGTTATTGGAGCAAACTCAACAGTAGTAAAAGACATTCCGGACAATAGTGTAGCGGTAGGAAATCCAGCAAATGTGATAAAACGATATAATTTTACCACAAATAATTGGGATAGAGTGTAATCTTTAGTTACAAGCAAATTTTGCCTATACCAATCTAAGTACTATCAACATTGGACTATATGTTTTCAGCAGAACCAATAACTAAGCGAAAAGTAGTTAATAGCGTAAAATGGAGCGCTATAGAGAAATATTCCTCGCAAGGTATTCAATTTCTTGTTAGCGTTATCATGGCACGCCTGCTTACGCCTGCCGAATATGGAATTCTGGGTATTATCGGCGTATTTATCGGATTCACTCAAGTTTTTATAAATACAGGTCTTTCGCAAGCGTTGATAAGCAAAAAAATATGTACAGATGATGACTATAGTACTGCAAACTGGATTAATATAGGAATTAGTTTAATCTGCTATTTCATATTATTTTTTGTTGCGCCCATAATATCTATATTCTATTCTGAACCAATACTGATTCCTACAATTCGCGTAATGTCTCTGACATTTATTATTGGAGCATTTTCTGCAGTTGGCAAAACAAAATTGACAAAGGAGTTAAGATTCAAACAGATTTCATTAGTGACGTTCGTAACTTGCGTTTTCTCTGGTATTATAGGCATCTTCATGGCCTATATGGGAATGGGGGTATGGGCATTAGTGCTCCAAAGCGTGCTTGCAGAACTACTTTCCTCTATATGCATTATACTAATAGCTAAATATAAATTTAGTTTGAAATTAAAAAAGGATTCATTTAAAGAGCTGTTCAGATTTGGATCTAAGATTCTCGGTAGTGACATTATTTGGTATATCTTTAGTAATATATATCCACTGGTTATCGGAAAGGCTTTTAATCCTCAAAGTGTTGGATATTTTACTCGAGCGTCATCATACTCGTCATTAGTTCCGTCAAATTTCTGCGGTGTGCTTGATAAAGTATTATTACCCATATTTGCAGCTATAAAAGATGATGATCTACGACTTGAACGTTTTTATAAAAAATCGGTTCTGGTTACATCATTTTTAATCATAACAGGAAATTTCATCCTGATAGGACTCGCATACCCATTGATTTTAAATATGCTGACCGAAAAATGGCTCCCATGTGTACCATTGCTTCAGATATTATGTCTATCTAAGTTATTTATTCATATTAATTCGAGTAATAGTCGGTTATATATAGCGAAAGGATTACCGGAATTATTCTTAAAAATGTCATTCATCTTGCAACCGCTTCATTTGTTGATAATAATAATTTCGCTTAATTTCGGTCTAATGGGCTTGGCTTGGGGCGAAGTACTCTTCTCCGTTACGAACACGATAACCACTCTATTTCTATGTAAGAAGTATATAGGTATTAATCCATTTAAAATACTCTCACCTATAATTCCGGTTATAATTTATTCAGGCGCTTGGGGTTTGTTATCTATGTTAGCTTTTCGGTTTTGGATAGAACCATCCGTTCTAAACTTAATTTTTGCTTTAGCAGTAATCATAACTGGGATTTGTTTTTGCCTACGAATTTTTAGCCCAGAGATTTATTATGAACTTAAAAATATTGTTAAGAGATAACAATAAAAAAATAATGATTTTATGAAATAAAACGTCATGAACATTCGCCTTTCTCAAATATTCAATAGCATAAAATGTCGTTCATACACTTTAACACGAAAACTTTGCCGAGTGACCAACACTATCTATGAATATTTCAAATCTTCAAACAATAGTGTAATTTTGAATTCATGGACAGAATATCGGTTCGGAAAAGTAAAACAGCGCAATTGGGGGGATGAGCTTAATGTTTACCTTATGGAGGAACTAATTGGGACAAAGGCAATTATTAGAGATGATGTTTTAAAAAGTCGTAAACTCAATTATGCCGTTATCGGTTCTTTAATACCACAAAATATTGATTGCGAAACCATAATTTGGGGTGCCGGCACTTTTTATGACAAATGCCAATTACCGTACAAACCGCTAAAGGTTTGTGCAGTTAGAGGTAAAATTACCCGAAAAGTATTAATCGACAATGGGATAGAATGTCCTAAAATATATGGTGATCCAGCCTTAATTTTACCTTATGTCTACAAACCAGCAGTGGATAAAAAGTACCGATTGGGGTTAATTTGTCATATTAATGACGAAAAATCAAGCGTTTATCATGAATTTCTTAAAAAATATCCCAAAGACATTTTGCCAATTAAACTTCATGATTATGGCGACTGGCATTCGGTCATCGATAAGATTTGTTCCTGTGAAGTAATTGCTTCAAGCAGCTTGCATGGAATTATAGTTTCCGATGCCTATGGTATACCAAACATTTGGCTACAAAGCCTAAGTTGGATTCCAGGAGGAAACATTAAATTTCTAGATTATTTTTCCGGTGTAAATCGAGATCCTGTTGACCCGGTAATTTTAGAAGATGGACAAAATTTGCAAATTTTGCTGGACAAAGCGTCTGGATATATTCCTATTAATTATGATATAATACCTCTTCTTAAAGCATGTCCTTTCCCTATTAAAGACCTTTTATAAAATTTTAATGGTTACAATTCAAGATGATTTCGTTTATTATCCCTGTATATAACGTAGAACGGTATCTTCGCAAATGTCTGGACTCGCTGCTTGCACAGGATCATGACGATTGGGAAGCGGTATTGGTTGACGACGGTAGCACCGATTGCAGCGGAGCGATTTGCGATGAATATGCGGCACGTGACAGGCATCTGCGCGTATACCACAAAGCGAATGAAGGGGTTAGCTTGGCGCGTAACCTCGGGCTCGACAATGCCCGCGGGGAATGGATATGGTTTGTCGACTCGGATGACTGGATTTCAGAAGATGCATTGAGCCGACTCGCCGAAACCATCCACAATGTAAACTGCGACACCATATTTTTCGGTATTGAATACTATGATAAAAAGAATAATCTCATAGGACAGGAGGACAGGAGTAGTGCAGTTGATTTATCTAAGGACAAGACGATAATGGAATGGGATTATCCTCCCCAGAATTATCTGCTCAAACGCGAAATTGTCGAGTCCAACAGACTGCGTTTTACTCCAGACACACCAACAGGGGAAGACTTAGAGTTTCAATACAAATATCTTATGCTTTGCGACCGACCGGTCGCGATTGAGCATAGACTATACCGCTGCCTGCGGCGCCAAGGGTCGGCCATGCGCAATCCGAAGACTCTTGAGAATATCGCCAAATGCTCTCCCGCCATACTTTCTCGTCTTGTAGATTTTATCGTAGAGAACAACATAAAGGAGAGTGACTGGCTTGCAGCGCGGCTGTGCCGGTCGTTCAAAGCGGCAATGAGTTCAAATTATTTTGTAAAAGGATATCGCGAAGGGCTTCAACAGCGGCTCAGGGATGCCGACCGGCGGCTTAAATCGGCCGGATTCGGGAAGTATGCCGACGCAGCTGTAAAAATCGGAGTCCGCAACCTGCGCGCATATTTCCTTTTCCAGGATTTCAGGCGTATTTTGAAACGATGAAAATAGTAAGAATAGACGGCGGATTAGGCAACCAAATGTTCTGTTACGCATTTGCTGTCGCACTGTCTGAAGCTTCAGGTGAGGAGGTGCTTCTTGACACGCACCGCTATAAGTTTTTTCCTAACCACAACGGATACGAACTACCGGATATATTTAATGTCCGTTTTCACGATGCCAACATGCGGCAGTTGTGGAAAGTGACATATCCCGCCAAATCCGTGCTGATGAGCCGTATATTCTACCGGCTTCCTCACAGGCGCAGCGAGATTGTAGAAAACTATTGTAAATGCTACCCTGACATTTTCAAAAACCCACGTGACGGCTATTACATCGGCAATTGGCAGTGGTATAAATACTTTGACAATATCCGCGAGAAAGTGTTTTCTCATCTGTCGTTTAAAAAGTCATTGACGGGTCAAAATCTTGAATTATATTGTCGACTTGTCGGAAAAGACAATACTGTAAGTATTCACATTCGCCGCGGCGATTACCTCTCTACTCCTGATTACTGCAACATCTGCGACCTTGAGTATTATTCACGAGCAATCAATTTGGTGCGAGAACACCTTGGCCATTCCGGGCATTTCGCTATTTTCAGCAACGACATGGCGTGGTGTGCCAAGCACATATCTCCTTTGCTTTGCGAGGATGAAGTCACAATGGTCGACTGGAATAAAGGGATAGACAGCTACAACGACATCCGTCTGATGAGCGCATGCCGGGTTAACATCGTGGCCAACAGCAGCTTCTCATGGTGGGGAGCGTATATGAACTCTCGGCCTGACAAAATGGTAATAGCTCCCGAACGATGGATTAACCGCCCATTAGAATACCGCATTCAATGCGATGACTGGATTTGCATATGATACGACTGTCAATAATCATACCGGTTTATAATGTCGAGCAATATATTGCCCGATGTCTTGATTCATGTCTCAGCCAGAACATTCCGTCTGAGGAGTATGAAATAATCATAGTCAATGACGGATCTCCTGACGGATCAATGGCAATTGTGGATAACTTTTGTCAGAAGCATAAGAATATCCGGATTATTAACCGTGAGAACGGAGGGCTGTCAGCAGCCCGCAATACCGGCCTTGAATACGCAGAAGGAGAATACGTATGGTTCATTGACAGTGATGACCGCATATCGGCCGATTGCATCAGAGACTTACTGAATTACGCTGAAACAAACGACCTTGACGTCCTTTGTTTGGGATTAAACCTTGAATACAAAGATGGAAGAATAGAGAAATTCCCGATTAAATGCGACGAGATAATGCATATATATGATGGTAAAGATTTCATCGTAAAAGTAGGGATGCCTCCTGCCGCATGGGCTGCTATTTACCGTCGCGAACTGTTACTCCGCAATGGTCTGAAATTTTATGAAGGGATACTTCATGAAGACCATGAATTCACTCCCCGAGCCTATTGTCTTGCAGGGCGCATAGCATATTATGATGCTCAGATATATTATTATAATCAACGTGACGGGGGAATAATGAAAAGCAGCAATAATCTACGAAGATGCCGTGACCTCCTGACTGTCGCAGACTCACTTTATGCTTTTACCACCGAAAAACTTTCAAAAGACTCAGATACGTACAGAGCAATGATGCAGAAAGTGTATTTTTGCATCACTCAGTCACTTACCTTCTACTCAAAAGAGGCATTCCCTTTATCAATTTATCGTGATAGACCATATTTCCCGATGAACCCCCAATATTGTTCATCAAGATTGAGACTTAAGATAATGCTTGCAAATATATCTCTTCGATTATACATATTAATAAACTTAATAAACCGATGTCTGAAAAAGTAAAAAACCGAATCACATTTATTGACATTGCCAAAGGTGTGGCGATGTTGCTTGTGGTGATGCACCATTGCGGAGGAAATCTCGACCGCGGAATGAGTGTAATCACAATAATCGATGTGCCGCTTTTTTTCCTCTGCAGTGGTTATCTTGCCTATAAGCCATCCTACTCCTATCGACGGGAGTTTATTAAAAAGACAAAGGGAATTCTCTTCCCGTTTGTCCTCGCAATGTGTTTTATCAGCCTGTGGCGAAGAGAAAATGTAATCGACCTGTTTTGCAACGACATTACTAAATCTGGATATTGGTTTCTTGAAGCGCTTTACATAGTTTTTATCCTTTGGTGGGGAACACATTTTATTTCACTAAGAAACAAAATGTTACAAATTCCTGTATGCATTATCGTCGAGATAGGGTTGTTGGGCGCGTCGAAATTTCTGCCGGAATCAATTGACAATATATTCTGCTTTTCATCATTGGCAAGATATTACCCATGTTTTGTTGCCGGAGCAATGCTTCGCGAATATAATATCCGGGCAATACGCAATAAATGGATTGGATTGGGACTGATAGTTGTCACCATATTAGGCTTCGGGCATTGGTCAACATCTAACAATATCGATTTCATTCTGCAAGTTGGTGCATATATTACTTCTGCCATATTGCTGTTTTACTTCATAAGGGTTATTGAAAAAGAAATTCCTTGTATTATTTCCTCACAACTGAGCATTATCGGTCAATATTCTCTCAACATATATATTATCCATTTCTTCCTCGTGCCGAATATTGCCGACGGTCTCCCTGATGCGTTCATTATCCATCTCGTATATTCACTCGCGCTTGCTATTGTCATAAGTTACGTTTCAATGGTAATAGGCAGATTCCTTACTGCAATGACGCCTCTTGACAAGGTGCTTAGATAATATCCATTCTATGTATAAACGTACAGTAAAAATAAAATTCCTGGACTATTGGAGCAGTTTCTATGACAATGAGATGGAAGACTGCCTCATAATGCGCATCCTGCGCAGACACTATGACGTTGAGATATGCGATGACGCCGACTATGTGTTCTTCTCCACAATGGGGGAATCACATTGGAGTGTGCCAGACCGGTGTGTGAAGATATACCAGACCGGAGAAAACCTCGTGCCCGATTTCAATGCCTGTGACTATGCCATCGGCTTCGAATGGATGGATTACGGCGACCGCTATATCCGGTTTCCCAACTATATGTTTTACGACGCGGACATGCTACATGCCATGGAACAGAAGCATGAGCTGCCCGACGGATATGACATAGCCAGTGAAAAGCCTGATTTCTGCAGTTTTGTAGTGAGCAACCACCGTAACCCTCGCCGTAACGAAGCCTTTGAGGCTCTCTGCCGCTACAAGCGGGTTGATTCCGGCGGACGTTTTCTCAACAATATCGGGGGGCCGGTAGACGATAAAATGGAATTTGACCGCAGGCACCGCTTCTCGCTTTGCTTCGAGAACGGAACACACGCTGGCTATACAACCGAAAAACTTGTACAGGCATTTGCCGCTCGCACTATACCAATTTACTGGGGCGACCCCGAAGTAGGACGCGTATTTAACACGAAGGCGCTTATTGATGCATACTCTTTCAGGTCGTTTGACGATCTCGTATCCCGTATCAAAGAGATTGACGAGAATCCAGAACTTTATCTCTCCATTCTCCGACAACCAGCACTGCAAAAAGACGCACTTTCAGTTGACGAGCTGCTCACCCGCTTCGAAGGATGGTTACTCAAAATATTCGAGCAACCAATCGAAAATGCCTATCGACGCAATCGTGAAATGCACGGTCGCTGGTACATCGAACGCAGATTAAAAATCGACGCCAAAGCCAACCGCAAAGCAATATGGCAGATGCGCCGCCAATGGATAAAAAAAGCATGGAAGCACTTAAAACGCAAAGTCTCGCGCAGGTAAACACCGCCGTGACCCAACGAGTGACATACTGGGATGTTGCCAAGGCAATAGCCATAATATGCGTGGTATGGGGGCACTGTCTGCAAAATATGACAGCCGACTCCAACTATTGGCACACAGACTTCATTAGCCGTCTGATAATCTCATTCCACATGCCACTTTTCATGGTCATCAGCGGTTATTTCGCCTACAATTCATTATTTCGTCCTATAGCTTCGACATTGAAAAAGAAGGGAATCCAATTGATATTACCTTCCATCTCGTGGTATTTAATCGTTTCTCTGCTTGCAATGGTATTCCACCGCGACTTCCGCGCGGAACGGTTTGGCGATATTATAACGACTTTGCCATATTCATATTGGTTCCTAAAGTCCCTGTTTGCATGCTATCTTATCACATTAATCGGAGCTAAACTTATGCAGTGGCATAAGTGGACAATAATATTGTATGCGGTAGCAATATTTTGCGGAGGGGAAATTCTCAACTATGCCGGCACAATCTCAATGCTTCCATTCTTCCTCGCCGGAGTCATTGTCCACAATTATAAAGACGTGTTATATAATTACCACAAATCGGTAACAGCTGTCAGCGCATTATCATTCATCGTGCTTTTCGTAATGTACGACAGTAGCGATTATAACATGTATCTCAATCCGTTTACGCATAGCAGGGGAGGATACAATACACTATTAATCAGAACATTAATTGGAGCATCAGGAAGTATATCAATACTTGTTTTAATACGTTGCGTTTCTCTAAAACTGCAAAACGCAAAGATAATAAAGATTTTAGCTACAACGGGTACAATGACGCTTGGCATATATTGCATCCAAGTAATTATAGCCGAAGGATTAATCAAATCCTCATCAGTCTACTTGGAGCGTCTTCTTATAGGAATGCGTGACAATATACAAATCTTTGTATATGATTTTATAATTACACCCACCACCGCTATTGCTACAGTGTTATTCGCCATCGCTCTTATTAAAATATTAAAACAGCATAAATATTCCAGACTAATCCTATTGGGTGAACTGAAATGAAGACATTTATTTCATATATAAACAACTTGCTGATTCCTCTGTTACCGGAGACGCGATGCTTTGCTCTAAAGCGTTGGATGTGGAAGCGCGCAGGAGTGAAAATCGGGCGCAACGTGCGTATCAGTTCCTCTGCCAAAATATCCGGTTCAGGGGAACTATCAATCGGAGACAACACATGGGTGGGTATTCAATGTGTCATTGTAACCTCCTCTCGCATCATAATCGGTGCAAATGTCGACATAGCGCCAAAAGTATACATCGGTACGGGCACACATACAATTAACCCGCGTTCCGAACACATCGCCGCTACCGATATCAGCCGTGATGTAACAATAGGTGACGGTTGCTGGCTCTGCGTCAACTCAACCATTTTGCCCGGGACGGAACTCTCGACGAAGACAGTAGTTGGCGCAGGAGCAGTAGTTGGCTCGGTATTTAAAGAAACTTGTATCCTGATTGCCGGCATTCCTGCAAAGAAAATCAAATCTTATGTTTAAACTGAAATCATTTTTACATTACATAAAGACCGACATAGGTTGGCTTGCTTTCCTACTTGCGCTATTTATCACGAGCAAAACATTGGGATTGCGTTTGTTTAATCCCGATATCATGTATTATGCCATACTAATATCAATAGCGGTTATAATGCTGGTACACAGCGTAAGATTTGATATGGTATGCTGTGTATTCCTGATGTACATCCCTATCAACATATTAATCACGGACCCTCCGGCCTTATTCCTTCCATGGTTAAGATTCGGTCTGTTCGCAATTATTTTTATTACGGCATCACCTCTGATTAAATCTGATTATGGGAAAAAACTTAGATTCAAAATATTTCGTGGAATTATCATTTGTTGTATAATAATTTCTGTAATTTCTTTTTTCTGTTATTTTCTCGGCATCAATATGATGAGAAGTCAATGGGATGGTTCGGCACTTACTAACTATCAAAGCCACAATTCAGGCACATTCGGCGGAATAACCACCCAATCAATGCTGTTGGGTCCAATCAGTGGTATTGCAGTGATTACTTGTACATATTTTGCGTTGAACCGCAACAAAAAATTTTGGATTTTTGCCGGTATGTGTGCCGGCTCACTACTTTTTTCGGCTTCAAGAGCCTCTTTGCTGGGCACAATAGCCGGCGAAATTGTATTGTTTTATTTTTCTTCAAGACATTTCGGAAAAACGGCTAAACGCATTATGCAGGTAACACTTCTTTTAGCGGTCACCTATCCATTATGGAACGGAGCATTGAAGGGTCTGGAAGCAAAGAATAAAGGAGATATAACTGCAGGTATTAATTTAGATTCGCGAAGAGAAAAATGGGAAATACGAATTGAGGAATGGAAGGACTCTCCAATTTTTGGTATTGGCTTCTGCAGCGTGTCAAGCCGCGATTCTGTAGCAATTGGCGGAAAAATTGAACCGGGATCATCATGGCTCGCAATTCTCTCTATGACAGGTTCAATAGGTTTCATACTCTTTATTCTCATATTCCTGCGTGCTGCAAAAACGTCTTTATCACCTCGACGTCCGTCAGGAGCTGTACTCGGAGCAATACTTATAATGCTCGGTTTTCACATGATAGCCGAAGGCCATATATTTTCCGGTGGAGGTTTTCTTTGCTTCATGGTATGGCTGTCAATAGGGTGCGCAACTGATTATACACCTGAAAAAATATTTAATTTCAAGAAAAGATATGAAAGTGACATTTTTCATAAATTACCTCAACCATCATCAGGTGCTGGTAGCTGACGAAATGCACCGGCTGCTTGGCGATGACTTCAGGTTCGTGGCCACATTCCCCCGCAATCCTTGTGAACTGAAGGGAGGAATCGATTACAGCACACGTCCCTATTGCCTGCTCGCAGCCGAAAAGCATGAACATAATGAATTGGCACATAAATTAAACCTATCTTCTGACGTGTGTGTATTCGGTGCCGGCAATCTTGAATGGGAGCGGGAACGCGCCTCGACCAATAAACTTTCTTTTGAAATAAGCGAGCGTTGGTTCAAACGCGGATGGATCAATGTTTTTTCGCCTCGCTTACTGAAATGGTGGTGGCTGTATCAGACCAAACTCCACTGCAAATCTTTCTATAAACTGTGTGCAAGCGGTTTTACCGCATCCGATTGCAATAGATTGCTGACGTTCAGGAATCGCTGCTACCGATGGGGTTATTTCACCTCTGTTCCCGATATCAAGGATGAAAAATACTTTGAAGCCTCGGAGGGTGTTTCAAAGATAAAAATCTTGTGGGTAGCAAGATTTTTATCTTTGAAGCACCCGGAACTGCCGTTGCTTATGGCAAAAAGATTAAAGGAAAAAGGCAAAATCTTTGAATTGGATTACTACGGTTCGGGACCCAAGGAAGAGAAAACGAGGCAACTTGCCCATGATTTGGGGCTTGATAATGTAGTTACGTTCCATGGTGCAGTTCCAAACGACAAGGTTTATGACGCAATGCTCAACGCCGATGTGTTCCTCTTCACGTCCGACAGCAACGAAGGATGGGGGGCGGTGGCTAACGAATCAATGGCAAACGCCTGCGTTCTGGTTGCCTCCGACGCCATCGGAAGCACCCCTTATCTTATAAAGGACGGCTGCAACGGTCTGGTCTTTCGTTCCAAGGATGTCGAATCGCTGACTGAAAAGGTGGAATGGCTTTTGAATAATCCCGCAGAAATCAGACGATTGAAACGAAATGCTTACAATACAATGAAAGAGTTATGGAATCCTTCCAACGCCGCCATATCTCTTTTGCGACTCCTCGACGATTTGCAGAATGGACGCGAACTTACAATCAAAGAAGGTCCCTGCTCAAAAGCGTGATGTTATGATAAATCCGATACTTATAGACGCATTGCACATCAACATGGGCGGGGCCTTGATGATACTAAATCATCTTGTCGACCGCCTTGTAGACCGGGATGTCGATTTTGTCCTCCTGAAGGATGACCGTTGTCCGCGACTGAGGTCGGAGGACAAAGTCAAGAGAATGGAAGTGATGTCATGTGCAGAAAGTGTCAGAAAAAGATACTACAAAGCCTATCGCAAGGACTTCAAAGCGATTTTATGTCTCGGCAACATCCCCCCCGCCATCAAGATGCCAGTTCCGGTCCACACCTACATCCACAACGTCAGCTTACTTGATATCCCGGCAGACTACACTCTTAAGTCAAAAATAAAATCCCGCTTGAAACGGCTCTATCTCAGGTCTCTTGCCAAAAACACCGATACGTGGATTGTACAGACGAGCAACACGGCGGAAATTGTCAAAAGACAACTGCCTTGCAAAAACAAGCGGGTGCTTGAATATCCGTTTTTTTTTATTCCCGAAAACATGAACCGCATACCGTGGGAAGAGCGTCGCGATTATGTGTTCATAGGGGAAGAAACGGGGGCAAAGGGGATGAGATATCTCATAGAGGCATGGAAAATACTTTCAGGCCTTGGATTCCGCAAGACACTCCATCTCACCACCATCGCCCCTGAACTCAAAGATCAAATCGATGATGCCATTGCTGCCGGCGCCAGAATAAACAACCATGGCCGAGTGGATTTTGATGAAGTCATATCTCTTTACAATCATTCAAAAGCAATCATCTATCCCTCCCTCAACGAGAGCCTCGGCCTTGGTATTATCGAGGCAGCCAATGCCGGCTGCGACATCATTGGCTGCGACCTCCCTTATCTCCATGCCGTCTGCATTCCTTCCGCCTCATTCAAGCCTTGCGATTCTAAATCAATTGCTGAGGCCGTGCTAAGATACGAAAAAGGCAGTCTGCCAAAGACCATGTTGACTATTCTTGACATGTCAGACAAACTTATAGATCTTATTGTCAAAAATCATACTCCCAATGCAATCAAATAATATTTGTGTCATTATTGTGACTTACAACGGAATGAAGTGGTTGAACAGATGCCTTTCCGATTTGATGACATCAACCACAAGTGTAGATGTTGTGGTTGTTGACAACCAATCTAACGACGGAACCGTTGATTTCATCAAAAAGCATTATCCAAATATAAAGTTATTTGAGATGAATCGAAATTTAGGTTTCGGACAAGCCAACAATTATGGGATGAGACATGCTCTTGAGCACAACTATGATTATGTCTTTTTGTTAAATCAAGATGCCTACGTGTATCCCGATATGTTTGAAAAATTAATTGAGGGGGTGAATAACGCTGATATTGACAATATAGGAATTGCATCTCCACTGCAACTTCATCCTAATGGGGAATGGCTTGAAGAACACTTTAAAGCATACATAAAACACTGCATATCAATAGATAGTAGATCGGGGAGGGTGATTTGTGTGGAAGGTGTCCAGGCAGCCGGATGGTTGATTCCAAGAAGAACATTGGAAACCATCGGAGGATTCAACCCCATATTTTTCCATTATGGCGAGGATGAAAATTATTTTCAGAGAGTAAATTATCATGGACTTAAAACTGTAGTCGTGACATCAGCAAAAATGATTCACGATCACATAGATTATGGCAAGCGTGAGCTTGAGAGCAAAGATAAAATTTTCCGGATGCTTAAGTCTCAGAGTTTCCTCAATATAAATAAGACTCTTTGGAATATTGCTTATGATTGCAGCGTATGGACTTGCCGTGGAGTATATCATGCTATGAAGTATCGAAATCTTTCTCTTTTTACCTCCACCGTTTCAGCGATAGCACGAAACATCGCTAAATTAAAAGAATATAACAGCAACAGAGCATTGGCTAAAAGACGAGATGCCCAATGGTTGATGAAAGAAATATTAAAATGAAAATCACAGTCATTACAATAGTCTATAATGATTTAGTCGGAATTGAATCGACCATCTCAAGTGTAATACGCCAGTCTGCATTTCAATCGATGGAATACATTGTTGTAGACGGTGCTTCTACCGACGGGACAACTGAGGCAATAAAGAAATATCTCGGAAAAATTGCACATTATATCTGTGAGCCTGATAGTGGCATATACAACGCCATGAACAAAGGTTTGAAACATGCCACCGGCGACTATGTGATATTTATCAACAGCGGAGATTCTTTTACTGACGACCAAGTCGTTGAAAATATCATAAAATACATAGGCAATGATAATCCGGATGTAGTCTTTGGAAATTATCGGGAAATTTCCAATAATTTCATTTCACGCGTCATTCCATGCAGAAACGCCGAAAAAATATGGTATGGACCTGTTGCCTCTCATCAATCTACATTATATCGTGTTGAGCATTTGCGCAGACACAACCTGAGATATGATGAATCGTATCGGATTGCCGCTGACTATAAACTCACTGCAGAAGCTATTGTAAAAGCTTCATCGGTTTTGAAGACAGATATATGCATCAGCGATTTTGATATCAGCGGTGTCTCTTCAACAAACCAAAATAAGGGACTTGCAGAGGCCAACCGCGTAAGAAAAGAGGTGTTTGAATGGAATGCCATCAAAATCGCATCCTTGTCAGCCGTTTTGCTTTGTGCCCGCTATGCAAAAAAATATCTGAATCCCATTTATAAATTGATAAGATTTAGATGAACAGAATTTCATTTATAATACCTGCCTACAACGCCGGCAAATACATCAAGAGATGCATTGACAGCATCATTTCTCTGAATCTTGACGACTATGAAATAATAGTAGTCAATGATGGTTCCTCTGACAACACTTCTTCCATTGTCAACCACATGGCCAATACAAATGAAAGAGTCATGGTTATTGACAAGGAGAACGAAGGCGTAAGCGCTGCAAGGAATGATGGCATGGACAAAGCCACGGGGGATTTTATCATGTTTGTGGATGCAGACGATTATCTTACAGATTCGTTTGCCAGCTCCTTAAAGAGGGGGGGGAGTTTCGAGCCCGATGACTTGATGATTTTCGGCATGGATCGTAAGTCAAGAAATGGTGACGTTTCAAAATGGAATTATGAATCCCACAGATACACGGATTCGGAAATTCTGAATCTTCTCATGGATATGGACGCATTACCGTTGGGAAGTCCCTGTGCCAAACTTTTTAAAACATCAATATTAAAGGGCCACAACATCCGATTCAATCCCGGACAAAAACTATTTGAAGATGCGTGTTTTGTCTACAATTATCTGAAACACTGCAGGTCAGTCCTGGTGAGCGATATCTCGATCTATTTCTATGATACGAGCGGTTCTGTTTCATCAGGCTTTTATGGAGAAGTGTTCTTCCGCGACTTTACTGAATATTTGAGAGCTCAAAAAGATTTGATAGAACATCTTCTCTCAAGGAAACCATCTTCGAATGTTGAATCTTCCAATGCGTTAACGGATGTATTGGATGAACGCAATTCATTCCAACACGTAGCGACACTCTACAAACTATATCGCTCATCATCTACAGAAAAACGACAATGGCTTGAAAAATGCCTTTCCTATGCAAATTCAACTGACCCGCAATGGTATAAATATCGTAATGTCGGATTGCCCAAATATGTGGCCAAACTCCGCAACCATCCTGTCGCATTGCATATTATATTGTCATTTATCTTCAAAATAGAATCGATAAAGAATCGTCATAAATGATATATTCCTCACAAACAAAACCTCTTGACCTCACCGCCATAATCCTCACCAAGGACGAACACCTCCACATCGCTCGCTGCCTTGAGAATGTTAATCGAATAGCCAAGAAAATATTCGTTATCGACTGTCATTCCACGGACGGCACTCAGGATATAGCCCGCAGCCTCGGCGCGGAGGTAATCGAGCATGACTGGCTCGGTAACCAGGCTGCACAGTTCAACTGGGCACTGGACAATCTCCAGATTGATACTGAGTGGATCCTTAGGCTTGATGCGGATGAATATCTCACGGATGAATTGATCAAAGAACTTGAAACCTATGTGCCATACGCCCCGGAGGATGTAAGTGCCTTGGTGCTACCTTTGGGTCGGGCGTTCATGGGCCGAGTGCTGAAGCACGGCATTGTCAATGGCGTCAGCATGATCCGTATGTTCAGACGAGGAAAGGCTAGATACGAGAACCGCATCATGGACGAGCATCTACAAGTGCTTGAAGGGGTCACTCATACTTGTAAACATCAATTCATCGATGACAACAGGATGCCGTTGAGCCATTTCATTGCCAAGCACAACGCATATGCCGACCGTGAGGCCAGACTGCTCCTTGAGCAAGAATTTGGCAATGCCGAAATCGAAGAAGGATATGCAGACTCAGTGAAATCAAAAAGGGGACAGAAAGCCATGTATGCCCGGATGCCCCTGTTTTGGCGAGCATTCGGGTACTTCTGTTATCGCTATTTCATAAAACTCGGCTTCCTTGATGGCAAGGAAGGTTTCCTTTGGGATTTCCTTCAAGGATGGTGGTATCGTACATTGGTCGATGCAAAAGTATATGAGATCAAACGTAAAAGCGAGGGTAAACCTGAACGAATCAGGGCTATTTTGAAAGATGAATATAATATCCACATATGACGTGATTTATTTTTTTAACGCTTTTTCTTCTGTCATACGAAAATGAAAATTTCGATAATCACAGCAGCGTATAACAGTGCCGCTACACTTGGGGACACTATGCATAGTGTTTTATCCCAAAGCTACGACGACTGGGAGCATATCGTTGTCGATGGTGGCTCAAGGGACGGTACACTGGAGTTGATACGCGACATAGACCCACGCTATGCTGGACGTCTCCGCTGGGTCAGCGAGCCGGACCACGGGATCTATGACGCTATGAACAAGGGTATCGCAATGGCTACGGGCGATGTCATCGGCATACTCAACTCGGATGACTTTTACACTTCTGACGATATTCTTGAACGTGTCGCAAACGAAATTGATGCCGGTAAAGATATTGATGCTATCTATGGCGATATTCATTTCGTAAACGGCGCGGATTTGAATCGTTGTGTCAGGTATTATTCATCAAAAAGGTTTCATCGTTGGAAAATGTGCATGGGTTATCAGCCAGCTCACCCCAGTTTTTATTGCCGCCGGAAAATATATGAGCAATATGGCGTTTTTGACACCGGTTTTAAGGTAGGGGCCGACTTTGAGCATCTCTTACGCCTGATTTATGTCAACCGTATCAATGCACGGTATATCCCTCTTGATTTCGTGACAATGCGCACCGGAGGAGCGTCAACATCCGGAATCAGCAGCTATATAACCATAATGCGGGATAAACTTAAAGCATTTCGCAAACATGGCATACGATGGGCGTATCTGACAATTTGGATGTGCTATCCATCAAAACTAATGGAAGTATTAATGCCAAGACACTCTAAAAATAAATCTTTATAATCTCGCTAAACCAACCAATCATGGCAAAGAAAGTATTCGTCAGCGGCTGCTACGACATGCTCCATAGCGGGCATGTGGCATTTTTTAAATCGGCCGCACAGTATGGCGACCTGTACGTAGGCATCGGTTCCGACGAGACAATACTCCACTATAAGAACCGCAAGACAGTCTACTCGGAGAAGGAACGCCTGTATATGGTCAAGGCCATACGGTATGTCACTGACGCATACATCAATGCCGGCAGCGGCATCATGGACTTCGTGCCCACACTCGATATCGTCAAACCTGACATGTTCGTAGTGAACACCGACGGCGGAAGCGAGGAGAAGCGCCGGCTGTGTGAAGAGCGCGGCATCGAATACATCGAGCTGGAACGTGTGCCCGACGCCGGACTCGAAGCCCGCTCCACCACATCGCTCCGCACCAACGTCAAATCAAACATCCCCTACCGCATAGATCTGGCCGGCACATGGATTGACCAGCCTTACGTATCGGAACATTATCCGGGATGGGCCATCACCATATCAATCGAGCCGACACAGGAATTCATGGAACGTGGCGGACTGTCGACCTCGACACGCAACGCCGCCCGCAAGATATGGCCTTACGAGCTACCAAACTACAACGAGGAGATGCTCGCACGCCTGCTGTTCTGCTTCGAGAACGACCCCGAGAATCACGGACACATATCGGGAGCGCAGGATGCCATCGGCATCTGCATGTCAGGACTGGCGCGGCATTACTACAACAACCGCTATTGGCCCGAGAGGATAGAGTCGGTGCATGACGAGAATGTGTTATCATGGCTTGAAAGCCATATTGCCCTCGTGCCAATGTTTCCGCGACGGCCGGGTGTAGACATCCTCGCCGGAAAGGATATAACTCGCGACAAAGTGAAAATGCTTGCCGACGCCGCCGAGCGGTGCTGGGATGCCATACTTGCCCGCGACCTTGACGCATTCGCCAAAGCGTACTCCGACTCGTTCAACGCCCAGGTGGCAATGTTTCCGGCTATGATGCAGCCGGGAGTCGATGAGTATATCGAACGGTGCAAAGCTGCCGGAGCGAAGGCATGGAAGATGTGCGGAGCCGGCGGCGGCGGACATCTTGCAATCGTGGTCGACAAGGTGCCGGAGTTTGCTGTCCCTATCAGAATCAGGAGGCAGTAAAATGAATCAGGAAGCAGTATAATGAAATTACTTATAACGGGAATACATGGATTTGTGGGGAGTAATCTTGTGGGGGCGCTGAAGGGTCGCCATGAGATTTACGGACTCGATATTGTCACTCCGGAGAAAGAGGGGGTGGTGAGGACCTATACTTGGGACGACCTCGATGCGGGACGGGTGCCTGAGGTGGATGCCGTGATACATCTCGCCGGTAAAGCCCATGACACAAAGAACAAGTCGCATGCCGACGTATATTTCAAGGTCAACACGGGTCTTACTCAGAAGATTTACGACTATTATCTGCAGTCGCCGGCACGTAAATTCATATTTTTCAGTTCGGTAAAGGCTGCTGCCGACAGCGTGGAGGGGGATATTCTTGACGAGAATATCACGCCAAAGCCTGTGGGGCCTTACGGCGAAAGCAAAATCAAGGCGGAGGAATATATCCGGACAAAGTGGGACAACGCCGGAAAGGCAACCTACATATTCCGTCCCTGCATGATACACGGACCGGGTAACAAAGGGAATCTCAACCTGCTCCACTCGGTGATACGCCACGGGATACCATGGCCGCTGGGAGCTTTTGACAATCTGCGGTCGTTCACATCGATTGACAACCTCACGCATATCATCGGGCGTCTGCTTGAGAGCGACGCTCCAACGGGCATCTACAATATCGGCGATGACAGACCGCTGTCGACCAACGAGCTCATACGGCTCATGTGCGATACAATGGGCAAGAAGCCACGGATATGGAAAATGCCGCGCGTGATGGTGCGTTTCATGGCCTCGACCGGGTCGGTGCTCCATCTGCCGCTCAACAAGGAGCGGCTGCGCAAACTGACCGAGAATTATGTGGTTGACAACGGCAAAATCAAACGTGCGCTCGGAATCGAGGAGCTGCCGGTCAGCTCGGCCGAGGGAATCAGACGCACAATCAAGTCGTTTGGGAATTCATAATTCACTGTTAGCAATTCATAATTCACAATTATTTTTTTTGTGTGTGCGTGCGTGGGGGAGGGTGTTGCAGAACTCGATTTTAGCTGACCGCGGTTGAAAACCGCGGCTACTACTCGGTTAATTCTAAATCTATAATATATCCGGATTTATTTTATATGGAATATGTAATTATTGCTGTTATATTGCTTGTGGCGGAACTGGTATATTTCAGGATTGCCGACCGCTTCAATATCATAGACAAGCCGAATGAACGGAGTTCGCACACGAGGATAACCCTCCGCGGAGGAGGTGTGATATTCCTTGTAGGCGCATGGGTATGGGCGGCATTTTTCGGAGTGCACTATATCTGGTTCCTTACGGGGCTGACGCTTATCGGGGCTGTCAGTTTCGTTGACGATGTGCATTCGACGCCTAACGCACTGCGGCTCGTGGCACAGTTCTCGGCCATGATGCTGATGTTCATCAACCTGCACCTGTACGAATCATCGACCTGGTGGGTGATAGTGCCGGCGCTGATAGTGTGCGTGGGCATCATCAACGCCTACAACTTCATGGACGGCATCAACGGCATCACGGGATGCTACTCGCTGGCCGTGATAGCGCCGCTGTTCTATCTCAACATGGAGATACATTTCATCGATGAGAGCCTGCTGGCTGTGACCGCTCTGAGTGCCGCGGTATTCTTAGTGTTCAATTTCAGGAAGAAAGCCAAATGCTTCGCGGGCGACGTAGGGTCGATCAGCATAGCGTTCATAGTGCTGTTCGCGCTCGGACGGCTCATCATGGCTACGGGCAATCCGGTGTACCTGCTGTTTCTGGCAGTCTATGGCGCCGACACTGTGCTGACGATAATACACCGCATCATGCTTAAGGAGAATCTTGGCGAGGCACACCGCAAACATGCCTACCAGATAATGTCGAACGAGCTTAAAATGCGTCATACACTGGTATCGGTCATCTACATGGCATTGCAGCTCGCCATATCGTTCGGATTAATCGCAATCGGTGACCGCACAGGCCAATGGATATATTTCTGTGCCATAATTGCAATACTTGCCATCGGATATTTGGTGTTTATGAAAAATTTTTATTATCTTCACGAACAATATCTACTAGCCAAGAAACCATGAACTTTATTATCGGCGAAAATATATTTGACAACCTACTGAACAAAGCCGCCTCAAACGCACGCCTACGCACAAATCTTGATTTACGCAACTCGGAGTCGGACACGTCGCAACGCATGCTGAATGCGCTGATGCCCGGCACGTCGGTGCCCGTACACCGCCATCTCACGACGTCGGAGACGGTGGTACTGCTTAAGGGACGCCTTGCCGAGGTCTATTTCGACGACAACGGCAACGAAACCGAACGCATCGAGCTTGACGCCAACGGCACGAACCGCGGAGTGCAGATAGAAGCAAGCCGCTGGCACACCATCGACGTGCATGAGCCGTCGGTCATCATCGAGGTAAAGGACGGTGCGTATGCACCGCTCGCCGATGACGAGGTACTGTAAAACGGGGGGGGGCGGTAACTCCCTATATATCACTCTACAATCTATAATTTCTGTAACCTATAGTAATCCTAATACAAAATAGAATGAGTTATTTTTCAAAAATATCAAGCTGGTATTTCACCAAAAAATCATTGCCATACTGGGCGGTAGCACTTCTTGACTGCTTTCTGGTGTTCACGTCGATGCTGTTTGTGTACTCGCTGAACAACGGCTTGATACAGACAGCGACCATGTTCTGGCCACTGTGCGCGACATTTCTGCTGTATCTGTGCTGCTATGTAGTCGGGTTCAAGCTTTTCCGCACCTATACGGGAGTTTTCCGCTACTCGTCGTTCATCGACCTGCAGCGTGTGTCGAGCGCAGTGCTGCTCGGCATGGTGATAGCCCTCGCGCTCCATTCACTGCTGCTTTACAGTGATTTCTTCATGCATATACGTGTGCGTGCCATAATCATATGGTCGGTGATGTCGCTGCTTCTGATGTGGAGCATGCGCGTGTTCGTCAAATTCCTGCATGACAACTTGTTCGCGAGCAAAAATGCCGAGAAAGTGTTCATTTACGGCGTCAAGGACGGCGGTATTGCCATAGCCAAAAGCCTCGGCAACCAGGATTCGGTAAAATACACGCTGTCGGGTTTCATCTCGGATGAAGCCGACATGTGCGGCAGAATGCTGATGGGGGTAACGGTCTATGCCAACGACAGCCACCTCACAGACAACATGAAGCGCAAGGAGGCGAGCAAGCTGCTCGTATCGCCCTTTCTCACGGAAAAACTGCGTGAGAACCAGCGCATGATCAACAATCTCATCGAAGCCGGCATAAAGATACTGATATACAACCAGGTGCAGGAATGGGACGGCAAGAGCGGCATACGTACACAGCAGTTGCGCGAGATTGAAATCGAGGACCTGCTGCCGCGCGAAAAGATTGACATCGACATCGCTGCCACGTGTCGCCAGCTTTCGGGCAAACGAATACTCATCACGGGGGCTGCCGGTTCGATAGGCAGCGAAATCGTGCGCCAGGTATCGATATACGCTCCCGACAAGCTGATACTGATAGACCAGGCCGAGACGCCGCTCCATGACGTGCGTCTGTTCATGGCACGCGAGTTTCCGGGACTGGAAGCGCACACCATTGTGGCCGACATTGCCCACAAAAGCCGCATGACGGAGATATTCGACATGTACCGGCCCCAGTATGTGTTCCACGCGGCTGCCTACAAGCATGTGCCGATGATGGAGGACAATCCCGCCGAAGCAATACAGAACAACGTGGAGGGCACGCGCATCATAGCCGACCTTTCCGTAAGATATAACACGGAGAAATTCGTGATGGTCAGCACGGACAAGGCCGTGAACCCGACCAATGTGATGGGATGCTCGAAACGTATATGCGAGATATACGTGCAGGCGCTCGACAAGGCCATCAAGGAGGGCAAGGTGAAGAGCAAGACGCAGTTTGTCACGACACGCTTCGGCAATGTGCTGGGCTCGAACGGCTCGGTAATTCCTATCTTCAAGGAGCAGATAAAACGGGGCGGTCCGCTCACGGTGACCCATCCCGACATAATCAGATATTTCATGCTTATACCCGAGGCGTGCAAGCTCGTGCTTGAGGCGGGAACGATAGGAAAAGGGGGCGAGATATTCGTATTTGACATGGGCGAACCGGTGAAGATAGTCGACCTGGCAAAACGGATGATCAAACTGAGCGGTGCCGACGTGCAAATCAAGTTCACCGGTCTGCGCGACGGCGAGAAACTCTACGAGGAGGTGCTCAACGAGAAGGAGATAACGCTCCCGACAATGCATCCGAAAATCATGATAGCCAAGGTGCGTGAATATGACTATAGTTCGATTGTCCCGGTATTTAATGAGCTGTACAATTCATCGCTTGGAGAGGACAACATGTCGATAGTGAGGCGAATGAAACGTCTTGTTCCGGAATTCCACAGCCAGCATTCGGTGTATGAGGTACTCGACAAGGAGCGCCGGCAGCCGGGCACAGAAATAGGCAATTCGCTGACAAATCCCACGGATTTCGAGCGCACTATTATTGACGGCGCCCATTCAATCACTGCCATCGGCAAGGATGGTGTCAGGACTGATGCCGGCAAGAAGCAGGTGGAGGTAAAGTGAGGATAGACAATCAGGAGATATGGAAGCCGCGGGAATTTTTTTCCGCGGCTTTTTTGTGTGGAGATTGGTGGGATTCCGCTTACGCGTCATCACTGGGCTATAAATGCATTTACGAGGGTTTAGAGAACTTACAATAGTAGGGACGCACGGCCTGTGCGTCCGACAACAAACTGATAATCAATGCTTTCTTTCCGGACGCACAGACCGTGCGTCCCTACAGTGGGGAGAAAGTTGGATCAGTAGTCGGAGAAGAGGGTGGGTTTGATTACTATGCCTACGCGGAGCTGGGAGTGGAATTTGTTGTAGTCGAGGAGGCCTTCGCCGTAACCGTTGTAGTATTGGAGGAAGAGGTACTGGTTCTGGTTGTTGCTTAGTTTCCAGGCGAGCTCGAAGATGGTGTTGTAGTTGAGGTTCCAGCCGCGGCGCTTGACGAGGACTACGGAGGCGTTCCAGCGCTTGTTGTTGGAGATGTAGGATGTACCGACCTGATAGATGCCGCAGTAGTCGAGGATGTCCTTGTTGTTTTCGCCGTCGATAATGGGTATCCATACTTTGCCGTGGACGCTGAGGTTGGCGTCGACGATGATATTGGCTCCGAAGGTGATACGGTTCCACGAGCGCGACTGGATGCTGTCACGGCCGTTGCTTTCGTGCTCAATCTGAAATGTGAGTTTTCCGATGAAGCGGTTTTTGACGAACAGCGGTTTGCAAAGGCCGATACCGGGGTTGAAGTTGAGGTCGGTCATCGGCAATGATTCCTCGAGGACGTTCCAGAATACTTTCTGTGTGTAGAAGAGGTAGAGGTATGTGTTCCAGGGGAGGGTGCTTTTGGTGAGTTTCTGGGCGATTGACACCTGAAACTTGGCGTTTGTGTTCTCGCGGGTGATTTTTTGGCCGATTGCGGGGCCGAAAATGAAATAATTGTCTTTGTAGAGGCCGAAATAGGGGCCTTTGTCAAATTCGTGCCGCACGGAGTCGGTGTTGAGCCGCTGTCCGTCGACAGTCACAATCTGAGCGCCTGCCTGCGGTGAGGCCAACATGGCGACCATGACTGCAATAAACAGATTACAGATTATTTTTTTCATCATTGCAAAGATAAATATCTATTTTATATTTAGCCAATCAACTTTGTATGATTTTGTGTCCTTTTAGTAGAATTTTTTACTTAATTTTGCGGCATGAAGCTATACAAATCAATATATTTGAATATCATAGTGCCACTTACGGCACTGTGCATCGCATCGCTCGCCACAAGCTGCGGCGGGAAAAAACCTTACAGAATCGACGGTACGGTAGAGGGCCTGGGCACACAGAACATCACGGCCATATACCATGACGGTACGTCGCTCAGGACCATGACTACCAACGCCGTCAATTCGGCGTTCCACATCGAGGGTAGTTCGGAACAGCCCGTCATCATCGAGCTGTATGACAACCAGCGTCAACGCATAGGCTGCGTAGCGGCCAGAAACGGCGAGGAGATAAAGGTGAAATTCAAGGCTGCCGACCGCTGTTTCATGGAGGCGACGGGCGACGAGCTGTCGGCGGCGCTCGGCGAATTCCTCAAAAAGAATGCCAAGGGACTCAATGACGCGATAGAGCGTCAGATAGCTACGGCTCCATCGGCCGAACTCTCGGCACTTTTAGCCGGATATTATTACGACATCAACGAAGATGCCGTGCGTGCCGACTCCATACTGTCGCTTATTGACAACAATGTGGTAATGTCAAACGCCATGCTGCGCTCCAAAGCGGAGATTGCCGCTCGTATGGCCGAAACGCCCGATTCGGTACCGGTGCTCGAACTGTATTCATGGAACGACACTGTGGTGAGATTCAAGCCGTCGAAGAAAACCGCCACGCTCTATATCTTCACCGACGCTCACAGGATGCCCGACTCGATTGTGGACTACGCCGACTCTCTGGCGCGCGATATACGGGTGGCGTCGGTCAGGATGTCGATTGACTCGTTCGGGTGGCACAACGATTGCCGCCGCTTCTCCAAGAAGGTGGAACATCTGTGGGCGCTCGGGGGCGTAAACAATGCCGTGCTTCGGGTGCTCAACATACCGAGGCTGCCCTATTTCGTTGTCGCCGACACCACCTCACGCCTGACATACCGCGGCACGACGCTTCCGGTGATTTCCAAGTAACCGACCTCCTTCCGAAATATCAATCAACCGTACAAATCCCATACCATGCTTGCCAAAACTTACGCCGCCGCCCTCCAGGGTATAGATGCCATCACAGTGACCGTAGAAGTGGTCGTGGACAAGGGCATAGGGTACACTATCGTGGGATTGCCCGACACGGCTGTCAAGGAGGCGGGCGAGCGCATACAGACGGCGCTGTCGCAGTCGGGACAGGAATGGCCACGGCGCCACACGGTGGTCAACCTCTCCCCTGCCGACGTGCGCAAAGAGGGCGCCGCCTACGACCTTCCGATGGCGATAGGGATACTTGCCGCCAACGAGAAAATACCGGTTGAGCGTCCGGCCGATTTCGTGATGATAGGCGAACTGTCGCTTGACGGGACGGTGCTTCCGGTGAAGGGGGTGCTCCCGATGGCGATAATGGCCCGCAAGGCGGGGTTCAAGGGGATGATAGTGCCGAAGGCCAACGAGACGGAAGCGGCGGTAGTCAACGACATTGACATCTACGGCGTGGAAAGCCTCAGGGAGGTGGTTGATTTCTTCAACGGGACACTCAACATAGAGCCTACGGTGGTGAACACCCGTGAGGAGTTTGCCAAAGGTTCCGACATCAGCGACCTCGATTTCAGCGATGTCAAGGGGCAGGAGAATGTGAAGCGTGCGTTTGAGGTGGCATGCGCCGGGGGGCACAACATACTGCTTGTGGGACCTCCCGGGTCGGGAAAATCAATGATGGCTAAGCGGCTGCCGTCAATCATGCCTCCGCTCACTCTCGCCGAGGCACTGGAGACGACCAAGATACACTCCGTGGCCGGAAAACTGGGACGCGGGTCGATGCTGATGACGTCGCGACCGTTCCGCGCACCGCACCACACCATCTCGCCGGTGGCTCTCGTAGGAGGCGGGGCGAGTCCGATGCCGGGAGAGATTTCGCTCGCACACAACGGGGTGCTTTTTCTCGATGAATTTCCGGAGTTCAGCCGGTCGGTGCTTGAGGTGATGCGTCAGCCGCTTGAGGACAGGCATATATCGATAAGCCGCGCACGGTATGCCATCGACTATCCGGCGGGGTTCATGCTTGTGGCGTCGATGAATCCGTGTCCGTGCGGATACTACAACCACCCGACCAAAGAATGCACATGCGCCCCCGGTGCGGTGCAGCGGTATTTAGGGCGCATATCGGGGCCGCTGCTCGACCGCATAGACATTCAGGTGGAGATAATGCCGGTGCCGTTTGACGAACTGTCGTCGCTCCGACAGGGGGAAAGCTCGGAGGCGATACGCCGGCGCGTGGTCGAGGCAAGGCATATACAGTCAGTGAGATACGCAGGGCATCCGGGGGTATTCTGCAACGCGCAGATGACGTCGAAGATGCTTACGGAATACGGGCGACCCGACCGCGAGGGACTCGAGATGCTGCGCACGGCGATGGATAGATTCAACATGTCGGCCCGCGCCTACGACCGCATACTGAAAGTGGCACGCACCATAGCCGACCTCGACAAGAGCACCGAGGTAAAGAGCCGGCACATCGCGGAGGCGATAAGCTACCGCAACCTCGACCGCTCGAACTGGGGCCAGACGTACCGGGGGTGAGGCGAGCGAGGGCGTTTATTCCGCTTACGCGTCATCACTCGGCTGAATTACCAATATTGATACACCGGAAGAAATGGCATTATAACTCCGTGATGACGCGTAAGCGGAATAAAGAGAGAAATTGCATGATGAATTGCCATAATTAATTTATAATCTGTATGACCATAGAAAAGCCGGAAAAGCCGAAATATCCGTTTAATAAAGAGCTGAAGCACCGGAATACACGACGTGCAGCTTTTTGTAATTATCTTGAGCCGGGCTTTTTCATGATTACCATAACCTCAGCTCCCGGAATACCTGCATTTTCCGCCATATCCGGCACTCCAGAAGCGCCTATCGTATCATACAGCAGGCTGGGGGCTGTCATACGGGATAAAATAGAGTCCATACCGTCATATACGCCGCAACTTAATGTCATTGAATATGTAGTAATGCCCGACCATATACATATTCTTCTGGAGATAGCGATACGGCTTCCGAGACATTTAGGGAAAGTAATCGGGGGATTCATGGGCGGGTGTACCGTCGGAGCGAGGAAATCCGGTATAATTACGGACAACGCATCGGTCTTTGAAAAGAATTATCACGACCGTGCCATGACGAAGATCGGTCAAATCGGCTGCGTACGCAATTATATCCGTGACAATCCGCGCCGGTTGCTTATCAAGCGGTTGCATCCGGATTTCTTCCAACGACATATTCATCTGAATATCGCAGGAAGAGAATATGCCGCATACGGAAACATCTTTCTCCTGCGTCATGACTATCTCATGCCGGTACGCATACACCGCCGCTGGAGCAAACGAGAATTTGAGGCATACGAAGATGAGTGTCTGTCGGAGATAGCGAAAGGCGCCATTGCCGTCTCACCTTTTATTCACCCGGCCGAAAAAGCGATACGTACAAAAGCATTAAATATGGGAGCAAGCGTAATACATCTGCGCCACGAAGGGTTTGAGGCACGATTCAAACCGAAAGGTGAAGATTTCACACTTTGTGCGGCGGGGAGATTGTTGCTTTTAGCGGCATGGCCCGGCAATACGGTATGCCGCGTCGCAGCAGGCTACGCTGAATTTCATTCCATGAACGACATGGCAAACAACATTGCTTCGCTTACCTCAGACTGCCGCATGCATATTGTCGATTTTTATAAAAAAGCATGAGGCCGGAGTGGCGGATGAATGGGGAATAGAGGGGCATGGATATTTTTTTGCGGGGATTTTTTGGGGGATATTAAAAGTATTGCTATCTTTACGAAATGGGGGTATTATTTTAGGGGAGCTATTGGGTGGGGTAGCTATTTTAGCTATGGTAGCTATCATAGCTATGGCAGACACGGTTGGTGGAGATGGAGATGGCGCGGACGCGATGAATCGCGTCCCTACTAATTATTTTTTTTGCTTAATGACTTTTAATTCAATATCCGGAGAAACTAACAATAACAATAAAATATGATGAAACGCCTTTTTTTAATTCCTGTGATAGCTCTGTTGTGTCTTGTGACAATGGGCGCAAAAGAGAAGAAAACTTCGGGCAAACGCCAGGTACAAGTGTATGGTGTGGCTTTCTACAACCTTGAAAACCTGTTTGACACCATCAACAACAACGGTAAGTATGACCTTGAATTTTCGCCTGCCGGCGCACGCCAGTGGGACGGCAAGAAATATTGGTCGAAAATCAACAATCTCGCTGATGTAATCACGCACATGACGTCGCCCACCACGCCCAACGGACCGGCTGTCATAGGCGTTTCGGAAATCGAGAACAAATCTGTGCTCGACGACTTGGTGAAGGCTGTCGACGAGAAACTGCAAGCCGAGGGTCGCCAGACATGGAACCTGCAGGTAGTACACCACGACTCTCCCGACCGCCGCGGTGTCGACGTGGGCTGTCTGTACAATCCGCGCCAGTTCCGTATGCTCGACGTGACGAACACGACGCTGCGCATACCGAACTATGAGTCGTTCCGCACGCGCGACCAGATGTGCGTGACGGGAATACTCGGGGGCGACACGGTGTCGGTGATTGTCAACCACTGGCCTTCACGCCTGGGCGGCCAGGAACAGTCGTCGTACCTGCGCGAGGCTGCCGGAGCGCTTTCGAAGGAGATTGCCGACTCGCTGTGGCGCATACGTCCCAACCAGGGTGTAATCGTGATGGGCGACCTCAACGACGACCCGCAGGACAAATCGTGCGCGGTGGCTCTCGGCGCCAAGAAAGATATTGACGACGTGGCTCCCCACGGATTCTACAATCCCTGGTGGAAGATACTCGACAAGGGTATCGGCACGCTCGCCTACAAGGGACAATGGAACCTGTTCGACCAGATAATAGTAAGCGGCACGCTACTCAAGCGCAACGGCGCCACGGTGTACTACAACAACGCGAAGGTCAACAACTTCGATTTCCTGCGCGACACCGAGGGACAGCGCCAGGGATATCCTCGCCGCACGTTCTCGGCCGGTGTATGGCTCGACGGATACTCCGACCACTACCCCACCGAGATTTTCCTCGTGAAGGAACGGAAGTAGCGGGACGCTCGGCCGGTGGCGATTTGATGATTGAGAAGGGGCGTCTCGTCCCCTTTCGTTAATTGATGAAAGTTACCACGGGGGCGAGACGCCCCCGCCCCTACAACTTCGCTTTAATTATATCTGTATTTACATCTTTTTTAATTCAATCCATGAAACGATTTTCGATTTTTTCGGTGATAGCGGGACTGTTCGGCTCGCTGTTCACCACGCAGGCCGCCGCGCCTACCACTCTGCAACAACCCGACTGGAGCCGCAATGCCGTCATCTATGAGGTGAACTGGCGCCAGATGACACCCGGAGGCACGCTTCCGGAACTTACCGATCAGCTGCCGCGACTGAAGGATCTGGGCGTGGACGTGCTGTGGCTGATGCCGATACATCCGATATCGGAGCTTAACCGCAAGGGTGGTTTAGGCAGCTATTACGCAGTGAAGGACTACAAGTCCGTCAATCCCGAGTTAGGCACGATGGAGCAGTTCAAGGACTTCGTAAAGAAGGCTCACGAGCAGGGCTTCAAGGTGATAATCGACTGGGTGCCCAACCATTCGGGCTGCGACAACGCCTGGGTGAAAGAGCATCCCGACTGGTACGCGCTCGACGAGAACGGCAAGATGTTCGGCCCGTTTGACTGGACCGACGTGTATAAATTCGACTACTCCAACCCGGCAATGCGCGCAGGAATGATCGACGCGATGAAATTCTGGCTGACCGAAGCCGACATCGACGGATTCCGCTGCGACGTGGCCATGCAGGTGCCTACCGATTTCTGGAACGAGGCGCGCCCGCAGCTCGACGCGGCCAAAGAGGGGGGCATATTCATGCTCGCCGAGGCATCGGAGCCCGACTTAGTGGAGCATGCGTTCAACATGGCCTACAACTGGCCGATGAAGGATGTGTTCAACGACATCGCCGCAACGGCCGGACAGCGCACATACGACGACAACAAGCTCAACACGGCACATGCCGACGCCATTGACCGGCTGCTCGACAAGCAGGAGAAGGAGTTCGCACAGGATTCATACCTTATGAACATGATTACCAACCATGACCTCAACTCATGGGAGGGCACGGAGTTCCAGCGCTTAGGCAACCTTACGAATGCATTCGCCGTGCTGTCGTACACGCTTCCCGGCATGCCGCTGATATATACGGGACAGGAAGCGGGAATGGACCGCGCGTTTGAATTTTTCGTAAAGGACGTGCCTCCCGTTTTCGAGCCGCGCAACGAATATTTCACATTCTATCAGAAGCTGAACGCGCTGAAGCATAACGAGAAGGCATTGCAGGCAGGCGTGAAGGGGGGCAAGATGCACCGCTACGCCACCACTTCGCCCGACCTTTACATCTTCTCGCGCTCGGTCGACGGGTCGAACGTGCTTGTAATGGCCAATATCGGCAACAAAGCCGCCGACGTGGTCTACACCGGCGAGGCTCCGGCCGCAAGCACCTACAATTTCGACTACATGAAGGGCGCCAAAGCCAAGCTGCCCACTAAACTGGCTCCGGGCGAGTATTATATATTTATCGGGGAGTAAGATACCACGGGGGCGAGACGCCCCCGCTCCACTCAAAACGCGACGATTGCGATATTTTTTTCGCTGTCGTCGCGTTTTTATATTTTTTATCTTTCCGTACCCCGATAATTAAAATGTAGTTAATATGTATATCTTAAATTTATGGGGATATAAGCATAAGATTGCCAAATAATTAGAATGCCTTATAAAAGTCGGGTGGAGCGGTGATATATCCGGATATATAGACATCCGCTATCGTCGGGAAACGGTATATTGAGAAAAACAAGTTCTTTACAACGACTACATTATTGGGGAATAACAATATAGTTAATATGTTGTAAATATGATAATTATCTACCCCCACCCACTACTTTTTCAACATATCACATTGGCTGCGCGGGATATGTTGCATATATTTGCAAATGTATTCACGCAATAAAACAAAATATCAAATTTTAATCGGAACACATAGAACAATCCTAATTCCTCTAACCAATCCTTAATCATTACATGAACAAATCTTTTCGTAAAGATTTGGTAACCGAAAGCAAGTGTTGCAGGATCCCATTGTCCTGCAACACTCTCTCCTAAAAAGCATAGTAAAATATAATAATTATAAAAATCATGAGAAAGTTTACTTCTTTTTTAGCCTTGTTAGTGATAGCCTTCGCGCTCCCCGACAAGGTAAAAGCATGGGATTTCAGCGGAGGCACAAATCCATGGAAAATAGAATTAGAGTTTAACTCGCCGTACTCCACTGAACCGGCAGCCATGACTCTTGACAAAGAGAATGGGATATGGAATTCCACAGTATTTATTGCCCAAGGGTCGGACCTCGAGTTCAAAATGAAGCCATTTTATGGCGAAGCAGGAGGCAACGACAGCTTCACTATCGGCAACAGCAATTATACGGCAAGTCCTGCAGGCGGTTGGGTAGATGCCTCGACAAGCGGGAACGATAGCTGGTATAAATTACACGGGCTCACCAAAGGGATAAAATATCGTATAGATTTCACCGAGGACGGCACCAAGGATAACGATATTTTCAGATACCGAGTCGTGGAGATACCTGAGGAGACCATTTATCTCTATAAAATGACCGACGATGATGCCAAACCCGTAGAGTGCATAGGCACGGCGAGCAACGACAACGGCAAATTCACATTCTATCAGGATCTGGACCAAAGGGCTTTTCTGTTCCTTTCAAGGAATGCCGGTGCTACGACATGGGGAGAGATGGGCGCCGACTACGGGCGCTTCAATCCCGACGGATCGGACATACACCTGCCGGCAAGTAATACCGCTTTCATAAGCAACAATGATAAAGGCTCATGGTATGTGCCCAATACCGGAAGATATACCATAACGGTGGACTGGAGCAACAGGACTTTGAGCGCCGTAAACAATATCTATATATACAGCAGTGAAGACAGCTGGCATTCACAAAAAGGGAAGGCCACGCCTACGGCGTATGGCAAATATACCTTTACCGTCGACCTGAAAGCGCATGAATATATCGTATTGTCGGAGAAAGACATGGATAAATTCAATGTCGGAGACTACAACTGGACTCCAGGCAATGACAAGGAACTCAAGCAGAACGAGACCACGTCATTCAGCTATAACAAAGATGGTGCATGGTACGCCACGAAAGCAGGAAAATACTGCATCGAGGTAGACTGGATGAACAAGACGTTCAAGGCATTTACAGTGGCTGTGCACATGCCGCTGTCGTCGACCGACTTTGCCGATGGCAAGAAGCACTACTTCCTGGTGGGCGAACGCATAGGCGAATGGCACCTGCAGCCCGAATGGGAATTCAAGGAGGTGAACGGCGAGCTTGTGCTCAACAACCGGTTCATCTACATAGGGGCATTCGCAGTAGGCGTCGTTGACAATTACAATGACTATATACATCATAAATTCACATATTATTGCAATAACCGGACGTTTGAACCCGACGACTTAACGAACGCCATCGCCATACCGGGCGAGGGAAGAGTGTACGACCAGGCAAAGGGCGCGACACGTTTCAATCCCTCGGATGTATTTTATGCAAATTTTGATAAAACCGGGGACTATTTCACCGGCCGCGGCACATTCATGAGCGAAATCAAGGTATCGCTCAACAACGACAAGCTGCCTACGGAGATAACGTTCACCAAAGGTTCGACGGAAGAAGCTGCAAAGCAGCGCGTGTTTACCCTCGTGGGCAACCAAATCATCAACCAGAACTTCAACAACGACTCTGGCATCGGCAACACTACGATGCACAACCGCGGATATGACGGCTGGTTTGACAGCTGGATACAATACGACCAGGCCACGAACAAACCATACGTCGACGGCAACGGCGAATACCTGTACCACACGTCGTTCACGCCCGACTATCTCGCGGCAAGCCCCGTGCAGTTCAATCTGCGTCTTGCCGACGGCAACGAATTCGCCTACACGTCAAACAATATCAAGTTTGTGGAGTGGAACAACTTGCCTAACCTCGACAGCGACCCGTACAAGAGTTACTATGAGTCATTCGGTAAGCGCACGACAATCAGCGACAACGGAGAGCATATATTCGATGACGGATATGACTTCAGACTGCACGTAGAGTGCAAGACTGACACTGCGGACAACCGCACGACTACCCTTGCCGACGGCTGGAACTGCTATGTGGTACGCGACATGTGGATCGGCGGCGACATCAAGTTCTGGTCGGGCTGGGGCGGCAACGAAGACGCCACCAACGGCGGCTACGACCACCTTGCCGTATGGCACGGCCCCAACGGCGGTCCCGACATAAACGAAAGATGGAAATATCAGGTGAAAGGCTTCGACATCAATGCCGGCGGCCTCGACGCAGTGCTCTACAAGAATGTGGCACGCAGAGGCGCCACCGACTACCGTATTTCGGAGGACGGCAAGCCAGCATACTTCAACCGCGTGATACTGTGGTTCAACAATACTGCCGGCGTGAACAATTCTTACATACAGTTCATACAGGAATCAGCCGGACCGGCCATCTTCGCGCAGACCGTGCAGAACGGCGACAAGAAGAACCATATCAGATACGACTGGTACCTCAACAAGGCCCAGAACGAGACGGGCAGCGACGCCAAAGTGGTATCCTACGAGATAATCCGCTACCGCATTGTCGACGGCAAGCCGCAATTTACCGGTTACCCGCAGGGACAAAAGGTCGACATAAAGGACAAGGGTCTGACCGTAGGAATGCTGTATGAGGGCGAAGCCGGCAAGCATCTTGATGTCACGAGATTCCTTGACAAGGGTATCCTTGATAAGAACGGTTTCGCGCCGGGTCTCTACGAATATGAGATCTATGTGACCGACGAGCATGGCGGCCGCAAGAAGGCGGTATCCAACCGCGTAGCCATCTACGAGGACGAAACAGTGACACCCAACATCGTGCCGATGCAGCTTGTGGAGCTTCGCGACGAATACGAAGACAAGTTCGGTCTGCCGCATGACAGCGCAGCGAAAGCGCTGATGGACGCCGGCGCCCCCAAAGCAACCGTAGCCGGCAAGAAGTATATGACCTACCGCGTGAACGACGGCGACAAATTCTACATAATGGAAGATATCGTTGACGGCAGCGGCAAAAACATACCGGTGGGAGTTGAAATCATCGACTCGAAGATAGCGCGTGAGTTCCTCAACAAAAACCCCGACAAATACTGGTGGACATCAAACTACTACGTGCGCTGCCTCGACTACAACAGATATGCCGCCATACTCCAGGGCTATAAAGACAACGGAACGATAACCGACGAGTCGATACCCGTGCCTACACTTGAAATAAAGGAAACCATCAAGTCAGACGCCGGTAAGACTATAGCGGAACTGAACCACGGTACAGCGAGCAAGTTTGAATTCGGCGGACAGACATACTACTCGGCGATAGTGAAACGCGGCGGTAACCTTGCCGATGCCATATTCAACGTGACGCTCAATTATATCTACCACCCTACTACGGAAGTAGGCGAGAAACCGGTCACGACACACTCGGCAGCAGGAATCGACCCGGTGACACCTCGCCCGTTCTGGCCCCTGTACCGCTACGTGTACGACCGACCCACCCGCGCACTCGGCACAGAGCATAAATGGGGCAAAATCAAAGTGCCTGTAAACAACTGGAAGGGACATAGCTCGACCGGCGATGCCATTCTTGCAGGCGATACCGCATCGGTATACGTACGCCTCGACGACATGTTTGACCCGCGTAACTTCACGCTTCAGGTCGATTTCTACCGGCCTAACGTCGACAAGGAAATATACAATTACTACGACATAAAGTATTATGTCAACATGACCAATACCGATACGGAGATTGACAAAGAGATTCAGGTGCCATTGAAAGTCGAGGCCGTGCTCCACGATGAGGCCACGAAAGACAGCGACACAGACCAAAACAAACCGACGCCCAACCGCTACCGCATGGAGTTCAAGGGAATGCACCCGCGCAACGGTGTCTATCCCACAGTGGAATTCGTGAAGACCGAATATGTGCCTAATGGCCAGGCCGGCACTCAATACAAACCGCAGACCGGCAACTTCGGCAAGATGCTTACCATCAAGGCGGAGCGCACTATGCAGGCCACCAACAACGATGGAATCACAAACGCTCATCTCGGCTATATCCAACGCGAGGACGGCAAATGGGACTGGATGTACAAAGGCCACGAGGACTTCAAGGACAATAATCCGACACTGGAGAAGCACGATGACAATGAGTATGAAGACCCGTCGACCTACGACCCGAATAGCGAAAATTACACTCCCATCAAGCCTGTATACTACCTCATCGAGCTGAATAACGGAATCGACCGGGCCACATACCCGTATCTTGTACCCCACGTCGAAGGTCACCATAAGGAAGATACGTTCAATACCGACCATCATGGCCTCATCACCAACGACGACGACCCGTTGATCGGCACATATATCGCGCAGGACTTCATCAATGATGCCACGCCCAAGATATATGCCACCGCAATCTATATATTCGAACGCCCGATAACCGGCGCCATATCTACCGACTTCGACGATCTTGAGATAGTATCGCTCAAAGTCAACGATAACGAGACAGTGACGACAAAAGCGGCCAATGCGCCCGCTCGCGTGCCGAACAAGATAACGGATAAGGAATTCGCCCTCAACGGCGCCGGGAACATGCCCAATTACTGGGAAGCACCTGATGGCAAAGTGCTTGACCTGAGCAAGGCCGACGAGACTACGGGCTACAACGGTTATATCGCGGTGAAAGGTGCCACTTACATGGATAAAAACGACGCCATAGTGACCGGAGTAGAGGACGTGCTCGCCGACATGGAGAATAGCGAGACGGTCTACTACAATCTGCAGGGTGTGCGCGTGGAAAATCCGACCGCAACCGGCGTCTATTTCCGCGTGCAGGGCAACAAAGTGACCAAATTCGTAGTGAAATAACAATAATTTTTTCTCATGATAGGGAAAGCCCCGAAGCATATAGCCGAGGGGCTTTTTTTATGGGCGATTAGAGGGGATAGGAGGAATAGGGCCAATAGGCCCTATAGGGCTTATCGGGCTTATCGGGCCTAAAGCCTATTGGGCCTATTATGCTTCCTGGGCCTATCCTCCAAAGGCGCGGGATAACTAAATTTAGGTAGTTGACGGGTGGTTAGGAGGGTGAATTTACTCAATTTCGGGTATTTCCCGAATATCGGTTATGGGGTAATTTTGCAGTATCCAAGAAGATACATTTCTGTGACCGATGAGTAAAATTTTTCTGACTATACTCGTGATTATTTCTGTGGCGGCAGATGCGGCCGGAGATGATTTTGTGCTTTCAGGCACTGTCACCGACAAGGGTGACGGCGAGCCGTTGCCGTTTGCCACGGTTAAGGTGGGAGACGGAAAGGAGGGTACACATGCCGGCGGCGACGGCCGTTGGGCAATCAGGCTTCCCGAGGGAAGATATACGGTCACAATAAGTTACATAGGCTATGCCGACGTGAAGGAAAAAATCGACCTCAATTCCGACAGGACACTGAATACGGCACTTTCAGCGGGGGGAAATTCGCTCGGCGAGGTCGTGGTGACCGCGAGCGAGAACAGATCGCTCACATCGGGCTCGCGTATTGACCGCGACGCCATGGCACATCTCCAGCCCACAAGCTTCACCGACCTGCTCGAGCTGCTTCCCGGCAATATAAGCAAGACGCCGTCGATGGGACAGGTCAACTCGATTGCGCTCCGCGAAACTGGCTTCTCGTCACCGTCGGGTTCGACAACTACATCGGCCGACTATGCCATATCGGCGCTTGGGACATCGTTTGTGGTCGACGGCGTCGCCATCAATACCGACGCGTCGCTGACCGAGGTGCCGGGTGCATCGTCGGGCGATGCCGCATACGTGCGCAATACCGTGAACCGCGGTGTCGACATGCGTACCATCCCGACCGACAATATAGAGAGCGTGGAGGTGATGCGCGGCATACCTTCAGCCGAGTACGGCAACCTGACGTCGGGCGTGGTCAACATACGCCGCATACGCCGTGCGACGCCCTGGACGGCGCGTTTCAAAGCCGACGAATACAGCAAACTGTTCTCGCTCGGCAAAGGTTTCGCTGTGGGCGGAGCGGGCAATGTAATCAACGTGGACTTAGGGTATCTCGACTCCAAAATCGACCCGCGCGACAATCTTGAGAACTATAAGCGCGTCAACGCGTCGGTGCGTGCTCGCCTGCGTTGGGAGCGGCCTTCAGCCGTGTACCTCTGGAATCTTTCGGCTGACTACACCGGTTCGTTTGACAACGCCAAGGCCGACCCCGACCTCAACCGGCGCAAAATCGACCTGTACAAAAGCCGGTATAACCGTTTCGGCGTGGCGTCCGAACTGAATGTCACGTTTCCGAAGGCAACATGGATAGAGTCGGCGGGCGTGAATGTGTCGGCCAATTACACTTCCGACAGGCTCACGCGCCAGAAACAGGTGACGCCCAACGGCACGCCGCTTGCCCCGACATCGATGGAGGAGGGAGTGCACGACGGCCGCTACCTGCTGTCGCCCTACCTGGCTGACTTCGTGAGTGACGGACGTCCGGTCGACATCACGGCGCGGCTCCGTGCCGCAGGCTCCGCGGCCATGGGCGTATGGCTCCATAAATACAAAGCAGGCGCCGAATATACATTTGTCAAAAACTACGGCAAAGGACAGATATACGACCTGCTGCGTCCCCTGTCGGGGGGATGGACCACACGTCCGCGCGCATTCAGCGACATTCCCGCGCTCAACACCGTGTCGGCCTACGTCGAGGACGGCATCACCGTGCTTGCGGGAGCCGGCAAACTGGAGGCACAGCTCGGAGCACGGCTGATAGCGCTGACCGGACTCGACAGCCGCTATTATCTGTCGGGACGCCCGTATATCGACCCCCGCGTGAATGCCGAATGGACATTTCCGTCGTTCACTGTCGGCTCGCTGCCGATGACTGTGTCGATAGGGGGCGGATACGGCATGACCACACGTATGCCGACAATCGACTATCTCTTCCCGCAGGTGCATTACTCCGATTTCGTGCAGTTGGGATACTACGACGTGCGCCACCCCGAGGAATATTCCAGAGTGAATCTGCGCACATATATCACCGACCCCACGAACTATGAGCTCCGCGCGGCGCGCAACCGCAAGTGGGAGATACGTCTGGGAATGACCTGGGGCGACAACCGCCTGTCGGTGACATATTTCGACGAGCGCCTGAGCTCGGGATTCCGATACTCTACGGTCTACGACACCTACACCTACCGCCGTTATGACGCCTCGGCCATAAATCCGTCGACGCTGACGGGGCCTCCGTCGCTTGACAATCTGCCTTACACCGACCGCACCATCCTCGACGGCTACAGCCGCGTGACCAACGGAACGCGCATCAACAAGCAGGGCATCGAGCTGCAGCTGACCACCGCCCGCTGGCAACCGCTGCGCACGGCGCTGACAGTGACCGGCGCATGGTTCCACACGCTGTATTCCAACTCGCAGATGCTGTACAAGCCGGTCAACACCGTCATCGGCAACACTGCGGTGAGCGACCTTTATGTCGGACTTTACGACACCACCGACGGACGCGCTAACGACAGGTTCTCGACCAGTTTCATGTTCGATACCCAGATACCGCGGTGGGGGCTTATTTTCACCACTACGATTCAGACAACATGGTGGACAAAACAGCGCCGCCTCGAAGAGAATCCGATGCCTGAAAGCTACCTTTCGGCCGCCGACGGCCTGCTGCATCCGTTCACCGATGCCGATACCCGCGACCCGATGCTTCAGCATCTCGTCAATACGTACAGTCCGGGAGTGTTCGAGACACAGCGTGTGCCGATGGCCATGTATGTCAATCTAAAGGCCACAAAGCAGATAGGCCGCTGGCTGAGGATTTCGGCGTTCGTCAACCGCATCATAGACTACCTGCCCGACTACTACACCAACAGCGGACTTAAAGTGCGCCGCACGTCGGAGGCCTACTTCGGCATGGAGGCGACGGTGACGATATAGCGCAACGCCGCCCCAATATATTGAATGAAACAGAATAATAAATATAAACCAATAAATAACCGACAGATGAAAATTGCAAAATTTATCCTTGCCGCCGCACTGCTCGGCGGAATGTCAGTGCAGCTGACATCATGTTCCGACGATGAAAACCCCGTGGCATACTATCCCGTGAGCGTTACCGTCAATCTTCCCGAGGAGATAGCTTCGGCAACAGTCAACAGCGAGGAGTACCGGTTTAAAAACGTATCGACCAACGAGGTCAAGACATTCACGTCGGCAGCCGAAATCGAGCTTACCGAAGGCCTTTACGATGTGACATATACAGCTCACGTGACAATGCCCAACGGCGTGGCCACAACCATGCGCGCCATGCAGCAGAGTGTCAGAATCACGGCCGGCGAGAACACCATCGACCTGACCGCCTACAATACCATCGAGGCCGATGACCTCATCATCGTCGAGGTGTTCAACTGCGGAACCACCAACTCTACCGGCGGCCAGAACCGCGACTCCTACATCAAGCTCTACAACAATACCGACAAGGTAATCTATGCCGACGGTATCACGATGTTTGAATCCGACTTCTCGACCGTACAGAAATATGAATACAATCCCGATGTGATGCCTACGCACGTGGTAGTGCGCACGCTTTTCACCGTGCCGGGCGACGGCACCCGTTTCCCCGTGCAGCCGGGCGAGTATTTCCTGATGTGCGACCGTGCCAACCGGGCGTCGGAAAATTCGTTTGACCTCACCCACGCCGACGTCGAGTGGTACGACGAGTCGCAGGTGGCCTCGCAGCAGGATACCGACAATCCCGATGTCCCCAACATGGACAAGGTGTTCAGCTACAGCCGTTCCATCACCATCCTCGACCAGTCGCAGCGTGCGTTCGGTATAGCACGTCTGCAGGTACCCGCCGACAAGTTCCTCGAGGACTACGCCTACACCGCCACCTACCAGCTTGTCACCGCCGCCGGTACATTCGACCGTACGAAGGACGGCTGCTACATGGTGCCCAACGAGTGGGTGCTCGATGTAGTGAACGTGTCGCCTCATGACAACTATGCATGGAACGTCACCTCGCCCGCACTCGACTGCGGCTGGAGCTACGTGGCGCTGAACTCTTCCGACAAGACCCGTTTCTTCAAGGGCATGCGCCGCAAGATGCTCTACCTCAATGAGGCAGGCAACCCCGTGTTCAAGGATACCAACAACTCCACCGAGGACTTCAATCCCCGCGTGACCCCCTCGGAAATCGAACTTCAGGGCACAGCCATCGATGCTGCCGGCACACTATGCACCACCCGCACATACGATGGCGTCATACCGGTGAAATGACGAGATTTCCTCTCATATTACTTTTAGCGTCAGCAGTGAGCGCCCCGGCCTACGGGCTGGAGGCGGACACTGCCGCTGTCGGCACGACAGTGACGGAGCGGATTGCCCTGCATGAGGGGATGATGCGGAGCATGCCGGCGCAGTCGTATGCCAATCCTGCCCTGAAGCAGTGGGAGCAGGCATACGGCTACAGTTCGCTCTCGGCCGGCTACCGTCGTGAGGCCGACAGCCGTGCCATCGACGTGCAGTCGGGCACGGGCGAATCGACGTGGGGACTCTCAGCCGACAGTTATATCAAGCACAAGTCGTCGACGCTGTGGGGAAGCGCTTCCTACCGCAACGGCATGTTGCACGACATACGCTGGAACGAGAGTTCGGACGCCGCGCTGATTTATCCCTATTTCACCGCCGACTCCATCGGGGGCGACATGCATACGGAGACCTACAGCTTTGCCGGAGGATATGCCGACCATACCGACCGATGGGCGTGGGGCGCCACACTGAGCTACAATGCAGGTCTCTATTACCGCAATGTCGACCCGCGTCCGCGCAACACCACCGGGCGACTTGACATATCGGCCGGAGGCGCGGTGCGCATCGGTGCTTCCGACTATCTTGCCGGCGTTTCGGCCAATTTCCGCAAATACAAGCAGTCGTGCGACATCGAGTTTGTCAACGAGCTAAGCGACAACAGCATCTGGCATCTGACCGGTCTCGGCACGCACTACGAGCGTTTTGCCGGCAACGGCTACAGCCATTACTACAACGGCCACCGATGGGGCGCTACGGCCAACCTGTTTCCCTCAACGTTGCGCGGTGCGGTTGCGTCGGTGGAGTTCACTTCGTTCAGCTTCGACCATATACTGACGGGCCTGAACAAACTGCCGCTCGAGTCGGCGACCGACAACCGGCTGTCGACTGCGGCGGGATGGCTCGCGCCGGGTGCCGTGCACGATTTCGCGGCTATGGCCGAATTATCCTACGGCAAGCGTACGGGCACGGAAAATATCTTCGGCGACCCGGCCGGGAGCGTCTATCCCCAGATAGGTGCGCTCGAGCTGTACCGCCATACGCTCACCGAAGCGCGGCTCAACATGCTGTGGCAGTGGCATGCGTCGCGGCAGACACTCCTGGCGGTCAATCCCGGTGTGGAGTGGGACTGCAGCGACGAGACGTATGCCGACCCGCGCCGCAGGCTGCTGCTGTCGTCGGTCACCCCTTCCGTCACCGTCAGGGGAGCGCGCACCTTCGGTTCATTGTGGCATGTGTCGCTTTCGGCAACATTCGCATGCGCGATACCTGTCGACAATATCTGCGAGCTGCCTGTCAACAACAGTATCCCCGCGGGGATGCAGGCTGTCGACACTGACCGCTACGACATACTCTCGAAATCAAATTCGCTGGCCGGCGTGCGCCTCAATCTGACACGCGCGGTCAACGACCGTTATGCATTCGGCCTCACGGCCTCATATTCACGGCGCAGCTATACGGCCGGCATACATTCCGACTTGGCCGACATCGCCGTTTCGTTTATTTTTTAATTTTCTTTGACAAGGACAAAAAATGAAAAAACTGACTACATTTCTTGCGCTCTTTGCCCTGATATTTCTTGCAGCGGGCGCTTCGAAACTCAATAAACTGCCGGTCGACGCCGATGTGCGCATCGGCACTCTCTCCAACGGACTGACCTATTACATACGTGCCAACGGGACTCCGGCCAACTGCGCCGATTTCTTCATCGCGCAGCGTGTCGGCTCGGTCAACGAGGAGGAAAACCAGCGCGGACTCGCACATTTCCTCGAACATCTGTGCTTCAACGGCACGAAGCATTTCCCCGGTAACTCCCTGATTGAATACCTGGAGTCAATCGGCGTGAAATTCGGCGCCAATCTCAATGCCTACACTTCAACCGACGAGACTGTATACAATATCTGCGACGTGCCGACCACGCGTCAGTCAAGCCTCGACTCATGCCTGCTGATACTGCGCGACTGGAGCCACGACCTTACGCTTGCCGACGCCGACATCGACGCCGAGCGCGGTGTCATCAAGGGTGAGTGGCGCCAGCGTCAGGGCACACCCGCCAACCGCATGCTCGAGAAGGCAGCTCCCGTAATCTACGGCAACTCGCTCTACGGACTGCGCCTGCCCATCGGCCTGATGTCGGTGGTGGAGAATTTTCCCTACGACGCGCTCCGCGATTACTACAAGCGGTGGTACTATCCCGAAAACCAGTGCGTGATTGTGGTGGGCGATGTCAATCCCGATGTCATAGAGGCCAAAATCAAGGACCTCTGGGCCGACGTGGAGCGTCCGGCATTCAATGTGACCCCCGCAAAGGTCGAGGTGCCCGACAACGACCGAATCATAGCTACCGTGCAGTCCGACCCCGAGCAGGTGACTCCGATGGTACAGATTTACCTCAAGCATGCCAATCTTCCCGACAGCGATGTCAACACAATCAACGAGTTGCGCCGCGAGCTTGCCCGCGACCTCGTGGTGGACATGCTCGCCGAGCGTCTTACCGACCTCGAGACATCGACCGGCACGCTGATGTCGAACGTAGGTATCGGTGACCGGCCGTTCCTGCTGTCGCGTACGCGCGACGCACTGATGGTACGTGCCGCCACGTCGCCGGGGCGTGAGGCGGAATGCGTCAGCGCAATCGCCGCCGAACTGCGCCGTGCGGCGCGCCACGGATTTACCGAGGTGGAACTGCAGCTCGCAAAGCTCGACGAGCGCGCCAGACTCGACCGTCAGTTCACCGCCCGAACCAAGACGACAAATACGGAATATGCCCGCACATACGTGCGCCACTATCTTGACGGCGGCGCGCTTCCCTCGCAGGAGCAGTATTATAAGATGATGAAAGGGGTGCTCGGCCAGGTCGGACCGGAGCAGGTCAACGACTACGTGCGTTCGGTTGTAAGCCCCGACTGCCGTAATGTGGTACTGGTGGCATATCTGCCGGGCAACAACGACATCGCGTTGACCGATGCCGCCCTTGCCGAGGCATACGCTTCGGTCGACGAGGCTGCGCTGGCTCCCTACGTGGTGCACAACCTTGACAAACCGCTGCTCGCCGAGATGCCTGTCGCCGGCAAAATTGTGTCGGAGAAGGCCGACAGCCTCTTCGGCTCGACCGTGTGGACACTGTCAAACGGCATACGCGTGCATCTGAAAAAGACCGACTACAATCCCGACCATGTCGTTATTGCCGGATATTCGCCCGGCGGCTTCTCGGCCGGATATAATCCCGCTCTCGCTCCGGAATACCATCTTGTCAACGACGTGCTTGCTGCCGGAGCTTACGGCGGCCACACCGCGACCGACCTGCGCCGCATGACCGCGGGTAAGGATGTGCGTGTCGACGTGGCTGTCGACAACATGGAGGAACGTCTGCTCGCTTCGGCCGCCACTTCCGATCTGGAGACGGCATTGCAGCTGATGTATCTCAAGGCCACGCAGCCCACGCGCGACGATCAGGCATTCAGCTCCATCATCGAGAACCACCGCATGAAGCTGTCGTCGCAGAACAGCAACCCGACGTTCACCATGGCCGACTCAATCCACTATTATGTCTACGACCGCCATCCGCTCGGCGCCAAGCTCAGCAAGGCTGACCTCGACAAGGTGAGCTACGACCGTATCATCGGGATGCACCGCGACCGCTTCGGCGACATGACCGATTTCGATTTCTATATCCTCGGCGATTTCGATACCGATTCGCTCCGCACGCTCACCGAACGCTACATAGCATCGCTCCCAGCTGCCGGACGCCGCGAGCAGCCGGCCGACATAGGCTATCACTACATCAAGGGTCGCGAGCGCATGAACTTCACCACTCCGATGGAGACCCCGCAGACAATCGCATATACATTTTACAACTATCCCTGCGACTACAACCTTCCCAACGTGGTGAAAGGACATGCGTTAGGCTCACTGGTGCAGTCGGCTCTGCTGAAAGACCTGCGCGAGGACCGCGGCTGGACCTACTCAATCAAGGCCCACGGCGGTGTCGGTGCGGGCATGAACGGCAATGACCCGTCAAACTTCATCATGCCGGTGTATATCCGTGTGGCTCCCGAGAATGCCGACTCGACATTCGACATCGTGGCCCGTACAGCCGAAATGCTTGCCGACCCTGCCAATATCTCCAACGACGACCTGCTCAAAATCAAGCAGTACATGCTCAAATCATATTCGCAGAATATGGAGAACAACAGCTACTGGCTCACGGTGCTCCACATGTATGACAAGTTCGGCCGCGACATGCACAACGGCTATACCGAACTGGTGGAGAATCTCACTCCCGCCGACGTAGCCGCATTCGCAAAGGAAATAATCATTCCGGCCAACCGCGTGCAGATGTCAATGTCGCCTGCGGAATAATCCCGGATGGTTAAAAAATGGGGCGGGGGCGTCCCGCCCCCCGTGGTAACTTTCTGTGACAAGATAATACCAGAGGGTGTTGCAGAACTCGATTTTCGCTGACCGCGGTTGAAAACCGCGGCTACTACGTGGATGGTTATCAGGACACATTGCATAGTAGCCGCGGTTTTTAACCGCGGAAAGTTTAGTTCTGCAACACCCTCCTCATTTCATGGTTTTTGACCTATTCGGGTCGTTTTTTGGCGGTGTATGTGAGCGAATGTGCTATTTTTCGATTTATTGATTATATGTAAAAATAGTAAGATTCGCTAATTTTGTATTGTAAAATCAATCGAAAAATCCATGGAAAATCAAATTGCAACGGGAGGGGGCATTGGGATTGCCACCCCATTGACACGGAGCGTGAGCACCGCGCGCATAACATGGCTTGACTGGCTGCGCGCCATAGCATGCCTTATGGTGATAATGGTGCACGCGTGCGAGTGTGTATATTCCAATGACTATTCATTCAACTTTGCCGACTCCACGAGCCTGTGGAGCGTGGCCCTTATCAGCGGGCTTATGCGTCCGGCGGTGCCGCTGTTTCTGATGGCGTCGTCGTTCCTGCTTCTGCCGCTTAAGGGTGACGTGTCGACATTCTTCCGTCGCAGGTTCACGAGGGTGGCGATTCCGTTTGCGGTATGGCTCGTGCTGTATGCCGTGCTGCCTGCAGCGTGGGGCGAATGGAGCTGGTCGCAGTCGCTCGACAATCTGTCGACCGTATGGATCAACTTCAATCCGCGCGGGTCGCATCTGTGGTTCATCTATATGCTGTTGGGCATCTATCTGATTGCCCCGATAATCTCTCCGTGGCTCAAAAACGTGTCGCGCCGTCAGGAGGAATTCTATCTCGGCATTTGGTTCCTGACGACGTTTTCGTGGCATCTGCACGAATATGTCGGCGATGTGGCCGGCGAATGCTGGTGGAATCCCTACCCGACGTTCTATTACGTTTCGGGGTCGTTCGGCCTCGTGCTGCTGGCGCATTATATAAGGAAATATGTCGACTGGGGCGTGAAGAAAACGCTTATGGTGGGCGTGCCGTGCCTCGTGGTGGGCTATGCGTTCTGCGTGGGGTGGTTCTACCATCAGTCAGGGGTGGCCGAGGAGGTACGCGTGCTTGAACTGAGCTGGCAGCCGTCGTCGTTCGCGCCTGCCGTGATGAGTTTCGGCGCGTTTCTGCTGATACGGCTTATCAAGGTGTCATCGGGACCGGTGTACAATGCCGTGCGCCATATATCGGCGATGAGCTACGGCATATATCTGATGCACATGATGCTGCTGCCGGCAGTGTTCACGATGTATGCCGGCACGATGCCTGTATACGGGGTGATTATAGCTACAGCGGTGACGACATACATAGTGTGCTACGCCATCACCACGGTGATTTCCCGACTGCCGTTCGGAAAATATATCGTAGGATAATGGTTAAGATAAGTTAAAATATCTGAGTCGATGAACCATTCTTACTGCTGTATGTTTTACATGTACATAGCAGAATTACTTTTTCCATTGCAAGAAATGTGATAATGATTGGTTTAAAGCATTGAGGCTTCCGTGAGGCGGCCTCTTTCTTTTTCTTATGGATTGTGTCGCGTATATTTTAACGGAATTTCCGGGGCCGGATGCTGAGTTTTACAAAATATTATTTTGACAGTAAACATGGGGATTTTGTACCATAAAGAAATTTATATCATGCAGTGATGCAAATTTTGCGTCAAAAAAATAGAACAAATTCGCCATATAGACACAAAAAGAAAATCTCGGAATAGATTGGCAAAAAAATGACACAAAATTGATATGAATTAAAAACGTCAGGATGTAATTTTGCCTCTGTAAAAATATTAATCCGCAAAACGCATTTCATGCAATGAAAATTTCGAGATAAGTGTTCCATAATCTCGATTGCTTTTAACAAATCAGGTTAATGTTATAATATAAATCAAGGTTTTACAACACCAGCCGAATGTGTCGTGAGATTATCGGTTGAAACAAACGAATAGGGCGACGTGAGTCAGCTTTTCAATTTAGTCAATTTTATTGACCTCATGATTTAAGGTAGAAGATTGTGTGCGACGTGAGTCGGGCGCATGATAAAAAAAACCGCAGAGGGGGTATAGTTCCCCGAAGCATATCAATCTTGAAATATTTTTCTAAGCAGAAAAGAGTGTCCGCCACGGACGCTCTTTTCTGTGTACATAGATATGGGGAGGGGTAACTAATGGGTCAGCTGCAAAACCCGGTTGAAATGTTAAAAAGCAATACGAATAAAAATCATCGCCCGAAATGCCCAACCTACCAAATCATTTTCAGGAGCATAATCGGAGGGCCGGAGGCTCGTGGATTGTTATTAACCCGGCTCGGAGAACGCGGAGCGGGCGCAGACCGGGGAAAAATGCAATACAAACAGAGGATAAGCCCGGGACGGGTGGTCTGTGGTTCAATCAGTACTTATACCACAGTTCGCCCGTCCCGGGCTTGTCTATATGATACAGTTGCGGCCGGGGTCTGCGTACCGTCCCGGTACTACGAACCCCGGTTAAGCACACCTTCGAGCCTCCGGCTCTCCGCTGTCGGAATTTTAACCTATAAAATCCCTAACTTTGGCGTAATATAAACATAAGGCTATGGCACGGCTCCTTCATTTAACTTTGGAGCTATAATGTTGCCACTGTTATTCAAGTCTTTACATTGTGTTATTATGTAATGTCTATGTTAATCTCATTATGGCTAAAAACACTAACTGCTTGTAACGTGCTATTTATCATACATTTTGAAATTTCCAATCTTTTTAAATGAAAGAGCCGTGAGGCTATGGTAATTATAGCTTAACCAAGGAC